>Ga0207798_100592_pt1 | contig 9074 bp, 8 predicted proteins | sample TtanPargueraPR_8_FD_187278 | JGI IMG/M metagenome (GOLD analysis project Ga0207798, IMG submission 187278) | Anaerobic enrichment media microbial communities from Bioluminiscent Bay, La Parguera, Puerto Rico - Tt and E1 (SPAdes) | ecosystem: Environmental > Aquatic > Marine > Unclassified ... | reverse complement strand
GGTTGTTGACCTTGGCGTAATGAGTCAAAACCAAATACGGATTGAAGTGTTTGATGCAGCGAGTCACTTTGCATAATAGGGAAACCTTTCTTTGATGGTAAACTTAGGTACATTAACACACCCTGAGTGCCAAACGCGCGTCCTAAAAGTATGAACAAAGCTGACTTAGTCCAAATTATCATCCAACATCTGGAAGAAAAACTTCAAGTGGCCCATGCATCGGCTCAGCTAGCCATTGATGCCGCGACAGATGAAGAAACTGTTCCCGAGCATAAGTACGATACGTTAGCACTTGAAGCCGCGTATCTTGCTCATGGACAAGCTATGCGAATCCAAGAGAGTGAAGACGAGCTGCGTCAATATCGCGCTCTAGTGACTCGCGACTTTAAAGGAGCACCTGTTGGTGTAGGTGCTTACGTCGTTCTCGCAGATGAGAATTTGCTTGAAAAACACTTCTTTGTAGGCCCTTGTTCTGGTGGTCTGACTGTTAAATATCAGGCTCAGGAAGTCTTTGTCTTAACAGCAAAATCTCCTCTTGGTCGAGCGTTATTCGGGAAAGAAGAAGGCGATGAGATTGATGTAAAAATAGGAGATAAAACAACTTGTTATGAAGTCGTGACGATTTGCTGACATCTCATGTATCACTCAGTGTTATGTTTAACACGAGTAATGTTAAATAAAAGAGAATGACATGAAAAAGCTTTTTACACTCTCATTGCTGATGGTCAGTGCTACTGGTTATGCAGCGCAGTGTCGTGTAGACATTAATAATGAAGTTCGTATGGATGGACAAAGCTTGGAGATTCGCCAAACGACGGGTGACAAAGCGGTTGTGGATGAAGATAACAACCTTTTCATCAAAGGTGAGCTAATTGAACTCAATGCCGACCAAAAAGCGGCGATTGAAGATTATCGCGAAAAAATGAACGCGTATATTCCACAAGCAAAGCAATTGGCGAGTGATGGTTTAGCGCTTGCAAATGACATCATCGATGATGTTGCGGAAAGCCTAGACTCACCTGGCGCGTTTGATAACGTCAAAGTCGCAGTACAGGACTTTTTCGCTGATGTTGAATCACGTTACTACAAAGATGGCGATTTCATTCTACCTGCGGAAAGTTTTGAGTCCATGACACAAGGGTGGACTGAAGACTTTGCAAAAGCACAAGAGATCTTCAATAAAGAGTTTTTAGCGAGTTCGTTGGATGCTTTATCGAAAAAAATGAAGGAAGAGGGGGGGATAAACCTCACTGCATTATCGGAGAGTATGGCTGAACTCAGCGCGAAAGTAGAAGAGCGTTTAGCTGAGCATTCGAAAGAGGTAGAGCAACAAGCAGAAGACTTGTGCGACTCGTTGGATGACATGGTAGGGCAAGAAGACGATTTGTTGAAGAAAATCCCTGAGCTAAAAGATTACCGAGTATTTACGATTTAATTACCCTTCAAAAAGTAGAACTCAATCGTATAAAGAAAGAGAGCACAATTGTGCTCTCTTTTCGTTTTTACATGCTTGAACAGGTAATGAAAGCAAGACGATATTTCCGTTTTACCCACTTGTTCTTTGATAGCTTATTGCGCGTTCATCTCGGTGAGCTTATCGCCGACAGGTTTTGAGAAATTAAAACCATCATGCTGATCCCAGTTGATAGACCACGTCATTACCCCTGCATAATTCGGGTAATTGAACGCTGGCTTAACGGTGCTACATGAAGTGCCTTTGGTTAAACAATCTAGTGCGCTGATAATATTCTGTGTCGGAGCCTGCCCTGAATTTGCCGAGCTAGGACCTGAAGGTAAGCCGATTGCGACTTGATCATCACGTAGTGGTGCAAACTGAGTGCCGTCGGCCAATTCAAAGCCTTCGATAAGCATTTTAGATTGCGCTACCATCATATCCACAGAGCCTTCTGGTGCACTGCCTGGCAGATATGGGTTTGGCAAACCACCGTTGTTATATAGCTGGACGTGAAGCAGGTCGAGCGTGCTGCGTGTCTCATTAATCACAGGAATGTAAGCTCCCCAAATACCGCTGTAAGCCACATAGCCGCCTTGAACATAAGGATGCTCAGGTGCCATGGTTAGGTACATATCGCCACCCATGTTTTGCTCTATTTGAAGCAAAGCACGACCAAGGCGAGCTTGAATTTGCGAGCCATGAACCAAGTTAGATCCACTCTCTAAATCCACATCAAGACCATCAAAGCCCCACTCAGCGATAAGACCTGTTAGGCTAGAGACAAAGTTGGCTTCGTCTTGATCGGTATTCAGCGTAATCGTGCCTTCTGCGCCACCAAGAGAGAGAACAAACTTTTTACCTTTAGCTTGAAGCGCTGCCATGTCTTGTTTGAACTGTGCTGGGTCGAGCGCTGGACAATCGCTGTAAATATCGCCTGAATATAGATTAAAGTGCACGGTACCATCACTGTTGCGGTCATTTTCGGCAAAGGCAATATCAATCACATCCCACGCATCAGCCATATCCGCTAGACGAATTGGACAGCCAGCCCCATTTACAAAATTGTGCCAGTAACCGATGAGTTTATGACGTTTCTCTGCTTGCTCAACCACCGTTATTGCTGCTGCGTCAGACAATGCATTACTTCCTGACAAATCCACAGCTTGGGCGCTTACGTTAAACTGTCCGATTGCGGCTGGTGTCCAGTTCGCAGAGTAAGGTGCAGTCGTATCTGTGGCGACAACGGCGCCGTTGACCATAAAGTCAACTTGCTTAATACCTGAAGTTAAAGACGTTGCATCGGCGCTTAATGCGAGACTTTCGCCTAATCCGACGGTTTGACCGCTGCTTGGTGAAGCCAGAGAGACGACCAAATCTTTATCGCTGACTTCCACACCAACCAGGGACTCTGACGTGTTGTTATCATTATCGGTTGCGACGGCTTTAAGCTGGTTAGCGCCAATAAGTGTGGCGTTCCAAGTAACGGAATATGGTGCTTGAGTGGTGACCCCTAAGCTAGTGTTGTTCGCAAAAAACTCAACTTGCGTGACTGTGCCATCAGCATCGCTTGCATTTGCCGTGATTTCGTTATTGCTGCCAGCGAGCACGACTTGTCCATCCGTTGGTGCCGTAATGGTAACTTGCGGTGGTGTCGAACAAGCACCTAGGCCACTCCAAGCATCTTGCCAGTATAGCCCTTCACCAGGCTCGTAAGCCCATGTCGCATCCGAGGAGCACCAACCAGCAACATCACAACGATATTTTTGGTTGAAGTGAGAAACCAGGTCGCCAGCTTGATAACTTGTGCCTGCCACATAAGGTACTGCATCTGCACATCCGCCTGTTCCGGTTTCTGCATTACTAATAACCAGCGCTACTTCTTGGCTCATCGTTGCGAGGTTTGTATCATCAGTCGCTTGTGCTTTGAACGAGTATGTACCTGGACTCGCGGTCCATTGATATTCGTAAGGTGCACTAGTATCAATGGCGACAGATTGATTGTTTACGAAGAACTCAACTTGTGTGACCACACCATCAATATCGTCAGCTTGAGCGGCTACGGTTAGGTTATCGCCTACATTAAGCACTTCTGTGCCTACTGGGCTGGTCAATGAAATGCTTGGTGGTGGTAATTCGACTTGTGGTTGAATTTGGATAGAAATCGTCGTGGTGCTAACAGCTCCCTCATTATCTGTCGCAATTGCGGTCAATTGCGAGATCCCTTCAATAGCAGTCCAAGAAGCTTCGAATGGTGCTTGAGTTACCACAGCAACCGTTTGGTTGCCTGCGACAAACTCAACTTGTGTGATTTGGCCATCTTCGTCTGCCGCGTTGGCTAACAAAGTGATCGCACTGCCTTCGGGAATTTGTGCGTTGTTTATTGGAGAGGAGAACGACACCGTTGGTGATAAATTGTTGCTTCCACCATCACATTGCCCTAACGCTTTCCATGCTTCCCAAGATCCTGAGTTGGTCACGGGATCATTGCCTTGCGTCCAATATGCAGCCTCATAAGCGGCTCCTTGCGTTTTTACTAAAGCGCCCGATGTATAAGTCGCAGTGCTGTCCCAGTCGGGTAGACTTTGACAGTTATAGGCTTGAGCTTGGTAGCTGGCGCTGAGTGCTACAATCATCGCTCCGTGAAGTAGGGTGACCTTCATTTTCCTCTCCTTGAATCATGGGTATAAATGAGAACAGAGTAATAACTAGCTGATAAATAGACATTAGGGGGAAAAAGCGAAGCACAATATTCTGCTTTTCGACACAGTATCACGAGGAACAGTTCGTCCCTTACACCAGAGCTCATTATTTTTCGGCTCACTTCACGGCAGAAGGAGTGGTAAAATTCAGCCACGTAAAACGAACAACAGTCGCGAGGCTTTTGAGCGATGAATATGAGATGTACGTTAAAATTTACAAGCTGAATGACTACAAATTGTTTCAACTGTCGAGGATTTAACCGAGGTGCTCTTGTTGAATAGTGAATATTGCTATAGTGTACTAGTTAGCTAGTTCAATGATATTTTTGTGTGAGTAGTATGACACAGCAAACCTCTTCTCAGCCTCGCGAGCATTTTGGCTCTCGTCTCGGGTTCATCTTAGCTGCCGCAGGTGCCGCAGTTGGCCTTGGCAATATTTGGGGCTTCCCAACTCAAGCAGCCAGTAATGGTGGCGGTGCTTTCCTGTTAGTTTATTTGGTGATGATTCTTATCGTCGCATTTCCGATGCTGGTGGTTGAAATGGCGATTGGTCGCCATGGTCAAGCCAACCCTGTAGACAGTATGCGTGCAATCACAGATAACCCTACCGGTAAAAAGCTCGGCGGCATTGTGGGTTGGATTGGTTTAAGCGTACCAAGCGCTGTCTTAGCGTTTTATTCAATTGTTGGTGGTTGGTTGATCTGCTTTTTACTGGGTGCAATCACAGATCTAATGGGGTTAGAAGCTGCAACTCAATGGCTAAAGGGCTTTAGTGTTGAACGTAACTTGTTCGGAACCATTACTTTTTATGTACTGACGATTCTCATCGTACAAGGTGGCGTAAAACAAGGTATTGAGAAGTGGTCCACACGTTTGATGCCAGCATTGTTTGTTTTGTTTGCTCTACTGTTTGCTTACATCATGACGCAAAACGGTGCGATGGAAGGGCTAAAGCATTACTTGGTACCGGATTTCGAAAAGGTATGGGACCGCAAGTTGATTCTTGCCGCAATGGGGCAGGGCTTCTTCTCGCTTACGATCGGTGGCTGTTCAATGCTGATTTATGGCTCTTACTTGAGTAAGAAAGAGAACCTACCAAAGATGGCGATGAACGTGACCATGGTAGATACTGCCGTTGCTTTCATTGCAGGATTAGTGGTGATGCCAGCGATGTTTGTGGCAATGCAAAAGGGCGTTCAGATCTATGCAGAAGATGGCTCTCTATTAAGCTCTGATACGTTGGTATTTACCGTATTGCCATTGATGTTTGATAGCTTAGGTTTGCTTGGTCAATTGTTCTCTATTGTGTTCTTCTTATTACTGACGATTGCGGCGCTAACGTCCTCCATTTCAATGTTAGAGTGTCCAGTGGCTTTAGTGAGTGAGCGCTTCAATACTAAGCGCAGCGCAACGAGCTGGGTTTTAGGTGGTCTCATTGCCTTGTTCAGTGTGGTGATTGTTTATAACTTTGGCGCTCTGTTTGGTATGGTCGCGACGGTTGCTACTCAATATCTACAACCAACCGCTGCGCTCTTATTCTGCTTATTTGGTGGTTGGGTATGGAATCGCAACTCAAAAATCAAAGAACTTGAGCAAGGTTGCCCGGAGTTTACGCAAGGTTGGTTTGGTAAGTTATGGCCTGCGTATGTGAAGTTTGTATGTCCAATTCTTGTGGCGACAGTCATCTGGGCTTCATTTGGCTAACCGAGACGCCTATCGAATAAAAGAAAAGGGCTTGATGGTAACTCATCAAGCCCTTTTTGATATTGGTTATTCTCGTTTCGGTTATCCGCCAAGAATGGTGTTGATTAACGGAATTGTCCTGCTTCTGGAAGAAAGTCAAAACCAGCAGAAGCCAGTTTTGTCTCCAGTGCTGTGCGTTCGATATCGAAGAAAGCCACCAGTTTATCTAAGTCACCACCGAAGTCGTCGCGTAGCTTCATATTCACAATGCTCATCAGCATGACAGGATCCATGGATTCAAAGTTCGCTAGATTCATTACTTATCCTCAAAATCTGAAATCAGTAGGTTTGCCGCAGCAAATGCCGCTTTTTCACGCACTTCTTTAGGCAGAGACTCATCCGCTGCAACATCGTTCAGTGCTTTAACTGCACATGAAATTGCTTGGGGAATATAAGCTTGATCGCCACTACCAATTTGAGCATAAAGCTCACGAACCAGTTCACAACAGCCGTATACTTGCATGTTTTCTTTCCACTAAATGATAACTTATCTCAATATACACACAGCGGATTTGAAACTCAAAGTACAGAGTTGTTTTGGCTCAAGTTGAAGGTTTGCTTGAGCGAGATTTAATCACTGCATTTGTGCTTCTAACTGCTGAGTGACTTCTGGTGAAAGTTGAAGTTGTTTTGCTAGTTCTTGCAGATACGCTTTTTCCATAAAGTTTTGTTCATCAGCGACGATCAAAGACGCTAGGTAAATTTCTGACGCTTGTTGAGGAGAGGTCGCCTGATTAGCAATTTCAGCAGGATCAAGCGGTTTGTTTAACTCTTGCTGAACGAGGTGACGAACGTGCTCATCTGCGCCCATATCCGCGAGAGCTTGTTCAATGCGCGCCATTTCCTCTTCATCAACGTGACCATCAGCTTTTGCAGCTCCAATCATTGCTTTTAAAATTAAGACACTGTGTTTACTGTCATCGGGGTCAAAGGTTTCTTGAACACCTTGACCGGATTGCTTGGCTTGCCAGTCGTTATACACTTTGTAGGCCAAGGCTCCAAGCGCAGCTGCGCCACCGACTTTTAATGCGCTTGACCCTACTTTTTTAGTCATTTTTTTACTTTTCTTTGAGCCCATCAGCATACCGATGAGGCCTCCGCCTACAGCACCTGCTCCTAGCGTTTTTAGGCTACTTGAATTTGATGAGGATTTGATGTTGTTGGTTTGTTTGCCCAATGCATCTGCACCTTGCTTAAGTAAGTCTGATTTGAGTGCTTGGTTTAGAAGACTTTTTAAATCCATAACTGACCTCCTTTAGATGATGAAATCAGTTTAATAGCAAGAAGCTGAACCAAAGATTAACAAAGTGAATAGTTCGAAAAAGGTGGAGGGAGGATGTTGAGCTGTAATAAAAAAGGGCTGACCGAAGCCAACCCTTTTTAACTATTTGAAACTACTTCAAATGCGAACTCGTCGAGTGCTTACTTTAGTTGAGCTTTTACGTGCTCAACAATGTCAGTCATTGCGACTGCTGTTTTCTCACCAGTAGCACGGTTCTTGTATTCGAAGTTGCCTTCTTTCATTGAGCGGTCACCGATAATAATGGTATGCGGTACACCAACAAGCTCCATGTCAGAGAACATTACGCCTGGGCGTTCTTTACGGTCGTCAAATAGCACTTCGATGCCCATTGCCGTTAGCTCAGCGTACAATTTCTCAGCGGCTTCTTTCACTTCTTCTGACTTGTGCATGTTCATTGGAACGATCGCTACTTGGAATGGTGCGATTGCATCTGGCCAGATGATGCCGTATTTGTCGTGGTTTTGTTCAATAGCAGCCGCTACTACGCGAGTGATACCGATACCGTAACAACCCATTTCTAGGATGACGTTCTTACCATCAGGACCCAGTACACCACAGTTCATCGCTGCGGAGTAAGCGTTACCTAGTTGGAAGATATGGCCAACTTCGATACCACGCTTAAGCTGGATAATGCCCTTGCCACATGGGCTTGGGTCACCTTCCACAACGTTACGTAGGTCTTCAACTTGGCCAAGCTCTACATCACGACCCCAGTTAATACCGAAGTAGTGTTTGCCATCGATGTTCGCGCCCGCACCGAAGTCGCTCATTACCGCAACGCTGCGGTCAACAATGAACGGCAGTTTAAGGCCAACAGGGCCAAGTGAACCTGGGCCTGCACCGATAAGCGCACGAATTTCTTCTTCAGATGCCATTTCCAGTGGAGCTGCAACCTGAGGAAGGTTTTCTGCTTTCACTTCGTTCAGTTCATGATCACCACGAATAATAAGCGCGATGATTGGCGCATCAACTTCGTCAGATGCTTTCACAAACAGTGTTTTCACTGTTTTTTCAATTGGTAGTTCGAACTGCTCAACCAATTCAGCGATTGTTTTCGCGTTTGGCGTATCAACCAACGTCATTTCTTGTGTTGGTGCCGCAGCCTCAGAGGCTGGAGCTAGTGCTTCTGCTTTTTCAATGTTTGCCGCGTAATCAGACTCGCTAGAGAATGCGATGATATCTTCGCCGCTTTCAGCCAGTACGTGGAACTCTTGAGAGCCGCTACCACCGATAGCACCGCTATCTGCAAGTACAGGACGGTAATCCAGACCCATGCGATCGAATGCTTTACAGTAAGCATCATGCATTGCGTCGTATGACTTTTGTAGTCCGTCTTTATCAATGTCAAAGCTGTACGCATCCATCATTGAGAATTCACGTGAACGCATTACACCGAAGCGTGGACGACGTTCGTCACGGAATTTGGTTTGGATTTGGTACAGGTTTAGCGGAAGCTGTTTGTAAGAGCTCACTTCATTGCGAACAAGGCTAGTGATCACTTCTTCAGCGGTTGGGCTAAGTACAAACGGACGAACATGACGGTCAGTAAAGCGAAGTAGCTCAGGACCCATCTTTTCGCTGCGGCCTGTCTCTTCCCATAGTTCAAACGGCTGAACAACGGGCATCAAAGTTTCGACTGCGCCTGCATTGTCGATTTCTTGACGAACGATGTTTTCGACTTTACGCAGTACACGTAGACCAGTAGGTAGCCAGGTGTATAAACCTGAAGCCAGCTTACGGATCATACCTGCACGTAGCATGAGCTGGTGGCTCACTACTTCTGCGTCGTTTGGAGTCTCCTTCAGAGTAGAAAGAAGATAATTACTGGTACGCATTAAATTTATCCGTTTATTTAAGTTAGATACTCAAGCTT
>Ga0207798_100589_pt1 | contig 9138 bp, 8 predicted proteins | sample TtanPargueraPR_8_FD_187278 | JGI IMG/M metagenome (GOLD analysis project Ga0207798, IMG submission 187278) | Anaerobic enrichment media microbial communities from Bioluminiscent Bay, La Parguera, Puerto Rico - Tt and E1 (SPAdes) | ecosystem: Environmental > Aquatic > Marine > Unclassified ... | reverse complement strand
GTTCCAGCTCAATAGCCTTGTTTACATGTTTAAGTGCTTTATCCGGCTCTCCAACTATATCCAGAAAGCTACAGTAATAAAGGTGGGCAACCATACAATTTGAATCAACTTCAAGGGCTTTTTCAAAAAAACCTCTGGCTTCTTCCCATTTCCAGTAACCAAATTTACAAACCACACCAAGAACGGCATACGCTTCAGCAATGGTGGAATCTTTCCTTAAAGCTTTTTCAGCCATTTTATAGGCCATATCATAACCCATACTTTTTTCAATATTCCCGGTAAAAGCAAGTGCATAATACCCATCGGCCAGCCCGGCATAAGCAAGGGTATATCCTGAATCTATTTCAATGGCTTTATTAAAATATTCAATCCCCTTTCGGATCGAAAGTGAATCCCTTTGAAGACAGAAATATTGTCCCATCAGATAATTATTATAAGCATCAAAATTCTTTGGATACAATTTTTCTATTTCTTCTATTTCTTCAGGCAACAAAATTGAATGCAAATTATCAACGACATTTCTGGCTATATCAATATATATGGAAAAAATATCAGAATTCTTTCTGTCATATTTTCCCGACCAAAGAATTCGGTCTTGTTGGGCATCGGATAATTCTATATTAATGTGAATGTCATTGTCTTGTTGTTGAACAGTTCCAAGCAGAATATAGTTTGCATCAACTTGTCTGGCAATTTCAGGCGAAGAAAGTTTATGCTCACGAAACTGTTCTGCTGTAGGTCCTGAAATGATCTTTAATCCATGAATTTTTGTTAACTGGTTCCGAATTTCAATGGAAAGACCATCAGCGAAATATGAGGTATTTTCATCGGAACCAAGATTTGAAAAAGGAAGAACAACAATCTGGTTATCCAGTTTCTGAGTTGTTTTAAGATTTTGGTATTGAAAAATAAGGTAAACGATCACAACTGTGGCAGCAATGATAACGATTGAAAATAACCAAGTCAGCGATTTCCCAATTTTCATAAACTTCGGTTGTTTTGAAGTTGTATTTTCATTTCGCCGTGTATTTTCTTTTGTTCTGGAATTTTCGGGAGCATATTTCAGGTATTCTCCGGGAGGGAAACCATAATAATCGTGAAAACATTTAACAAAATACGAAGGGCTTCCAAAACCCACTTTATAGGCAACCTCAGAAACAGTGGAATTACCTTTTTCCAAAAATTCTTTGGCTTTTTCAAGCCGAATCTCCCTGATAAACTGGCTCACTGATTTATTACAAATGGATTTTATCTTTCTGTGAATTTGGGAGTGACTCAATTCCATTTTTGCTGCCAATTGCTTTACACCAAACTGTTCGTTGTTCAGGTTAGCATCAATAATAGCAGCCAACCGGTTGAGAAAAATCTGGTCTTCACGTGAATAGAGATTCATAGTTTAAACAGTTGATTTTAATCCATTTGGCAGGTTTAAATTACTAATAATTAAGGAGATTGGCAATATGGATATACAAACCCCTTCATTTAGCTGAATTTTTGTTTCGATTCTGAAAATAGAGGGGAAAACTGGTGTTTTGAAATCTGTGGATTAAATCAAATGATTCAGATTCCTGGCAACAGTTTTACTTTTTTACATGTTTGAATTATCGTTTCCCTTACTAAAGTAATCTCAACGGTTCAGGGATGCAATGAATTATTGGAATTTGAAGCCCCTTTAATATTGTATTGAATTTTAAATGTAATGTGCTACAAATCATAAATAAATAATCACATGTACTTATGGAAAGGTGGAAATTTACACCAACCTTTCACAAATCAGGTTGCAACTTTTCCCGATAGCTATCGGGATTAGGGGAGCCACCACAGGACAAGAGGTCATTTTAATCTCATTCAATCGATTATTTTTAACGGTATTCGATTGAATTTGCGAGCAAATTTCGACCTCTTTTTTTTTGTTCAGACTTCTGAAATCCTTATCTGATAGTAGATTCATAAATGTTCTCTTTTTGTAAATAGGGTTGCACCAATTTGAAGTGCTTTCGTCAAAAATTTAGCCATCGATATTTAATCAAAATAAAATGAATGATTTAATACGGTTGCAAGTCTTGTTGGGGGGATATGATTTTTTACTATATAGAAATCTGATGAAAAAAAAAAGTGGTAATTAATACCTAACCTTATTTCATAGTTGATAAAAATACTGTTTGCCAGATATGAAAAATATCCCTCACTTTAATACAACTTTTTTATGATTTTACCCTCACTTTAATACATTTATTTATATTTTTAACCCTCACTTTAATGCAAATGAATATATGTTCAAGCGGAAAATATTAGAAGAACTGGCAAAATGGAAAGGCAGGGAGTTCCGAAAACCACTGGTCATAAGGGGTGCCAGACAGGTAGGAAAAACTACTGCTATAAATATGTTTTCGGAACAATTCGAGCAGTACATTTACCTTAATCTTGAAAAAGAAGAAGAAAGGCAAATCTTCGAACAAAACTATCCTTTTACTGATTTAGTTACCAACCTGTTTATCTATGCAGGAAAAAAAAGAAACGGTGGTTCAACACTTATTTTTATTGATGAAATTCAGAACTCTCCAAAAGCGATAGCTCTTCTCAGGTATTTTTATGAAGAGGCCAATGACCTATTCGTAATAACTGCGGGATCACTTTTAGAGAGTATAATAAACAGAAAGATTTCCTTCCCGGTGGGTAGGGTGGAATACATGGCAATTCATCCCTGTTCATTTAAGGAATTCCTCTATGCTACCAATAACGAATTATTAGTAACAGAGCTTGAAAAACCTGAAGTTCCGGCTTTTCTGCATAATCAGCTTACCGCACAATTTAAAAAATATGCCACCATTGGTGGAATGCCTGAGGTATTGAAACTTTATGCAAACGGGACTGATATTTCATCACTCGGCTCGGTTTATGAAAGTCTGATTTATTCTTTTTCCGACGATGTGGAAAAGTACGCTGTTTCTTCAGCACAAACAACTTACATCAGGCATATCATCGACTATGCTTTTGCTATGGGGGGGACTAAGATTACATTTGAAAAATTCGGAAACTCGGAATACCGTTCAAGAGAAATGAGAGAAGCATTCCGTTCCCTCGAGAAGACAATGTTGATACAGATAGTATATCCGAGCATCACTTTAGAAGTACCGGTTTCTCCTTCACTGAAAAGGAAACCTCGTCTTCACGTGTTAGATACCGGATTGATTAATCATGCACGGGGATTGATGGGCGCACTCGTTTTTAACGAAAATATTGGTGACACACACCGGGGAATTATTGCCGAGCACATTACCGGACAGGAGCTGCTTGCATCCAATTTTTCGATTAGTAACAAGCTAAATTTTTGGGTACGGGATAAAAAAGAATCAAGTGCAGAGGTAGATTATATTTTACCCTGGCAAGGAAAACTTATTCCCATTGAAGTCAAATCGGGAAGTATTGGAAAATTAAAATCCTTACACCAGTTTATTGACCGCGCCCCCCATAATATTGCAGTAAGAGTCTATCAGGGAGAATACCTGGTGCAAAAGGCTAAAACTATTGCAGGTAAAACGTTCACCCTTGTCAACCTGCCTTTTTACCTTGTACACCGCATTGAACAGGAATTAGATAAACTAAGATAGAATTGAAAATATTATTGACTCAATTGGCTCATAAATGGTTCACGATTGGTTCAAGTTAGGTAGTAATTCACATCAACCCTTCACAAATCAGGTTGCAACTTTTCCCGATAGCTATCGGGATCAGGGGAGCCACCACAGGACAAGAGGTCATTTTAATCTCATTCAATCGTTTATTTTATTGGTAATCGATTGAATTCGAAGCTAATTTCGACCTCTTTTTTGTGCCTTAATGTGAATATTTCTTGGGTTGAATCTTTTTAACTTGAGGTTTCAACTAATACAGTTTTTGAGTAGATTTGTGCTTGTAAAAATGAATTTATATGAATTAAAACAGCGATACTATGAAAAAATTTAAAACTTTCATTTTATTATTTGTATTTACGCTTAGTGGTTTTATTTCAGCGCAGGCGCAGCGTGTTGAAAGTGATTCGCCTTTGATTGGCAAATGGGATCTTACCATAAATATGACCCAGGATCAGATCGAAAATCTTGGACTTTTCAGACATGGTTTGATGTCCTCTTATGGTTTCCCGGGATGGCTCGAAGTTAAATTGTCAGGCTTGACTACCCTTGTTGGTTATTATGTTGGATACGAAGGCAGTGCCAGACCAATTGCAGAAATAAAATATAATGCCGATGAGGATAAATACCATTTTACCATTCCGCCCCAGTGGATGGATATAGATGATCTTTATTTCGAGTTTACGCTAAAAGATGATAAACTCTCGGGTTATCAGATGCTCGATGGCAATAAACTGGAGTGGACAGGTGTTCGGGCTCCGTCGCTCGAAAGAAAAGAACCGCCGGTATGGGGAAATCCCATCAACCTGATTACCGAAAACATGGACCGATGGATTATTCCTGAGAACTGCAAATTTCAGATGATAGATGGGGTAATGGTTAACACCGAATCGGGTGGCAACCTGATTTCCACTCAAAAATTTAACGATTTCAAACTCAGTGTTGAATTCCGGTATCCTGCAGGAAGCAACAGTGGAATTTATCTGCGTGGTCGTCATGAGCTTCAGATTGAAGATTCAAAAGGAAGAACGGATCTTGTCAGTTTAGGGGGTATCTACGGTTTTATTGCACCAGCCGTAAACGCTGCTAAAAAACCAGGAGAATGGCAGACTTATGAAGTTACACTTGTTGGTCGCCATGTTACGGTTGCGCTTAATGGAATAGAGATTATTTCTAACCGTCCTATTCCCGGAATTACAGGTGGTTCGCTAGACAGCAATGAAGGAGAACCGGGGCCGTTCATGATCCAGGGGGACCACGGACCGGTGGAATTCCGCAAATTTGTGGTTACACCATCAGTTAATTGAACGGTGATGTAAATTGGGATAAATTATAAGTTGTATTTACAATTTGCAGCAATATCCTGTAAGAAGGGAACTGCATAACATTAGAGGTCTTTTGCGACCTCTTTTTTTTGATCTTGACTTTGGGGCTGGATTGCAAAATTTAATTTTTTATATCAATATGTAGAAAAGAAATGTTTTCCTGCTCCGTTTATGGATACTTTCATGATTGCCCCGATATCGAACAAAAGTGCATAATATTTCGTAAGTGTATAAAAAGATAAGTTATGAAAGCAAAATACATCTGTCCGCATTGCCAAGGGGTATTAAACATAAAACAGGATATAATTCTGTCGGCAAAAAACTCTAAAAACGAAGTCGGATTAATTTTAATGCATCCTGAGCTTGGAAATTATTCAATTCGCAAAACTGAAAGTTTTGAGTTGGAAATTGGCAAGAGCATCATGTTCTATTGTCCCATTTGTCATGCCAATCTGGATGCTGAAGGAAAGGATAATTTAGCCAGCCTTTTACTTATTACTCAGGAAAAAAAAGAATCAACGGTTGTATTCTCTAAAACATTTGGAGAGAAGGCCACTTATCACATTCAGGATAAGCAGGTATTGTCGTATGGCGAACACTGCAAAAAATATATCGATCCCGAATGGTTTTTATAGATACTTGTTTCAAAAATTAAATAGCAATAAAGGGGGAATTTATCATGAAAGCATTTGTTAACTTATATGATGATCTGAACTGGCAGGATGCCATTGAATATCCCGCCGGGACGAAGTTGAAGGTACTTCGCAACGAAGAAACTGCAAAAACAGTTTTGTTAAAACTTCCGGCAGGTTTTTCAATGGGTATACACTCGCATGTCACTACTGAACAGCATTTTATATTGCAGGGAGAATATACAAGTGAAGGTGAATTGTATAGGACCGGTTCGTATCAGATTTTTGCTTCTCATGAACGACATGGGCCATTTGAATCAGAAAATGGTGCACTTGTTCTGGTTGTGTGGGACCCGGTGAGGACTGTCTGAGAGGCCCACTCATTAAAAATAGATCATGTCATGAAAACAATTTTAGTACCAACCGATTTTTCAGAATATGCCTTGTATGCATTGAAGGTAGCTGCACGTATCGCAAAAAAAATCAATGGAAGGATAGACCTGGTGCATGTTTATCATCAGCTACCTGCCATGGGTGAAGATCAGAGCTATTATTTCGTAAATGAGTACTATGAAGAAATCATTGCGGATGCAAATAAGAAGCTCGATTATCTTGTTCATCAGAGTTTCCTGAGAGGAGTCGATGTTAAATGTCACGTAATTTCAAGTGCAACACTTTGGGAAATAGTAAAAATTGACAGGCTTAAAAATCCGGACTTAATCGTCATGGGAGCGCATGGTACCAATGGCGACGACTTTTCATTTATCGGATCAAATACGGAAAAAATGGTGAGACTTTCTGATTCACCTGTTCTTACTATCAAAAGTGATATGAAGGAATTTAAAATCAATAAAATGGTTTTTGCCTCGAATTTTCTGGATGAATCTTATCAGTCGTTTAAAAAGATTAAATTTTTCGCCGATCTTTACAATGCACACATTTATTTGCTGAAGGTGATCACACCAAAAGATTTTGAAACAACGCCACAAAGTCAAAAGTTACTGCATGATTTTTCAAAAAAGTTTAAACTAAAAAATTGCAGTTTAAATATTTACAACGATCATGACATTGAAAATGGAATAATAAATTTCAGCCATGAAAAGGATGCCGATTTAATTGCGATTGAAACGCACGGCAGGACAGGTTTTGCTCATCTTATTAACGGAAGCCTGGCGGAAGATGTGGTGAAACACGAAGCAAAACCGGTTTTAAGTGTTAAGATGCAAAAACCGCTCAAACACCCAAAGAAAATGGCCGAAAGCAAATTGAGCTACCAGAGTTGGGGTGCGGAATGATATACTAAAAAACTATCGTTATGTGCATTCGTGTTTTAACTTCTGCTGGCAATCGGAATGGAAAGAAGAGTTAAAATTGAATCAACTTTTCTATTGTTAATCCCAACCTTTATTTAAATATCACGTAAGGTATTGAATAAGTTAATCGTAAAACGCGAACAGGTGAAAAATCTGCTTTCTATAATGATTTTTAGTTTGTTGTTTTTCTCCTGTAAAACAACAAAACAGGGAACTAACGAGTCGATTCGGAACGCCATTGTAGGGCAGAATGAAGCGGTTGTTCGTGCCCGGCTGGGAGAACCAACTAGAACCATTCCGGCAAGCAATGGCGGAAAGATCATGGTTTATGATTTTTACAGTAAAGGCATGTATTTAACACCCTACAAATCCAAAGTTAGCTATCAGCATGGAATTATTTTAAGTGGAGATAAGTACAAAATTACAAACAGTCCTGAATACACAATATACCAAATGAATGTATCTCATTTAAAGGTTTATCTGGACAAACATGGCAAATGTTTACGCTTTGATCACACTTTGCCACAGGAACAATTGGACGTTTACCACGAACGCTTCAAATATTTACCCTCAAACGAGTTACAAACTAAAAAAGTCGGACGTTAGCACAGCTCCGAAATTCTTTTCTTGTTCAATCCTTAAGGTGCGTTTATGATTTGCCTTCCTGCATTTTTATGTCGGACGTGATTTACCCGATATTAGTGGGAAGTTGAATTTCCATGACATTCGCTTAACATTGAATTTATTCCACCTGATTCCATATTTCGTGTATATTTATTTTGTATGTTTGTTTTTAAATTTAAGTTAGCTTAAAAATAATTTTAATGGAACCTGTATTTTCCAGTGCAAGTGAAAATTTCATTAAGGCGATTTATACCTTCGAAAACAGGGAAGGATGGGATACCCGGCCGGGATCTATCGCCAAAGAGTTGGGGATAACCAATGCTGCGGCTACAGATATGGCACGGAAACTAGCCCTGAAAAATCTAATTGATTACCGGAAATACAAAGAACTTAAACTTACACCGGCTGGTAAAAAAATGGCGTTGAATGTAATTCGAAAACACCGATTGTGGGAAACTTTTCTGCACCGTGTACTTGATCTTAGCATGCATGAAATACATCGCGAGGCAGAACTGTTGGAGCATTTAACATCGGATTTTCTGGCTGAAAAAATTAACCTTTATCTCGGAAATCCGGCAACCGATCCACACGGGGATCCCATACCGGATAAAAATGGCATTATTAGCAGCAATGAAAACAGTCTGACCCTTTCTCAGGCAGACGCAGATAATAAATATGAAATCGCTCGTTTATCGGGTTCAGACAAAGAATTTTTCGAGTTTTGTCATGCTAATCAACTGGAGGTCGGAGCTGTCTTGATGGTTAAAAAGCAATACTGGAATAATAAAATGACGGAAATTGAAACAAACGGAAACAAGCTGCTTTTACATTTCGAACTGGGAAATGTAATATATGTAAATCCACTGGATGAAAAATGAAGGAGGATGAGTTTTCGAAAGGGAATAACCGTCTTTGAAACAAAATTAAGTATTGAACATCAATTATATACCTGGGAAAGGGAATTGACCAAAAAGAAGAGCAATGAATAAACTACCCGTTTTACAGATTCAACCGGCCATGCTGCTGATCATCGGCATTGGGGCCCTTATTATTTTGCTGTGGATTTTATGGCCTCAAAAAGGATTATTGGCATTGATTTCAAGGTTTAAAAAGACCACCCGGCGAGTGCTGTTGGAAGATGCGCTCAAATACCTTTTCGATTGTGAATACCGGAAATCGAGTTGCGACATGAACAGCCTGGCTGGTAACCTGAATATATCGGGTGACAGGGCCAGTCGCTTGCTGGAGCACCTTATCTCCATGGGTCTGATAACCATGAGTGACGAAAGCATTTCGCTCACTGATACCGGGCGATCGTATGCACTGCGTGTAATCAGGGTACATCGAATCTGGGAAAAATACCTGGCGGATGAAACCAGTGTTTCGCAAGCTGACTGGCACAACGAAGCCGATAAACTGGAACATAACGTGACCATTGAAGACACGGAAAAGCTGGCCGCACAAATGGGAAATCCGGTTTTCGATCCGCATGGTGATCCCATTCCGACGGTTGAAGGTGAACTGCCGGAACTTAAGGGCAAGCCGCTAAGTCACTTAAAAGAAGGAGAAACAGGTGTGATCACCCATATGGAAGACGAACCAAAAAGTATTT
>Ga0207798_100586_pt1 | contig 9200 bp, 7 predicted proteins | sample TtanPargueraPR_8_FD_187278 | JGI IMG/M metagenome (GOLD analysis project Ga0207798, IMG submission 187278) | Anaerobic enrichment media microbial communities from Bioluminiscent Bay, La Parguera, Puerto Rico - Tt and E1 (SPAdes) | ecosystem: Environmental > Aquatic > Marine > Unclassified ... | reverse complement strand
AAACAAAAGGGCTGCAACAATCGCATTTGAAGTCCAGTTCCACACCCAGCCGTCGAGCAAGGCGAAACCGTAAAACAGGAACATAGCCAGTGTTAGAACCATCGAGAAAGTACTGGTCAGCATGCCAAAACGATGATTTTCGCGGGTATACGCCTGCTGCTTTTTATACTTCTTCTCGTCATAAATTCCTTTCACCGCTTCAGGCAACGTATCGTTCCATTTGGTTGTATTGAGGTAATCGAGGTATTTTTCGAATAAAAAGTCGACAACCAGAATGGCAATTATAATCCAAAACAATAGTTCGTGCATGCGTTTAAATTTATGAAAGCAGCAAATATAGCAGAAGTAATTTGAGCGCTAAATATGAATGATATGGAACTTAAAAAACAATTATTCGATGTTACGAACACACCGCACAAAATTATAAACATAGCGTACATCTCCTTGCGGCCCAAAAAATTCTGGATAATCAATCCGATCTCCGGACTTGGGATCACTGCGCTGACACCCCGCGCCGTGCACGTCCATAATTATTCCTCCCATTTTTCCCAGTCCTTCTCCAAACGCAATGTAGACTGCTCCGGAGTATGGATTTATACCATCCAAATGAGTGGTTCCTGTCCAAAAATAGGGGAAGTGACCTAAATTTCCATCAGGATCTTTAATCTCGGTAGTTTCAAAAACCGGATCAATTGCAGGTGAATTTGTTGTTTGTGGTGACCGGGTATAGTCGACAATACTTTGCAGTTCTTTGGCATCAGGCAAACGCCAGTCGTTATATCCTGCCAGTTCAAGGTCCTCGGCATACAACAATGCTTCTTCCCAATTACGCGAATTTTCATCATCGGCCTTTTGCCACATCAAACCGGTTGCGAAATCACTAATAGTGCCGTCACCATTATCGACAAAATCATTTTTTCCATATTGCATGTTTCCCCTCACCATCCTGAAATACATCTTGTTGGCGCTACCATCAAAGGGTTTATATTTTGGATATCCTTTTATCCTGCCATCTACAAAATTTACCCCGAAAACAGTTTCATTGGAAAGCATCGTTTTTCCCACATATTCGGTTGAAGACCATGTTTGTGCGTCGATTTCCCTTTCTCCAAGGGAAATTTCTCCCAGGGGCTGTACGAAGTAATTTGTATCGATAAAAAAAGAAATGGCTTTCTGCCCTTTTACTTTTCCTGTAAACAAGATTAACGAGTATAATTCCTTTAATGTAGGAACGCGCCAATCAGTGTATCCGGCTAAATTGGATTGTCTCGCCTTTTCGAAAGCTTCTGCAAAAGTTAATTTGTCTCCCATTGATTTTTCCCACATCAAGCCTGTAACATTGTCGGTGATTGTCCCATCTCTGTTGTCCGTATATGAAGGTGAATTTCCCGTATAAGAGGCGTCTTGCCCATAAAATCTATCCTTAACACCAGGAACTGGTATTTCATCATCATTACTGTAAAATTTTACCTGTCCGGTTTCAACAATTTTATAGGTAAAAGTTGTTATATCAGCTGCAGGGATGTCATCGTGCTGTCCACAAGAATACAATCCGGAAGCCAAGAGAATCCCCAGTATTATCATATTTATGGAATATTGCTGCAGTATTTTAGTCATAATTCATTTCGCTTTCTTTAGTTTGACTAATTTATGTGAGCAAGTTTAATTGTTTTTTCACAAATTTGCAGACTGATTGAAAACTTATGAGCAAGTACATTGAATTGTTAATGGCCCTGATTTCTACTCCTTCCTTTAGCAAGGAAGAATCAGATGCAGCCAACATCATGCGCGATTTTTTGAGCCGTGAAGGCATTCCGTTTAAAACCAGGGAAAACAACACATGGGCACATTGTGCACATTTCGATAACAATAAGCCGACGGTTTTACTGAATTCGCATATCGACACCGTTCGTCCGGCGAAAGGTTACAAAAAGGATCCGTTTTTTCCTTTTGAGGAGGGTGATAAACTTTTTGGTTTAGGCAGTAACGATGCAGGGGGTCCGCTGGTTTCGCTACTGGCTGCCTTCATTCATTTTTACGAACGTGAAGATCTTCCCTTCAACCTGGTTTTTGCTGCTACTGCCGAAGAAGAGATATCAGGAAGACGCGGGCTTGAAATTGTACTTCCCGAAATTGCACCTGTTCGATTTGCCATTGTGGGAGAACCCACCCGGATGGAACTGGCCATTGCAGAAAAAGGACTGCTGGTGCTCGATTGTTATGCACATGGTAAATCGGGACATGCAGCGCGCGAAGAGGGAGAAAATGCCCTGTACAAAGCGATTGAAGACATTCAGAAATTAAAGAAATTTGAGTTTGAGAAAGTTTCTAAAGTATTGGGTAAAGTTAAAATATCGGTCACGCAAATAGAGGCCGGAACGCAACACAACGTAGTACCCGATGTCTGCCATTTTGTAGTTGATGTGCGAACCAACGAATTTTACACCAATAAGGAAGCAGCAAGAATTCTGGAAGAATTGCTCGATTCGGAAGTAAAACCCCGCTCGGTGCGGCTTAATTCATCGGGCATCAGCGAAGAACATGCCTTTGCGCGCATTGCCAAAACAAAAGGCATTAAAATTTACGGTTCGCCAACCACATCCGACCAGGCGATCATGTCGTTCCCATCGGTAAAAATGGGCCCCGGCGATTCGGCCCGCTCACACACGGCCGATGAATACATTTACAAAAGCGAGATCATTAACGGCATTAACCAATATATTGAAATGCTGGAGGAACTTAAGTTGTAAATATGTCTGCATTTCAGGCCTGCATCTTTTATCCATACCCCCTGGTTTAAACCCGACACGAATTTATAATTGGGAGTGGCAGAAAGCTCATTTTTTTAGAATACTCATATTTTCATCGTAAACGGGGCTTTCAACGGCCAGAAAGTCCAGAACCGTATGAAAAACATTGTATTGAGATAGCAATTCCTCGTTTTTAAATTGCAGAGAGTCGTTCGAGGTCCACACAATGAACGGAATTTCATACTGCTCTGCAGGCGCAATGCTCATTGGTATTCCATGCATATAAAGGTTGTTCTCTCCCAATGATTCACCATGGTCTGAAACAAAGATCATTGAAGTATTGTATTGTTTTAATTCCTTTAATTCTTCGATTAAATTGGCAAGAATGTAGTCGGTGTAAAGAATCGTATTGTCGTATGCATTTATCAATTCTTCGTTCGTACACTTCGACAACTCGACATTCCGGCAAACCGGTGTAAACTGATTAAATTCTTCCGGATATTTTTTATAATATGTTGGCCCGTGGCTGGTACTGGTGTGTAAAATAATCAAAACTTTGTTGTTTGTACTTTCAAGAACGAGGTCATTTAAACCATACAATAAAACTTCGTCATAATCGCACTGTACACCCTGGCATAAATTTTCGAGGTATTCTTTGGTCTGGTAATTCTCTATATGAACTGTAGGTTCTCCCCAATTCGTTGTTCTCCAGAAAACCTCAATACCATTTCGGTACAAGTAGTTTGGCAAAATTTCGTAGTATTTACCGGTCTCCTTGTGATCTAAAATAGCTTTAATACCTGCGGTCGTATAGGTTGCTGACGATTCTGCATTGTATACGTGCAGGTTTTTGGTTGCAGACAATAATGGGTTTGTGTTTTTCCCGTATCCATACAGCGAAAAGTTTGCACTACGTGCCGACTCCCCTATGACCAGCACCACCACAGATTTTGTGCTGTCTTTACCTGTAAGATCGGGCAACAAAATCTCTTCCTTGTTTTTTTTGTTTTGTGACTTGTAAAACCTGCCGGTATTCACCACATAAGACCAGGGCATAACCAGGGCGCCCAACTGTTTCGAATGTTTATCGATCCACAACCAGTTGGTGGCGTTGGCATAAATAAGCAATAACAGAAACACCAGTGTCAGCGAAACCTGAACAATGAATTTTTTGAATTTTACCTTTGCCGTTTTTACCTTGAACAATAAAATGGCTGGAATTATCCCAATGACAAAGAGGTAAACCACGAAAGTAATCGAAAAGAAACTGCTTGCTTCATCATAATTGGTATTCAAAACATTCCCAATCATCGATTTATCGATAATGACACCATAGGTATTTACAAAATAAACGGCAATTGCATTAATAATGAAAAACAGCGCCATCAGTACCTTGCCGGCCATGCGAAGTCCGTAAAGAAGCAAATAAAAAACCACGGCATTTAACAACAGGGCCAAAACGGTTATGCTTGCTAAAAGTGCAATGCCGTTAAAACTTTGTATTTCGATATTGTTTAAAACAAACTTATAAAAAGCGTAATGGTATAAAACCAGATTTATAAAACTAAAAACCAGTACAATATAACTGAGCTTAACTTCTTTTTTGAACATAAGACTTCGACATAATAAATAATGTTATGGCTAAAAAAAGCAAAGAAAAATAAAATATCAATAAATTGGACTCAACTATCCTTCTTGCGACGAAAAACATCCAAACTGCCACGAGTAACAGTAGCACAGGACGTAACTTTTTCGCTTTAATAAAAGAAAACCAGTTTGTTTTTAGATTTATCAGAACTCCAGCAACCGCTAAAATATACCCAATGGCACTTCCGGTTACTACATCCAGCGGATAGTGAGCCCCAACACCAACTCTTGATAACGCAATAATTAAACCCGCTGAAATCATCAAAAGAGACCAGGTAATTCTTCTGCTTTTGCTTTTGGGCATAAATGCGATCAACAATACAGTGATTACAATAAAAGTAGAAATGGAATGCCCCGATGGCAATGAGTTATTTCCTGTAAGTGTTCGCCCAATAATAACAAAACTATCTGCATCGAGCATTGCTGCGGGCCTTGGAACTGCAAACAACTTTTTTAATAAAGCTGTTACGATCAATGAAATAATGGAAGATGTTAGCAGGACTTTCCAGATTTTTGGCGCGTACACAATAAAAATACTTACAAAGGTGAAAGAGATGAGCACATCGCCCAACTGCGTTAAATTTAGTTGTAACTGCGGGAACCTGGATAAAATGAAATTGAGCCTTAAAAAAAGATCCTTTTGAATATTTACATATTCATTGATTGGGTCACCACCATTCTTAAAAAGCAGAAAATAGAGGTAGCAAAGAATCAGGATTAAAAAAGGTGGGATAAAGTACCTGGAATTTACCTTTCTGAAATTCATGCTCACTTTGTCTCCCAGTCCGTCTTCTTTTTTATCAGGTTGTATGAGCGACAACTTCTTTTTGACAAATTCTAATCCAGATAATTTATTTTTCATCTGCCTAAAAGTAAAGGAAAAACTTACGAATAAGGTTACAAGCAACAGAAAATTGCCTGAATAATGCTGTGAACCCAAAATCCGAAAATATTTTTTTAAACCCTGAACAATTGCAGTAATTTCGCCTGTTTACACCTTTGGCCAACTACCTCATCCAACTTATTGTAATTCAATCATTCTCTATTATAAGCAGATACATCTACACTTTTATACATTTGGTAAATCCCACTTCTGATTATATTTCAGTTTCATCAATTCATTTGCCGCATCTTCATTGAACTTTTTAACCGAATCGTCCCAGTGAATGCGCTGACCAACCCGGTAAGCTATGTTCCCCATTTCGGAAACGATGGCTGTTTTAGCGCCTACCTCAACCGAAGCATTAACCTGGCCTCCTTCGCGAATACAACTCAGAAAATTGGCTACATGTTCATCCAATCCGTCTCCATATGCCTGTTGCGAGCGTCCTTCAAAAAAGGGTCCCTTGAGTTCGTTACTTCTGTCGGGGATTAACTCATATCCGCCTCTCGATAATACCAGGGTTCCTTTTTGACCGACAAAAGCTACCCCATGCCCGCGTTGGTAAGGACCGATCCCGGGATTCAGTCCCGATTCCCAGATCATGGTATGAGTAGGATAATTATAAATCGCCTGCTGAATATCCGGTGTTTCAATCGCTCCTTCCTTGTGGTAAAAAATCCCTCCGCCGGGAGAAATATTATCCGGCATTCCGGCATCCATGGCATACAAGGCAAAATCGAGCAGATGAACACCCCAGTCTGTCATGGCGCCACCTGCATAATCCCACCACCAGCGAAAATTGTAGTGAAAGCGGTTGAGATTGAACGGACGTTTGGGAGCAGGACCCAGCCACATGTCATAGTCCACATAATCAGGAGCAGGTTCATCGGGCATCACAGGGTAAGGTTCGTCATATCCTTTATAAATCCATGCTTTTACGAGATGCACATCACCCAATTCACCCGATTTTACGATATCAGAAGCCTCGAACCAGTGTTTCGAACTGCGCTGCCACATGCCCACCTGTACCTTCAAATCGGGGTGCTTTTTTTGAGCAGCCACCATGGCATTGCATTCTTCAATGCTGTGCCCCATTGGTTTCTCAACATAAACATGCTTGCCGGCGTCCATGGCCAGTATCATCATCGTGGCATGCCAGTGATCGGGAGTACCTATGATCACGGCCTGCACATCATTATCGTCTATTACTTCCCTGAAATCCTTATGTGTTTTTGGTCTTTGTCCTGTCAACGTTTCAATCTCAGCAGCGCGTTCTTCCAAAATGTGACTATCGACATCGCAAAGTGAAATACATTCCACATTGTTCTCCTCGCGCAGGAAACTTTTCAGATTACTAAAACCCATCGACCGGCATCCAATGAGCGAAACATTGATTTTTTCGGCCGATGAAGCGCAGGCGTTCAGAATTGATGGCGCCATACCTACTGCAGCCGCTGCTATGGCAGAATGTTTAATAAATTCCCTTCGGTTTGAATTCATATGTATTGAATTATATGGATTATTATTGACTTGAAAACAGAATGCAATCTCTTAAGAACAACTTGTTTTAGCCAGGAATTTAAAGGCTCAATTCATTGATTTGTCGCTAATAAATCGCTGAATCTTTTTATCATTCATTTTTCCAGAATACACCAGTAGCGTATACTTCAGGACAAGCGGTTCGGCTACCGAAATATCGACCGGTTCCCGTCCCGGCCAAACGGCATTTTGTATACTGTTTTTATCTCTCAATATCCACGATTGTGGATATCCCGGATTGTCCGGATGATCGATGATCACGATACCCCCACTTTTCCCTCTCTGGCTTACGGAGCCTGATATATTGATATATCCCGGTGAAACAACTGCAGTATCCATGGGCCTTACCTTTCCAGTCGGTCCTGAAAAACTCACATCATCCGGTAATTTCATTCTTAACGAAAAGCCGCCGTAGCCTTTTTCGTCGTCAGATCCGCCAAGTTTGACACCGTCTTCCAGTGCACGCAAATGGATCTCAAAATCAATGCGACGTAACTTTCCGTTGCCCGGCCAGATTTCCATTCGCCCATATTCCTTGATAAACGGGATTTCTTCTCCATCAATCTTCCAGTGGTCGGACAACCAGTCTAATTCGGTTTTTAAAATAACATTACCATTGCGTTGTTTCATAAATTCGAACTCGATTATTTCCTGTTCAAAATGCTGAAGCGCCCACTGATCAGCGACCTGCCTGCCATTAACAAAAACCTGATGCCAGGCCCAGAATATTCCGCGATGATACGGATGATCGGATGGCGCATCTTCGGTTAAAACGCTTCCATCAATTCCATACAAAGGATGAAAGTAGTTACAGCGTTCACATTTTCCTCCGCTGTTATTGTTTGCAGTGTGGTATAACAATACGTCCTTGTCTCCCTCTGTAATCAAAATTCCTTCGTTGGTTTTTTTCATGGAAAGTTGTGCAAAAGCGCCTCCCCAAACCACTACAAAAAACAGTAATAAAAGCGATTTCTTATTCTTCATTATTTTCATTCTCCGCTATAATAGTATGCTTTGTGGCCAAATCATTACTCAGGTATTCTGCCTCAAATATTTCCACATTGTGGAGCTGATCGGCTATAATTTCTTTATCGTTATCAGGCAATATTAGCCAGCTGTTGGCCACAAAGGCGGCGAGTAATGCTGATTCTGCCTTCACAGAAACAGTCTTTTTCAGGTTAACGGGCTTTCCTGTTTCAGGACTGAGTACCAGGCGGCATTCCGACGCACCTTTTTCCCAGTTTAAACAATAAGTACCGGCTGTAACCACAAACATATCCTTCACTAAAAACACATGTAAAAATTCGTCGGGATTTTCGATATTGCGGACACCCAGTGGCCATTCATCACCACCCGGGTGTTGTCCCAGAGCAAGGACTTCGTCTTCATCAAAACTAACAATACAGCTTTCTACTTCGTTTCGCAGCAATTCCTGTTTCAGTATATCGAGCACATAGGCTTTTTGAAACAAAGCAAAATCCAATTTCATGGCTTCTTCAAGAAACCGGAAACGTTTACGCTCTTCATCGAGTTCAACCTTATCAAATCCGCACTTATGCCTGATCTTTGCTATTTCAGTTTCGTTTAAATCATTTCCTGACTTCCATGCATCAAACAAGGGTGTGAAAGTGATGTCAAGCGCTCCATTGCTCATTTGGTAGAAATCAAAGCAAATGGTCAGAAGATCCCAAAACTCACCCGAAGGTTTAATCCACTCATTTTTTTTTGTTTGATTGACCTGCAGAATTTCGGCGATCATTTCCTTATTACTGACCGATAGTTCGACGCGCGAAACCACATTTTTAATGAGCTGCATCAATGCTTTCGCCTGCTCAGCTTCCATGCCGGGCAATACAACGTCGCATTGCACGCCAAAAGCACTAAAAGAATCGCTGAAAATATTAGCTCCCGACATCGTATGATTGTTTATTGGTCGTTATCAAGTGTAAAATTACAAAACTCGCAGAGATTACCTAAACGGGCGAATACTTCCACAACAGGAAAACACTGAACCAAAAGAACCTATTTCCCCATCAAATGAATTCTTTCTATATTTTTGGAGCCCAGTTTGGATCGTAATCGCGCCCCCACAATTTCATGGCATCACGGTCGTACATGATACCGGTTTTGTTGTCGATATCAAATCCGTGTCCGATACGATAAGCTACATTGGCATAATGGACCATGGTCTGGCTTATAGCACCAACATCGATCTGTGAGCGTAGTTTTTTCTTACCACGAATACCCTCGAACCAGTTAACCACATGGGCAGTTGATGCGTCGCCTCCTCCGCCGAGGGCAGTCCCGGCTTCGTTCGAACCAGAGTTTCTCTCGCGCATAATTTTGCCCGAACGATCGTATAGAATATACCTTCCGCGATC
>Ga0207798_100580_pt1 | contig 9235 bp, 8 predicted proteins | sample TtanPargueraPR_8_FD_187278 | JGI IMG/M metagenome (GOLD analysis project Ga0207798, IMG submission 187278) | Anaerobic enrichment media microbial communities from Bioluminiscent Bay, La Parguera, Puerto Rico - Tt and E1 (SPAdes) | ecosystem: Environmental > Aquatic > Marine > Unclassified ... | reverse complement strand
ATCCCTGTCTGGAAAGTATCCAGCTGCCCATCAACTACAAAGTCGTAATCGGGTGCCAGTGGGGCAGTGTCAAACGTCGAAACATAGATTGACATCGGTTTTTCAGTCGGGTAGGCAATAGTACCATACGGACGTCGTTTGATAAATGGCCAAAGACCACTTTTCAGGATCTGCTCTTTTACCTCGTCTTCCGACAAGCTCGCCGGATCAGCTTTTTTAAATTTAACTGCTCCTGCTTTTTCGCTTGCTTCGATGACCACCTCCAGAATTTTACGGCGTTCACCACGGTTAATCGAAACCACTTTACCGCCCACTGGAGCGGTAAATACAATTTCGGGGTGGTATTTGTCGTAGAATAATGCATCGCCGGCTTTTACTTCGGCTTCGGCTTTAACGGTTAATTTTGGAGTTAGTCCCGGGAAATCGGTCGGTTTCAGAGCTACTGTTGCCGGAGTTGGCAATTTTTCGAGCACCTTGTCGGCACTTCCTTTCAGCTTAATATTCAGCCCTTTTTTTAACCTAATCACTTCTGACATATTGAATTAAGACTAATATTTATTTCAGGATGGCAAAAGTAATAATTAATTGCTGTTAGACAATGATTAAGATTAAAGACTTAAGATATTAATACAGGAAGAAGTAGGCATGTGATTGGCGCTAATTTTTGCGCCATTTGGTAAGGTGTTGATTTATTGAAAGAAAATATTCGTTTTGTTAGATTAAATTGACATTTTTGACGTTATTTTAGAACGGATATAAATTGCATTAATACTGCCGGATTCATAGTTTTGTACCGGTTTCAATCAATAAAATATGAGATTAACGATCACAACTTTGCTCGTCGTTTTTGCTTATGTCATTTCGCTGGCGCAGGAGGGTAATTATTATTATGAAACAGCGGTCTATAAAGAGAGCATTAAAACGGCATTGATGTACCGCACGGGTTTCGAATTGTCGAATCCGGTATTAGGTTTGAATGAGGCGCAAACGCTGACCATGAAATTCGATGATCTGGCTGAAGATGTAAAAGATTATTACTACACGGTCATTCATTGTGACGCAGAATGGAAAGAGAGCTATATTCCGCAAACCGACTACCTGGAGGGCTTTTTCGAAAATCCCGTGAATGATTACCGGCTTTCGTTTAATACGACATTCGATTATGTGAATTACCAAATAAGGCTGCCGAACAACGAAATTCAGTTTAAGATTTCGGGAAATTATGTGCTGGTGGTATACGAAGACAACGACAAGGAAAAGATCGTTTTAACCCAGCGATTTCAAATTTACGAAAATGCTGTAACCATTGAAGGAACCGTAAGGCGTGCTACATTCGATGCTTTCAAGGGTGCCAACCAGGAAGTAGATTTTACTGTGTATCATCCAACACTGGGAATCCTGAATCCACGGGAAGAGGTGAAAGCCGTGATTATTCAGAACAACCGATGGGATAACGCAATTCTGGATTTAAAACCAAAGTATATCCGCGAAGGACAATTGATTTATGATTACGATCAAGAGAACGTTTTTCCGGCCGGCAATGAATTCCGTTATTTCGATAACCGTACAAATCGTATGAACGGCGAAAATGTGTTTGCCACCGATTTTTTCCGACCGTATTTTCACAAAACGCTGGTTCCCGATGAAGTTCGGGCGGGGAAGAAATATTTTAAATATCCTGAAATGAATGGCAAATATGTGATTGAAAGCCAGGACCAGGAAGTTCGCGATTTTGATACCGAGTGTGACTATGTTTTTATTCATTTCAGCTTGCCCCTGGAGTCGCCTTTACTGGGGGGTAGTGTAAATGTATTTGGAGGCCTTACGCAATGGAACGCCAATAAAGGGAACGAAATGACCTATAATTTTGAGACTGGCGAATATGATCTGACCTTATTATTGAAGCAGGGTTATTACAATTACATTTATGTTTATGTACCGCAGGGGGCAAAAACAGCCGACCACACCAATATAGAAGGCAGTTTCTGGGAAACTGAAAACGATTACCAGATATTTGTTTATTACCGCGATCTGGCTGCTCGATACGACCGTTTAGTGGGATATACGATGTTGAATTCGGTGGATAACCGGAACTGAAGAAAATAAAAAAGGCTGCCGATAAGTTTCAACAGCCCTCTAAAATCTGGTATCAGTAATTATTTGCTCAGGGCAAAGGATAAACCTCCGCCAATATAAAACTGGTAGAAAGTTGAATAGGTGTTGACACTGGCACCGGAACCTCCGGTTCCAAAATAAAATCCACCACCTACTCCCTGCACCGCCGAAATTAATCCGGTTTGCAGCTTTAGTCCCACTTTCTCGCTTGCCCAAATGTTTAGCCCGGCTTTTAGACCCCAGGCAAATTTTACGGCACTATCCGATTTGCCATTCTCCGGATTCATAACATTAAAAATAGCCATTCCAAGCTGGGCTCCCGCATACGGTTCAATTTTGCCTCCGACCGGGAAGTAACGGTTCCCACCCAACATGATGTAATTGGTTGCCAGGTCGAAAATCGTGTATTTATCTCCGCCACTGTAGTAAGTCATCGGAGCATCTGTATCCAGCCTGAGGTAACTCAGTTCTATTCCCTGGTAAGGTGCAATCATGTATTCGAGGCCGCCTCCCCACTGAAAGCCACCTTTGATTTTTCCGTAAAAGTATTCTGTACTCGAATAACGTGAATCCACTTTATCGTCGAAGGCATAAAATGCATAGCCATTGATACGCAAATGTGGCATAAACCCAGAATTTTGTTGCGTCACCATTCGGGGCTGTTGGTCAGACTCCGTTTTATTTTCGAAGGATGCGGCATACACGGTTGTTCCTGTGAATAGAAGAACGGTCAGAAAGCAAGTTATTAATTTCATTTTTGTTATTAATTAGATGTAAATTACTGTCTATATAAGCAAATATAGTGTTAAACGTTCGAAAAACTTTTCAGTTCATTTAATGGATTATTTGTTCGTTCATATATAATTGAAAAAAGTTCCGAATCAAATGGGATTTAAGTTATCAGTTTTAAATATGTCTTTATTTGAACGATTTAGTTTAGTTCGTAGTTCAGATAGCATTGATTTAATGTGTTTTCTATTCTTGACTGTAAGCACATCGCTAACAATTAATTGATCCAGTTCGACTCTTTGCTTATGATCGAGATATGATGTTATTGCCGCACTGTGGTTTGGTTTCCTGGCCCTGTCGAACCACTGATAAAATGCATTAATAAAGGTTCTGCTATCCATATTTTTTAATGCCGATTCTGCTTGTTTGTAATACCAGGCCTCGCTTTGGCGGTAAGCTACCTTTTGGGCCTTCATTCTGTTAGAAAAACGCCGAATAACATGATATCCGAAATAAACGACAAATAACACAGGGATCGTTAATAATAACCAGAGCCAGTTAAACTTGTTCTTTTCAACTTCATCTGTAACTGGTGCACTCATGTCCATTAACGAATCTTTCAGGCTCTCCATCATATTCAGGTCAGGATTGGCAGCAACAGTAAGTTGATGTTCCGAAAGTGTACGTTGATAGACTTTTTTAGTGACCGGATTCCACCAGGTAACAATCTCTTCCGGAATCAAGACTTCACCTTCTTTTTCCAGCAAATACGAATAAATCTCAGTGCGCACACCATTGGCATCGTTATCGTTTCTTTTGTCTTGCAGTTCAGGTTGAGCAGGATAAACGCTTACATTTTCAGGCTCTTCAATTTCAAGGGGCGAAATCAGGGACGGCAAAGTACCTTCGGCAGAAATAATGATTTGGCGTTCCACCACATCACCAACTTTTAAATTTTGCAGGTCCCTGCTCCAGTTTTCTTTTATTGAAACATTTTTTGCCACCATCCAAACATCCTCATCTTTTGTGGAAGGGACAGCACCCACACGTATTTTTTGCGACTTTGTTTTTATGGTAACCGGCTCTCCCTGATAACCGCCTTCGGGCGGAATACTAGTGTTGATCTCCAGCTCCGGAATGATCATATCGCCGGTTTCGTATGGAAATACCAAATAATAAAACGTAAGGGTGGCGTACTTTTTATTGTTGATGTAATTAATCCCGCTGACTGTTCTGGAAAAAGGAATGATAAAGGCATCTTCGACCTGAAGGTTGGCAAACTGCAGCGGTTTGGCAAACCATGTGGAAGAGTACACATGAATGGTAACTTTGTAGGGCTGGCGGACCACTCCTTCGCGTGGCGAAACCGAAACCCGCGCAAAGGCGTCAATATTCTGGGCAGATGAATTTATTGACAGAAGTATGGAAAATACAATAATGGTAAGTAGCAGACTTCGACTTCGCTCAGTCTGACCGTCACAGTGAGCGGAGTCGAACTGTGATCTAGTAAAAATATGTTTCCAACTTTTCCTCATTTATGTCTTTTCTTTATGCACTTCGTGTCTGAGTTGTAAATTTTAAACCACCAAGACACGAAAGACACTAAGTTTTTTTACCACCTTTCATCCATATCTTTCATTTCAGGGTGGTACTTTTTATGTTGATATTGAAACCGTCTTCGCAGGAATTCACCCGGATCGGCAGAGATCTCACGCAGCAAAATATTCTGCGGGCTTTCTCCTCCTCCTGATTGAAAATCCTCCGGCACTTCTTCCATTTCTTCTGCTTTTCGTTGATCGGTTTCCACTTCATCGGTCACACGGTCGCCTTCCTGCGGCAATTCATCCACTTCTGTATCCGAGCTAAGTTCTTCATCTTTTGAGGCTGCTTTTCGTTCATTTAATTCGCCTTGTCCCTCTTCTTCCTCTTCCGCTAATTGAATCGGACCGCCTTCGTTTCGCAAAGAATCTACAATGCCGATCGTTTTTTGCGTTTCGTTGATGGCCGCTTTAAACTGTTCGTTATCGGGATCTTTTTCTGCTGCCAGCTCAATCACCTGCAAAGCTTCATCGTAACGCCCCAATTGTGTATAGGTCAATCCGAGATTAAACAAGGAATTTGCGGAACTGTCCTGTGCAAAAGCCTGCGCCGCTGCATCAAAATTTCCTGCTTTGTAATACGCTACTCCCCGGTGAACGGGCGACTCGAAAGTGTTGCCGGCTGCCTCAAAATCCTGTTCGCTGTACAATTTTTGTCCCTGGTAATCTTTGGTGTACCACAAATCTTCCCATTTTTGGGAGTCGGAACATGAGGTCATTGTCAACACAAACGGAATCCAGGCATACCGGATCATCCAGCCTTTGCGGAACCAGAACGGTACCAATAAAACCAAAAGAATCAGCAACAGAAACCCCATGTCTTTCCATTGTTCTTCGCTTTGTTCGTCATCGGCCTGATACGATAGGTTCTTTCTTACATTTGTGGCAATTAGCTTCATATCGGAATTATCCAATGTCAGTGTGTTTACGTTGATCTGTTCTGTTTTCTGCAGTTCAAAAAGAACAGTGGGCTCCAGTCGCGAGATTACAAGATTTTCGTTAGCGTCGGTTATCGGGTCTTTTTGCGCGTTTTGTGGAATTTGAGCACCTTGTTGTGTAGCCATCGCCAATATCTCGATACTGTTTTTTGAATCGTTTACGAAGTTTTTAAGTAGTTGAGCCTGATTTTGATTTATAGCATCGGTAACCAGCAGCAAAGTACTAGGTGCTTCCACACGATTTAAAACCGAGTCTGCCATTTCAAGCAACATTTTGAGATTGGTTCCCTGAACGGGCATAATTCCAGGCGAAAGTGATTCGAGATGGTGTCTGATAATCCGGTAATCGCTGCAAATGGGAACTACCGTGTGCGCCGTGCCGGAATAGGCAAACAAACTTACTTTTGAACCCGGATTGGCATCCAGCAGGTCGCGGATTTTAAACTTTGCCCGTTCCAAACGGTTGGGCTGTATATCTTCGGCCATCATCGACAGCGAGCAGTCCACTGCAATCATCAGCACCGCTTCGCTTTTCGCTCCGGGAACCTCTTCTTTGCTCCAGGTTGGTCCGCTAAGACTTAAAATAACAATGCTGGTTATCAGCAAGAATGCGATAAGCGGAAAGGTAACTCCGCTTTGTTTTTCCCTGGTGAACATAAACGGTTGCAGAGCAGGTGCAATCACCTTTTTCCATTTTTTATCCTCACGCGCAGTAAAAATAATCAGCACCAAAACAATAGCCACCGGAATAAAAGCCCAGAACCATTCGGGGCGCAGAAAATGAAACTGCGCCGCGTTAAAATGGGCGATATCTTTTAGGTATTCAAACATGTTCTGTTTCTAATTCAATGCTAAATTTCACAGTACCCCCAGTTTCGGCAGTGTCCCGGTCAAGCCTTGTCACTGTCCTTAACTGTCCCCCTTGATAAGGGAGACGACGGTTTGAGCCGCAAGACCACATGATGGGCTGAGGCGAAAACGGGGGGTAAAACATGCTATTTATATACTCTTTCATCCTGTTATCAGTTTTTGTATTCCGCGAATTAGCGCTAAAAGCAACCCTAGCACCAAAGCCAGTGCGAGCGGATATTGAAAAAGCAAGGTAACAGGCGCATTTTCTTCCGCTTCAAATTCGATGGGTTCCAGTTCGTTTAATGTGGTGTAAGCTTGTTGTAATTGTTCCGGATCCTGCGCCAAAAAATATTCACCCCCGGTTATTTCCGCAATTTGCTTCAAGGTCGCTTCATCCAGCCCATCGTTTCGTCCGGTTGCCTCGCCAATTCCCACGGTATAAATCGTTACACTGTCACGGGCAGCCATTTTTGCCGCATCCGAAGGGAAAATTCCACGGCCGTCATCCTGCCCGTCGGTAAGCAAAAGCAGCACTTTCTGATCGAGCGAATCGCCTTTAAAAATATCAAGCGAATACCCGATGGCTTTCCCAATTGCTGTCATTTGTCCGGCCATACCCACATCAGTTTCATCGAGCATAAAATCAATTACATCCAGTTCGGTTGTCAATGGTGCCTGTAAATAGGCATTTGATCCAAAGAACACCAACGCCAGCCGGTCGCCTTCGCGTTTCTCAATAAACTGGCGGAGAACCTGTTTAACACCTTCCCAACGCGTTACACGTTCACCGTCAATTACCCAGTCTCTATTGGCCATGCTGAACGAAATATCGGCAGCAATAACAAAATTCCGGGCTGTTTTTACCTTCATTTCGGGTTCGCCAACTATTCGTGGCGAGGCAAAAGCTGTTAGAATAGATAACCAGATCAGCGTTAAAAAGCTCCACTGCAAAATATTTCGTTTCGAAATCCAAGCTCCTGAACTGGCTTTTTGTCCGCTGGCGGTTTCTGCCTCCCTGAATCCCGGATATTTCAATGCTTCTTTTCGCTGCTTTAACGGCGGCATTAACCAAAATATCAGCAACGGCAATGGAGCGAAAAAAAATACCCATATGTACCCAAATTCAAACATGAGCCTTGTGTTTTAGTATCCAGAGCCGGGCAAACGCTACCAGTTCTTTACGTTTTTTTTCACCCAGTTCAAACTGCTCGTTATAAAGCGCGAGAGTATATTCATCGATGGATTGATCAGTTAATCCGGGATGCTTTTTGAGCTTTGAAGCGAGGAAAAAAAACCAGGATGGCCCGTGCAAATTGGCCACAGTTTTTCGGCCGAAGAGTTGGATCGCCATAGTTTTCAGGAGTAAATTAATGGCGTAAACTACAGAATGCCCGGAATTCTCAATTTGTTCCAGCTTTTGCAGTGCTTCTCTTCGATAGGCGTTTTTTCTATATTTTCTGTATTGAATGAAAGTGATCACAACAAAAATGATCAACAGCAGAATCAAAACAGCATGCCATCCGGGTGTGTTAAAACTGTAAGGCACCGGATCGGGTTCGATCAATTGCCCCAATGTGGATGTATTTACGCCGATTTCATTCATAATTTTCCTGTATTCAGTTTTGCTTTGAATAAACTTTTCAACTGCGAACGAATGTCTTCAACCGTATTGAGTTCCATAATCGGGATGCCATATTTTGCCATCTCATTCAGAAATATGCCCTTGCTTTCAGTAGCAGATTTTGAATATTTTTCACCGGCTTTTCTTCTGTTAGCGTCCCATAAAATCTGCAGGTCGCCATCGCTTAATACCAGTTTTTTATCGGGCAGTTGTTCTTCCAGTGGGTCGCTTATTCGGGCAAGAATTACGTCGTTATGGCGGCTCAGTTGAATGAGATGTTTTTTACTTGCCGCTGAAATACCACGAAAATCGCTGATGATCAGAATCACATAATCATGGGTCGTCATGCTCACTGTTCGGTGTAAAGCCTTTTCGAGCACCTCAGTTTTCGATTCAATAATTTTATTCTCAGTTAGAAACGACTCCGATTCATCCACCAGTTTTTGAAGGTACTGCATCACCACTTTACGGCTTCTTTGCGGGGCAAATGTTCTGCATCCTTCATTGTTAAAAACCAGTCCGCCAAAGCGGTCGGTATTTTTGAGCACTTTAAACGCTGAAATGGCCGCCAGCTGCGCCGCAATAAAGTTTTTTGTGTAAATTTTAGAGCCAAAAAACATTCCGGGAGTCATGTCGGTAACTACAAAAACCGGTTTTTCCTTTTCTTCTGTAAAAACTTTGGTGTGTGTCGAGCGGGTTCGGGCGGTAACTCTCCAGTCGATATTGCGGATATCGTCGCCGGCTACATATTTGCGCACCTCGTCAAAATCGAGTCCGCGGCCACGAAGTTTTGAAGCGTGTTTGCCGGCCAAAACACTGTGCACCGGTTGTTTAGGCAACAACGAAAAGGCTGTTGAAGCTACCAGGTGTTCCAGGTTTAGAAGTTCCCGAAGTGTTGGAATAATATTTTGGGTGTTTTGTTTCACTTTTTGTCAAATTCATTTTTACACCTCTGCCTTTCGGCATCTCCCCTCATGAGGGGAGAATTTTATTAAGTGTCTATTGCAAAGCATAGATTATCAATACCTTACTTTGTTTTGTTTCCCCTTGTAAGGGGAAATGACTATAGCCACAGTGGTAAATAATTCTAGGTTTTAAATTCGTTTTTAATTTGTAACAATACTTTCTCAATATTCTCTAATTCTTCATTTTGAAACCTCAGAACCTTAATATCCAATCCATCTAATATTTCATCACGCCTTTTATCGTGTTCTTTTCTATAAAGGTGGATCTTTCCGTCCAGTTCAATTGCTAGATTTTCTTTGAAACAAAAGAAATCAGGAACATAGAAAAAATGTTCATCTCCATCGGAATCATAAATGATGGCATATTGTCTCAAAAATCTTCGTCCTTCTAATTGCTTTTTTCGCAGATATTTCCAT
>Ga0207798_100579_pt1 | contig 9236 bp, 13 predicted proteins | sample TtanPargueraPR_8_FD_187278 | JGI IMG/M metagenome (GOLD analysis project Ga0207798, IMG submission 187278) | Anaerobic enrichment media microbial communities from Bioluminiscent Bay, La Parguera, Puerto Rico - Tt and E1 (SPAdes) | ecosystem: Environmental > Aquatic > Marine > Unclassified ... | reverse complement strand
TTTTTTTTGCTTTTATCGTGTTTAACAGCCTTAAATGTTCCATCTGGATAAACGGTAATTTTAGCTCCGGTAGGATTTGTGTATTCTCCAGGTTCAACCATCATTCCAGATGTAGTCACAGCTTCTCCAAAAGCAACGAAATTGATAATTCCATTGGCGGTGATTACTCTGTGTTTTTCACTAACGAGTTTGTAGTTATCCCCATCAATTGTTATCGTTACGTTATGGGGAATTAACCATTCTGCTTCTGATTGAGCATTCGAAACATTTGGTGCAATAAATGCTACCAATAAAAAACTAAAGAATAAAATTTTTAAATTTTTCATAATAATTCAATTTAAAGGTTTTAAATAAAAAGTAAGATTTTGGTTTATTTTTAATTAATGTTTTAATCCTGCTTTGTTGCAGGACGAGAGTTTTTAGATTACAACTTCAATACATGATGGTTTTATCAAAACTTAATTGGAAAGTTGAGGGGAAAATGTTTAACGGTGTAAACATTTGTAGTAGTTGAACAACGACGTTCGAGGCAAAAGACCCTTATTTTTTATCTCAAAGTCGAATAATTCAATGATAACGCGGTTATCGTGCAACTCTTAATGAGTTTAGGTCTGTATCTTCAAAAGGATAGACATCTATCCATAGTCAACATATGTTAATCAAACTTAATGCCAAAGAGTGTATGTGTCAGGCAGTCAGTGGAATGCGAAGATGCTCTTATTGTACTTTTGTTTCATGTCTGGAAAATTGGCCATATGTGATTTATATTGGGACAATTTTTCATATCTGGTATGTTTCAATCCAATCCAAGTGTCAAACATTCAGCATCAGGCAACAAAAAAAGCCCTTCTGTCATATCACGGAAAGGCTTCCTATCTCATTACTCAATACTTAGTACTCTATACTAAATTTACCATCAATCCTGCATCGGTTTTTTCCACCTTGGCTACATTCTTTTTGGTAAGCCCTTTTATGGCTTTGTCCCATTTTTTATTGCTCAGTTCCGATTTGTTTTTCAATTCATTCAAATCCACAGGTGAAGTTTCTTTCAGCAGGTTGAATACCAGTTTTTCATCTTCGGTCATTTCCACTGCCTTTTTCTCGGGTTTCATTTGCGGGAAACATGCGTAGTATTTTTATGACTTGCTCTATTTGATTGATTTATTGATATAAATAGTGGTATCCGTGACAAGCTAAAGACAGAATTGAATGAACTAACTGCTTTTAGGTAGTAAACTGAAGATTTTTTTTACCAGATTGATATGATCTTCATTAATTGATTCTTCATCATCTTTTCGGGCTCTCAATGGATCTTTATGAATTTCTTCAAGTACCTTATTCAGATATGTTGCTACTTGTTTATCATCTCTTTTCTTGATTTCCTCCGTAAATGCAATTATAGATTTGGAAAGAGTCGCTTTATATGCGTAATCTTCAGCAATTCTTTTTTGATTCGTATATTGTTTCGCACAAAAAGTGGCACTCGTGACAGCGATACCAACTGCTACGACTCTGCCAATAATTGAGCTAATCGAATTTGCGTCATCAATCCATAGGCCTGTCACAACCCATATTGTAAGTAAAACGGCAATAAAAATTGACACAATGGCTCCTTTTAACCATCCTGCATATAAGCTTTTATCATCAGCTTTTTCATATTGCTTTGCGAAAGCTGCACTAATACCTTGTGCTGATTTTAGGTTAAGCGCAGTCTCTGCCTGAGTAATTAATTGATTTATCTTTTTCTCCTTCTCGAGTAATGCTTTCGTTTGATTTATTAAATTTTCTATCGTTTTCTTGTATTCTTTAATATTATTTGAAAAAGAATTAATAGTAAGCTTTTTATCTTCAATTTCTTGCTCCGTTGCTTTTATATTCTTTAATTGAGTGTTAGCACCTGAAAGATTTGAATTAATGTTTCCCAATACACTTTCTGCCTCTTCTGCTAATTTGATAATTCGTTGGTTACCATTGTTTGCTTCTTTGAGAGCACTATTGTATTCTTCGAGCTTTTGACTTAAAGAATTAAGGATCTGCTCCGCGGATTCAATATCTTGAACTAGCTTATTATAACGTTTTTTATGCGAGATAATTCGGTTACTTCATTCTCGTAATTATAAAAGCTAGATTCATGTTGAAGTAAAACAACGTCCATTACATCTTTAAGTGCATGTATATAAGTAAAAATGTTACTTCCAACACTTCTTGTTGTTAAGTTGTTGTTGTATTGTTTTGCTTGATCAATTTGTTTACTGATATTACTAAGATTATTCAAAATGGCAGTTCTTCTATTATGTGAGATCTTGTCTGCTTCTTCATTTACGATTAGATTCTCTAGATTTTCTAAGCAAAAATCTAGTATTTCCTTTGCCTCTCCAATATTTACCTCTCCAACGACAAAATCAGGATTAGCTAAAAATATGTTTGTTATCTTAATTTGTAATTCTTCATTGTGTATCCAATCTTTGATTTGTTGTGTAGTTGGTTTCATAAGAAAATACTGATTTTTAGTTTGGCCCTAATTTAACAAAAAGTTTCTTATCTGACACGATACATTTCTTTCTGATTTTAACCGAATGAGGTATAATTAATTAGGTTGTTATTTGATGATTTTGTAAATTGTGTATTGCAATTTATTGAATATTAGAGTTTTGTTGTGTATTCTAATTTAATCCGTCATGAAGAAAACAGAGATTTTTAAGAAACCAGAAGAGAACATCCAAGTCGAACTTGTTTTTGAGTTGTTAGAAATTGAACTAAGATTATTAAAGGTTTCGCATTTAGTACACAGTAATATTCAGAAAGAAATTGAATCAGTATTAGAATTTAAGGAAGTCGCTAGACAGAAAAGAACTGAATTTCAAACGGTGTTTGAGAATTTTGATCAGAAGTCGAATCAGCTTTTCAATGTGCTTTCTACCGTATTGAAATCAATGAAGGAAATGAGAACAGCAGCTTCTAGAAACATGCTGTAGTATAGTGAAGGCATCATTTTTGCAAATATCACAATATGAGTAATAAAAAGAAAATGTTGTTTTCAGTAGCCATTACCCTTGTCTTAGGTTTATTGATTGTCCAATCAGAGGATAATGATTCTCAATATGGCCAACCCATAACATTGGTTCCTTCTAACGAAGATATCAGAATAAATTCACAAGAAATATTGTTTAAACTTTTAACTAAGGGCCCCAAATCCATAAATAGGAAAGAGGTTCTTAAACAAAATGTCATAGGATATAGGGAACAGACCTATTGGGGCAATGAACATCCAATTGATCAAAGAATTGAGGATTTGAACGATAAGGAGTTTTCAGATTTTATTGAAGAAGAAGTCATATCCAAGGATATTGATATTTATTGGGGTGCAGAATATTAATCTTAAATATATTAGCTAAGCAATTCTCGATTTTTAATAACCTTGAAGTAGGTTAGGAACTGAAAACGTAAACTTAATTTCTCACAATTTTTCCAAATTCTCCTGATCAAGTATGCTATAAAAATACTTATTACTATCCCAATAAAGATCACTGCAGCTATTCCCAGGGTATTTGTTTCATAGCTGTTATAGAACCATAAGCTGCAATTAAGTGTTACCGAAATCCCAATTAAAAAGGAATTAACTATAAATCCTCTGGCAATTCGATCTCTACTGCTACGCCAGTTAATCTCATTAATTAGACCGTCAAAATTATTTGCATTCAATTCAATAACTAATCTGTCTGTCAAACTCTTTCTTTTAATCAAACTTGATAATTCCTTCTTTTCTGATTCGGAATATAGAAATTTGATTTCTGGTTTTTTAGATTCAATTTTATTGATTTCACCTTCTTTAATTTTGTCTTTAGACTCTCTTACAAGAATGTATGCAATCATGTCAATTACCATACCTAGTACATAGGCAAATGGAATTGCAAGAAAGGTAATAATGGTGGTGTGACTAGATAATATGTTTTGAAATGAAGGAAAACTGAATATAATCAAAAGGATCCAAATGTAAGCAACTGTACCGCTAATTATGTACTCAACCAAAAGACCAGGGATATTAATGCTTTTCATATCTTTAATTAGGTGTAATTTTGTTGGAATTTAATAAGACTATTAATTATTAGCAACTTGTTCAATATTTATTGGGGAGCAAATATTACTAAAGTATCGAATTAAAATGCTCGTAGAGAAAGCCTGCGAAGCGTCTAGTGCATTATTTAAGTAGTAATATATAATCTGTTAGTACTAAAATTCTAGCTTCTAATAATTCATCTTATCTGGGATTACACCTCTTACGCCACCTTTGGGATTATTCAAGTCCCCCCTGTATCTTGGTATAATATGACAATGAAAGTGCATCACTGATTGACCTGCTGCAATTCCACAATTCATCCCAATATTGTAACCATCGGGTTCATGATTTTTTTCTATCAAATCTTTTGCAGTAAGGATTAACTCTGTCAGTTCAATTCTTTCCTCAATATTCAAATCGAAGTAATCGTTGACAACTCTTTTTGAGACAATTAAAATATGACCAGGATTCACTGGGAAACCATCATAAATCATGAAGAAGTGATTTCCCTCTCCAAGCCACTCTTCTTTTGATTTATCAAGGAATACACTCATATTATCTATTATTAAGTTTTGTAATCAATTGTCTATAAAATAAATCTTTTTCCGGAATATAATCTTTAATTCCTCCCCAATAATCTTTGCCGAGAACTGTTATTACATTGTTGTAATGATGCTTTGTAGATGTAATGCGTTGAATCTTTGTACTACCTAATGCTTTTTCAATTTTAAACTTCCATGGATGGTTGCTTCCCATTATATTTTCATTTCTAGTAATTAACTTTTCCAAATAATATGTGGGAACAATTTTATCACTTTTATGAGCATTACAATAACTGTGTGATAAAACCAAATTCCAAATCTCATCGTGATTAAGAACTTTTCTTGGAAGGACATGATCAACGTGAATTACATCGGTTTTTTTTATTTTCTCTCCACAATAGAAACATAGATTACCCTGATAGCCTTGTAGAAAAGGGATATTTAGGGTAAGGTTTGTCCTGTCATATCCTGTGCTAAGATAAATTTCTTCTATGCTGTTTATAAGTTCCCAATTCTTATCGCTAGTTCTAATTTTAAAGGCACCTTCCAATAGGCTCCATCTAGCATCCAACTCCTTTATTAATTCTTGATGTGAATCCTCACCAATACGAAATATCTCATCTCTTAATCTAATATTCTTACCGAATTCAAAATGATAAAATCTTTCCCCTATAAGCTCTTTGTCGTTCCCAATTGTTTGAAATCGCGGGATAACATCTTTAAATCCAAATTTTGCTGTCCTCTGAATTGCCTCATCGAGTGACAGATTACCCATCTGATATCGTTGTACAATTTTTTCCATCTCAGTTTTACGGTTTGTAAGTATAAGTTGAGGCATATTCGGCCTTTCCTTTAATCGAATGAGGTACTGATTAAGGAATTCTTTTGCCAAAGTTTCCCAAGCGATTTCGCTTTTCCCTAATTTAGTCAGGTTTAGCAAGGTTTTACCTAATGCAATTTTATATGTGGCAGTATTTAATCCGTAAAGAACAATCGCTTTCCAATAGTCCTTATTTTCAAAATCATTATTCATTTATAGTATGTTGGTTTCTATATTGAGGACTTTCTTAAATTCGCCGTGTTAAATTGCCAGATTAAGTCTTGAACATTGCAAAAGCTTCCCCAAGAGCCTTATTGGTTAATTTCTCTCTCACCTTCTACCCATAAAAGTTTATCCAATAGACGATTCTTTCTGATTGTCTCTAAATCGGTTAAGTCCGATTTGTAATCCTTTTCAATAAATTGGATAAATGGATTAATTGGTAAAAGTATCTTCTCTAATTCTGGCTTTAGGTATATTTTGTATTTTGAAATATATGATTGATATTCAGAATATCTATTGTTTCTAAGACCAACAGCCTTTCTTGTATATCTGTCCATTGGTAGTATCTCCCATGGATTATTAAGGAACAGGATTTTGGAGGCCAATGAAGTCATTTGCTTATTATGAGTAAAATTTAAATTCATAAGAGTAACAGCCAGTTTGTCAACATCATTTACCTCGTTGCTACTATTAGTATTAACCCACACCTTTATAAAATTCGCTAAATCATTAGTTGCGCCATTGGATAAATTACGAGCAATTCTATATTCGTTTATAAATGATCTTAATGATCCTTTCTCTTTTTTTAGAATTTTATCTGTTGACAGTTGGCCCTTCTTAAACTTTTGAAAATTTGCGATATACAATAAGTCTGAATGGTAATAGCTTAATAAAAGTCCAACAGCCTTTGCAACTATTAGATTATCCATTTTTCATATATTAAGATACATGATAGGGTTCGAATTTCCTCTTTTAAAGTAATGCTCAACAGACTTATACCTATATTTTTTTCTTACTGTCTCGTCTGCTATATTCCCAATGAATTCATATCTCCCTGGGGGAACTTCTTCTTCTCTAACGTTGAATGTGCTTCCTGCAGGTAGCCAGTACAGAACTTCATAGACTTCTTGTATAATTCCTTCATAAACAGCGAAGCCAAATTTGGCATTGTTTGCTTTGTCAGGCTTGAGTTTCCAGTATCCTCTGGTATGATCAAATAATTCAATCTCGCTCATTGAATACCTAAATTTCTGATTTATTCTGATCAGGATTGAAGGTTCGCTGATATCCACTTTCTCTTTCTCGTAAGTCGATTTGAGTTGCTGTATCGTCATCCTCCCAAAGGTTGAGCTTCTGTATCCTAATTGTTGGTTAGTAAGATTATTGATACCGATTAAATCAATGATTGAGGCTTCAACTCTTAGTGCTGTTTCCTCTTCATCTAGTCCGTGTATAAGGATTTCTATTTTGGGTTCGTATCCCTGCTTTCTGAGTTCATTTATATACCGAACCTTGGCACTTTCCTTTTTATCTTCTAAATGAGAAAAGGCGCGATTACCCTTCCCTTTACCTACATAGAATATCTCACTTGTTTTTGGATTTGAGTATATATAAACATAGTACTTAAGTTCGCTTATTACGGAGTTCGGAAATTTCATTTTAGTGAATTTCGGATTAGGTTGATTTGTATTATATATTTGTTAAAGTTACTTATTCTTCTGTTTACCTCAAAGCCTTAATGTATGCGTAAAAAATCGTGGCAATTTTAAAGGCACTTGGTATAATGAAAAATTAAAATTTCATATAAAAAATGGGGGACAGAAGTATTTTTAAAATTTATAATTCGATTTTTCTAAATTTTCCTTTTGAAATCTTGAAAATATTTTACCACATCCTGTACAAACATAATCACCAGTATCGGATCCAAGAATATACTCCTTCTCAAAATGGTCATGTGAACAAGGCACTTGTCTCTTTTTAAATTGCTTTTTCATTTTAATATTGATTTGAATTATAAAAAGGTTGCTTCTAGAATATCTAGTTTTGCTTCTAGTGCACTTTTTATGTTGCTTCCATGCAACTTATCAGAATAACTTGCTAGCTTCTTTAATTGTGCTTTTAAAGTGCTCCGTTTTACTGATATATACTTGACATCAAAATCTTGACTTTCTATTATTCGGCAGATGTCATCGTAGCCAGAATAATGTAGGCCTATTAAAGCCAAGTAGGTTTTAAGAAAACCTGAGCGGACAGCAAGATCAGAAGTTGGAAATTTGAGATCACTAATTTCGACCTCTTCAAATGTTGTTCTAAGTATTTGGAGCAACTGTTCGTGTAGTCTTAATTTGCTTAAATCTTTAAGTTTTACTGATTCTGTGTATTTCAATTTTCTGTTAACATGCTTCCGATAGCGTATCTCATATCTCAGAATGTTTAAATCCAACATTCCTTCAGGGACCTGGCAGTATTTACTATTTGAAGGATTAGAATTAATTTCCTTTATTTTATCATAAAACGTGATCGTTTTGCTCTTTGACTTGGTGGTCATAGTAACCGATTCTCCCTGATAAATGATTTTATGTAATCTCGGATAACTTTTGATGGCTACAATGTATTCAGGGATTGGGCGGCTAACAGAGAAATTAAGACCAAAATCAAGCCAAGTCACAACCGCTTCACTCATATCAATATCTAATGCAGAACTAATGGAATCAATAAAGGTTTGGATATCCATAGGGGAACAGGTAGCAAGGTTATTGGAGTATAGGAATTTGGGTATGCTTCCTGTTATAGTTATTTTACTTACTAACTCACTCTTGTTTTGATATAAAACTGTAACTTTTATTTTGTTTAGATATCCATTCAGGTATCCCATCTGGCTCAGGCCTTCCGTGATCCTTGGATTCTCTATTTTAGCAGAAAGGTCACTAACAGAGATAGGGTTTTGGTGGGAATCTATATTGAGGTATGCTTTTATGGTATCTATCATAGGATTTCGTTTGAATTATTAGAAAGCATTAATTAGAACTACTTATTATATTATTGCACTGAGATTGCTTTTAGCTTTCTTATCTGAGAATTGAAGTATCCTTCAATATACTGTTGAAATATGATGCCCATGTACGGCTTCATATCCTTAAGCACATAGATATAGAGGTGTCCAAGTTTATCGATTGATTTCTTTATTAATAGTAAGTCCTCATTACCTTCAAAGTAGCCAATACCATATTTTTGGTCATAAATAATTACTCTGATACTTTGATTAGCGATAATCCTTAATTCAAGAAGTTGAGTATTTCCTTTAATTGAATGGTATTTAAGTTTCAAATTTGCTGTTTCAGTAAATTCCTTATAAGAAGATGTTCTTGAAACATATTGATAGATCTTATTTGCGCTATCTGTTAATTTGAATCTGTGGATACTATGAATTTTCATACCAAAATGTTTTTAGATTTTGATACAAATCTCAAGTATTAGAATATGATTAATGGAAAGTACTAATTCGGAACGAGGTTAGTAGTTACTTTAAAAGTTTTTCCAAATGAGTTTCAAAGAATTTATAGTATTCTTTATAATTTATTTGTGCTGACCGATTGCTTAATATGTTGGTACTAAATTTTGAATGATCAGTTTTCCTAAAATGTTGTTTGGCCAATTCCCACTTTTTATCCTTATAAGGACCTTTTATATCCACAATCTTAAGGGTGTATAAGCTATTGATGAAAGCCACAAATCTAATGGCATCTTTTGCCCAGATAATAGGGATTAGGTTGGGAGTATTATCTGTGAAATGTTTTGTGAATTGACCAATTGA
>Ga0207798_100578_pt1 | contig 9247 bp, 3 predicted proteins | sample TtanPargueraPR_8_FD_187278 | JGI IMG/M metagenome (GOLD analysis project Ga0207798, IMG submission 187278) | Anaerobic enrichment media microbial communities from Bioluminiscent Bay, La Parguera, Puerto Rico - Tt and E1 (SPAdes) | ecosystem: Environmental > Aquatic > Marine > Unclassified ... | reverse complement strand
CCTTTAATTTCGGTTGCCAGTTTTTGATATTTTTTTGCTTCGCTTTCAATTCCCAAGATATCAGAACAAAGTGCCATTGTTTCCAGACTTTTGCAATACACTATCTGTTCAAAGCTTACTTCCCCAGTCTTGTCTACTGGATGATCGAACCAGTCAATGTACACCCAGTCGCCTTCCAGTCCTTCGACCAATCCGCGTTCATTTCGTCTCTCAAGAATAAAATCCATTAAGGACTCCATTTTAGGATAAATTTGTTTTAAAAACAGTATATCCCCGGTATATAAATAATAGTCGTAAATGGCAATAAGCCAGTAAAACGAATAATCTAAAATATTATTAAGATGTACCATAACCGGATCGCCACCACGCAATGTGTACATGGTTCGTTTTGTGGTTTCCAGGTCGAAAAACATATAATAATTCATAAGGTAACTCTGGTAGGCGTCTCCCGACCATGCCCAGCGGTCACGTTTTATACCATCGATAAATACTTCGCGGGTGGTGAGTTCCAGCGTGTATCTTCCTACCTCCCAAATTTTATTTAATTCTTCATCGTTACATTTAAAAGAAGCCCGGTATTCTACCGGAGAATATTCGTAAAGTAACGAAACGTCTTCGTAATCAGCATCTTCACTTAATATTGCTATGTATCGTAGAGCATTGGAGTGCTCAACGGTATAATCAGCTTTTTCTTCAGGAACTTGAAAAGTATAAAAGGTTTCGCAATGTACTCTGTCAAGGGATTCTTCCCTTGTTTCTCCGTATTGGATCGTAATTTTTCCGGAACCGCTTAACCCGTGAAACCGGATAAATCCAAAAGTTTCTTTTCCAAAGTCATAAAGGCGTTTCCCATCAATCTCCTCTGAACCAACCGCTTCGATTAGACGAGTGGGAAGTTTAAACTCAGAAGGTTTTAAATTTGGATCATTCATATTTCCTGATCCTGCATTCATTACAAATCCACTGGGCGAATCAGGGTGTTTCATGTTTTTAGTCAACCATCTTGTATCAACCGGTCCGGTCATCCAGCTTTTGTCAGAATTGATGGTTTTACCTTTAACAAAAAGGGTAGGGACAGTTTGATAGTTGATGACTTTTATCTTGATTTCATTTTTCCCGGCAGGAACCAGGACTTTAGTTGCTTCGTTTTTATTGCCCTGGTATTTGATCCGCCAGCCAATGGTGATGATGTAATCTCCTTCGGCATAAACTTCAATTTCTTCGGATTCTGGCAGATTTACCTGTTTTGTAAATATCATTAAAGGTTCATGTCCATCAAGTTTCCATTGCACTGGAATGGTAACGCCCCTCTCAGTTCTGCGGTTATTCATTTGGTTGCCCAGCCAATTCTCGAAATCACCTGGAAACCAAATCCAGGTTTGTGCAATACTATTCTCACAAAGTAGAATCAATAAAGCGAAAATAAGAGACTTAGAAGTCATAGGTTTAGTTGTGTTATTATGGTCTAAAGCGAGCTAACAAACTGATATTTCCCTGATTCAAGCTGATACACAGCTTTTCCGTTTTCAAATTTCAGGAGTTCACAGCCGTCAGCATCAATAATATCACTTTCAGAATTCGCAGGAAGATAAAGCGTTGCGGAAGTATTGGCCGGAACAGTTGTTTCGTACGTCAACTGACCGTCTTGTAACTCCCATCTGCTTTTTATACGACCGTACATAGAGTCGTAATAGCCTTCAGCCCAAGTCATTTCTCCAGTCGGATCGGGTGTTGGCTGCAAGGTAAAACGCCGGAATCCCGGTTCATCGCGCTGAATTCCCAGCGAATAGGCGATCATCCACTGACCAACTGCTCCGAATGAATAATGGTTGAATGAATTCATGCTGTTGTTTCCTCCAAATCCGTTTTCAACCGTGTACCCGTTAAGACGTTCCCAAATAGAGGTTGCACCCTGGTCGATCGAATACAACCACGACGGATAATTATCGTTTTGCAGCAGTTTATAGGCTTCTTCGTTATAACCATTATCCGATAATGCCTTACTGATCCAGGCTGTTCCAATAAATCCGGTCATGAGCGAATACTCAGGACGTATTTCGCCGCCGTCGTCTTTGTTTTGGCGTCGTACCGCTTCTGCCAGGTTAGCAGCCATATCTTCCACATTGTCGTCGCTGAATGCTCCCAGCGCCAGACCTACCGCATAAGAAGTTTGCGTGTCGGCCAGTTTAAAACCGGGTTCCACATTGCGAGGTGCACCAAAACCACCACCTCCAACTAAACCCATCGTTTTGCCATCTTCATTGATAAATGTATTATTGAAAAAATCTTTCCGATCCTTGTACATTTTTTCGAAGCGCGCAGCATCGGCCTCATTTCCCAAAATATCTGCTACATTTTTCATTATCCATAAATCGAAAACATGATAAGCAGTTGTCAGGAAAGGAGTTCCCAGCATGTTGTTTTGTGGTCCGAGCCAGTCGCCCAACTGACCATCGCTTGTAATGCCGGTTTCCGGATCGATAGTAGTTTCGAGGTAATCGATATAGGCAACCATTGCATCGTAATGTTCTTCGAGCAAGGTAACATCGTTAAACTGCTGGTAAACTTCCCATGGAACAGTTATTCCGGCACTTCCCCAGAGTACACCGCCAAAACCTCCTCCGATGGGAGCAATATCGGTGAATTTTCCACTTTCACGCTGCACATCTCGCATGGCAATCATGTGGCGACGTAGAAACTGATCCGAATTGGAAACATATGTCGCTGTTCTCGAAAAAACGGATATATCGCCCGACCAGCCCATTCTTTCGTTTCGCTGTGGACAGTCGGTTGGCAAGGTCAGAAAATTATCGACATTCGACCAGCACAGGTTTGACCACAACTGGTTTACTTTGGGATTAGAAGTTTTGTATTCAGCCGTTAAATCAAGCACCGAACTGATTGCGACTCCCTCCACAGCATCCAGTGGAAGCGGAGCATCGATTCCTGTAATTTCGATATACTGATAGCCGCGCGAGGTAAACTTTGGCTGAAAAATCTGTGCCCCGTCTTTCATGATGTAAATATCCTGGCACAACGCGGCACGGTAATTTTCGGTCATGATCATACCTACATTATCACCCGATTCCGGGAGATCGGGATAAAGTATTTCTGCTACACGAAGGATCATCGTGTCTCCTGACGTTCCATTTTCGAGGTTTATTTTTGGTACTCCCACAAAGTTTTGTCCCATATCATAAACATAAACACCGGGTCGCACCTCATTCATGCTTTGAGCGGTAAGAGTTTTAAAAACGCCGGCGTTGTTCCCGACCTGTCCGATCAATTTCAGGTCGTCGAAATTAAATTCGGTAACCGCCCCGCTACGTTCTCTTTCTTCACCAGAAAAAGCTGTTCCCTCCAGGGAAACTATCGAAGCAGCTGCCCAGTCGGAATCATCAAATCCAGGCTGACTCCAGCCATTTATCTCCTTTTCCCGTGTGGCATCGTATATTTCACCTAAATCGAGGCTGCTGTATAATATCGGGCCCGTGTTGGAGAATTTCCAGCTGTCGTTGCTCACCACTATTTTTTGTGAGCCATCGCTGAAATTAACTACCAGTTTGGCCAGCAAAGATTGCCGGTCGCCAAAATGATTCCAGACAGATCCAAAACTTAAAAGTCCACTCCACCAACCTTCCGAAAGCATGGCTCCTATGGCATTGTTTCCCGGTTTTAGCTGGTCAGTGACATCGTAAGTTTGATAGAAATGTGTTTTGTTAAACTGTGTCTGCCCGGGATTGTAAAAGTCGTTGCCTACCTTTTTACCATTGATTTGTACTTCATAAATTCCACGTGCTGTAAGGTACAAGCGAGCGGATTCTATTTTTTTACCGAGTTCAAATTCGGTTCTCAACATCGGGGCTGCATTACGGCTTGGATCGGCAACAATAAATAGTCCGTCATTTCCGCCGTCAAGCTGGTAGGCACCATCCGAAACAGGAATCTGACCAGCATAAATTCCGGCATAGTTTTCATTTAGTTCTTCTTTAAAAAGAGTGTTGTTGGGCTTCCGGTTATTGAAAATTTCAACATTCGAAAAACTGGCTTCCTGACCGGGATCCATTGAAAAACCCATTTCGCAAACCATGCCAAAGGGAATGTAATTTCCACCTGATCCGACGGGATTCAGGTTTACCGATGCTCCGCGATCGCGACGCATAAATGCCGGCATATTCCCCTGTGGTTCTTCGCTTTCTTCTTTTACAAAGAAGTCAGGATCACCGTTTAATGAAAGTGTGATTTGCCCAAAAGCACTGCTGAATGCAATTTCGTGCTTGCTGTTTTTGTTTGAAGCGTTGATTGCCGATGATTTAATTTTGAAGGATTTTAGTGGCGTTGTTGGATCGTCTTCTTTCGTGTAACCGGCCCGGTATACATTAACTTTTGCCAGACCTGTGGCGGAAGCTTCAATATCCGAAATATCGAGTTCGATTTTGATGTAACTTTCATCTATGGCGTTTTCTACCTGGTAAATATTCTTGTATTTATCCATTAGCCGAATATCATTGGCGCCATACACAAAACCGGCTTTAGTACTTCCCTGAGCTATGGCAACATCGAATTTTGCATTGAAAATAAGCTGGTAGTCAGCAAAAAAGACCAGGTCATCATCGCTTCCCCCGATCCATTGTGCGCCATCCCAGGCTGATTGCGACGGATTCATCAATCCGGTTTCGAACCAAGAACTGGCCGAATGCTGTTTCAGATTCTGGTCCCAAACGGTTGCTGTCCAATCGTAGCGTGTGGCTGGTTCGAGGGCTTCTCCTTCATATTTTATGGCGAGTGCGGCACTTTCTTCCACTTTGCCGGAGTTCCAAACGATTTCACCCGAGGGTTTTTTTACCTCAATATGGTAAGCAGTCTGATATACTCCCCGAGTATCGTTAGGAGCATGCATCTGCCAGCCAAACCGGGGCGTTGCTACATCGATGCCCAGCGGGGTGTTCCTGTACTCGGTAGTCAAATTTGTAATGTTTAATCGATCGGTGCTGCAGGAATGCAAGAAAACAAAAAGCGGTAAAAGCAATAAGATTTGGATGACAAAATACGTTTGAGTACTATTCTTTCTATTCATAGGTGTTGGTTATAGTTTTTACTGGTCATAATTTTACTGATCGTCTTCAAAAATAGCAGAACTATCGGGTATTTACAATAAAGGAACTGATTTACAATTTACATAATTTGGCAAACTAAGATCAATCCTGAAACAGAAAGTATGTTCCCCAAAATAAATTTGCATCACTTTTAAAAAGAAAAAAACATGCAGGAAATTTAGGTCGACATTTTATGAATTCTTATTTCCGTTTGTTAGTTTTGAGAAAGAAACCCACTTGCTTATAAAAGCAGCAAAATAACTTTAATCCGTTTAACTAATATCAATGAAAATGAATAAGCATTTTTTACTGTCTCTTTTAATGGCATTCACTGCCAGTGTGGTACTTGCTCAGCAGGATCTCTTCAATGAAAATCCACTCGCTTCACCTCAAATTAATGCAGATAACTCGGTTACTTTTCAGATTAAGGCACCAACAGCAGAAACGGTAAGTGTTTCGGGTAGCCTTGATGCTGAAAAGGCTTTTGCGCCAATCACTTATGAAATGAAAAAGGGAGAAGATGGGGTTTGGAGTTTTACAACTCCTGTTTTGCCGTCAGAATTTTACAGGTATCATTTTATCATCGATGGAGCAAGAACATGCGACCCCGGTAATGCATTTGCCATTCGCGATGTTGGTAACCTATCCAATGTCTTTCTTATCGAAGGCGGACAGGCCGATCTGTACAAAGTAAACGAGGTTCCACATGGTACAGTGGCTGCGAGATGGTACGATTCTCCGGGGAACGATATGGTTCGACGCATGGTGGTCTACACCCCCGCTGGCTACGAAAAAAGTACCGATAAATACCCCGTTTTATATTTGCTTCATGGTGTTGGCGGCGACGAAGAAGCATGGACAGGGTCAGGGAGAGCTGCAGAAATTCTGGATAACCTGATTGCGCAGGGAAAAGCCAAACCCATGATCGTAGTGATGACGAATGGGAATGTTTCGCAGGAAGCTGCACCAGGAGAAGGTAGTGCCGGATTTGTGAAGCCCACTTTTATGCTTCCGCACACCATGGATGGAAAGTTTGAAGAGACTTTCGTTGATGTGATGAGGTTTGTGGAGAATAATTACCGTACCCCGGAAACTAAAGAAGGTCGTGCCATTGCCGGCTTGTCCATGGGAGGTTTTCATACCGCAAACATTGCGTTGAATTATCCGAATACCTTTGATTATATAGGATTGTTTTCGTCGGCACTGGGTGTTCGTCCGGGTGGCAACGCTACTTCCCCTATGTATCAGAATACCGATGAAAAATTGAAACAGCAAGGAGAAAATGGCTACAAACTTTACTGGATGGCCATAGGCGAAGACGATATGCCCATGATCTTAAACGGGAATAAGGATTTTCGGCAAAAGATGGATGACTTGGGGATGAAATATGAATACCTTGAAACAGAGGGTGGTCATACATGGAACAACTGGCGAAACTATTTATCCATATTCGCGCAAAAATTATTTTAGTAAATATTGAAATTGGATTGGCGGAATGTCAAATCAGAATTAATGGTGCAGAGTTACTAACTGCAGCATAGTTGTTTGATTAATTAAAAGATTATGAGAACCAGGAAATCATTTTTGATGCCTCAAAAATTTATCGGGTAAATTTAAAGGTTGAGACTGATGTTTTTGTTTCTGATTTTTGCTTTTTTCAAATTTGATACTGCAGGTTAAAAACGAAAATAGAATCGTAATTATTAATTAAATCGGATTCAGAATGTCTAAAATTGCATTTGTTTTTGCCATTATTCTTTTGACTTTTATCTCCTGCAAGCAAACACATCCGGGAGATCCAATAGACCTTTACAAAATTAAAATTGACGGCGGTTTTATTTCCGGAATTAAAAGTGATGATTCAACAGTTTCTGCTTTTAAGGGCATTCCTTATGCGGCTCCTCCGGTTGACGATCTTCGCTGGAAGGCACCTGTCCCGGTCGAACCATGGGATGGAGTTAAAAGGTGTGATGCTTTTGCGCCAAGTGCCATACAGGTAGATCCTGAGCCCTTTTATATGTGGACTGAAGAATTTCTGATCCCAAAGGAACCTGTTTCTGAGGATTGTTTGTACCTAAATGTATGGACAGGGGCAAAACGTACCGATGAAAAAAGACCGGTGGTTGTTTTTATTCATGGAGGCGGATTTACATCGGGCAGTGGTTCGGTACCGATATATGACGGAGAAGCGATGGCACGCAAAGGTGTTGTTTTTGTGAGCATAAATTACCGCCTTGGAATATTTGGATTTTTCTCCCATCCGGAATTGACAAAGGAATCGCCGAATAATGCCTCCGGAAACTATGGGTTATTGGATCAGATTGCGGCCCTGAAATGGGTTAAAAATAATATCGAAGCATTTGGTGGCGACCCGGAAAATGTAACTATTGCCGGTCAATCGGCTGGTTCGGCGAGTGTTGTATTTCTCATCGCATCACCACTAGCGAAAGGATTGTTCCAAAAAGCTATTGCACAAAGCGGCGCAGGTTTGCTAAGTAGAACTCCCGGTCCGAACAAATCTTCGCTATCCGATTTGCAGCAAGCCGAAAAGTCAGGACAGCAAATTACAACTGAATTAAATGTAAATTCAATTGATCAACTTCGCAAAATCCCGGCCGCCGGTTTGCATCGTATGGTGCGTTTTCAGGCGCACCCAATTATCGATGGTTATGTGCTGCCCGAAAGTGTAACTCATATTTACAGAGAAAACGAAGAAAATGATGTTAGTGTACTTACAGGCTGGAACCAGGATGACGGGGTAGTAATCGGAGGATTCGATAGGGCTAATGAATTCAGGAAAAAGATTTTAGTAGAGTGGGGAGAAGCCGGGGAAGAACTTCTTAAATATTATCCGGCTGATAATGATTCTGTAGCTGAGATTTCGCAAAAACAGTTGCAACGAGATATTGCTTTCGGCGCCCAAAACTATACTCTGGCAAATATTATGAGCAAACAGGGAAAAGATGTTTATGTATACCGTTTTACGCGAAGGATACCGCCAGGTAATTATGAAGATTTTGGAGCTTTTCACACGGGCGAGGTAGCTTATGCATATAACAACCTCGCATTTGTTGACCGGCCATTTGAAGAAACAGATGAGCACCTGGCCAACCTCATGTCGGATTATTGGATTAATTTTATTACTTCGGGAAATCCAAATGATGATGGTCTCCCTGTTTGGCCTGAATACAACATCAAATCAAAGGAAATCATGGTTCTTGGGAATAAGCCTCACAAGGGAATAATCCGAGATACTGCAAGTCTAAATTTTTTAACAGAAAACCTAATTGTCAAATAAAATTTCAATTTATGATAATACAGTCGAAGTCATTCGTTATCATTTTAATCACAATGAGTAGTTTACTGATCATAGAAAATTAGGTATATCAAAAAGCAGTTGAAAATGGTTGAAGCATGTTGAAAAATATGCCGGATGCCCGAAGATAAGTTGTCCTGTTCATTCTCGGCATAAAAAACGAGGCCGTTTGCGTATAGTTGAACAGCCTCGTTTCGCAGTTATTAAAACCATGCTTATTTGAAAAGCCTGCCGGCATAATCCACCAGGCAAATCCTCCAGTAACTCCATTCATGCGAATATCCGGGAGTATCGATATCATCAAAATTAATTTCTTGCTCTGTCAACCAATCTTTAAACTGACGATTTGCTTCGAATAAAAAGTCATCTTTACCGATGGCAATGTAAAAAAGATTAAGTTCGGAATTGACAGAAGCATCTAATTCAGGAAATACTTTATTCTCTACTGCGTCGAGATTCAGAACCTGCGGGCCACGACCCGGGCCACCTGCTTCGGCTTCAGCCCTTGCATCAGGCCACAAAACAAAGGCTCCGCTAAACGAACCAACCCAGGCAAATTTATCGAGGTTGTTCAGAGCTGCATAAGTTGTTTGGGCGCCACCCATCGATAATCCCGCAATTGCACGGTTTTCCCGATCGCTTAAAGTACGATAGTTGCTGTCGATGTATGGAATTACATCGTCGATAATGCTTTGTTCGAATTTCCCGGCACTGCCAAATCCCCGCATACCTCCTTGTTCCTGAGCCACCGGATAATCAACTCTGGCTGCAGCCTGGTTGGCATTCCCATTGGTCATCACAACAATCATTGGCTCTGCTTTGCCGGCAGCAATCA
>Ga0207798_100572_pt1 | contig 9347 bp, 6 predicted proteins | sample TtanPargueraPR_8_FD_187278 | JGI IMG/M metagenome (GOLD analysis project Ga0207798, IMG submission 187278) | Anaerobic enrichment media microbial communities from Bioluminiscent Bay, La Parguera, Puerto Rico - Tt and E1 (SPAdes) | ecosystem: Environmental > Aquatic > Marine > Unclassified ... | reverse complement strand
ACCGCCACCTGGCCGTTGGTTTCCGGCGCCAGGGTCAGGATGACCTCAGCGGCATCAATGGCACTCTCGATCTTCGGGCGACCTGCGTTGGCACCCTCAAGGTGGGTGTAGTTCAGGTCCTTCAGGAAGTTAACTTCCTTCTCGGTGTTCCAGTTGATGCCCTTGCCACCGTTACCTAGCTTGTCCATCAGCGGACCAAGGGAAGTAAAGCGGGCGTAGGTGTTCGGGTAATCCCGCTCCACCGTGATGAAGTTGGGCGCGGTCTTGCCCGGAATCAGGTCGCACTCGCCTTTTTTCCAGTCTTTCACATCGAACGGCTGGCCCAGCTCCGCCGGCGCGTCGTGCAGCAGAGGCAGGGTAACCACGTCTTTCTCGACACCCAGATGCCCCTCGGCTGCCTTGGAGAAGGACTTGGCAATGCCCTTGTAGATTTCCCAGTCACTGCGCGCTTCCCATGCCGGATCGGTGGCAGCGGTCAGCGGGTGGATGAACGGGTGCATGTCGGAGGTATTCAGGTCGTTCTTCTCATACCAGGTTGCGGTCGGCAGAACGATGTCTGAATACAGACAGGTGGTGGACATACGGAAGTCCAGAGTCACCAGCAGGTCGAGCTTGCCTTCCGGCGCCTGGTCGCGCCATTTCACTTCTTCCGGTTTGGCGCCACCCTCGACACCCAGATCCTTGCCCTGCAATCCGTTCTTGGTGCCCAGCAGGTACTTGAGCATGTACTCGTGACCTTTACCTGAGGAACCCAACAGGTTGGAGCGCCAGATGAACAGGTTACGCGGGCAGTTTTCCGGCGCTTCCGGATCTTCGCTGGCGAAGGCCAGAGATCCGTCCTTCATGGACTTGGCCACGTAGTCCGCCTCCTCCATACCGGCCTTCTCGGCTTCCGCGGCAATGGTCAGCGGGTTTCGGTTCAGCTGCGGCGCAGACGGCAGCCAGCCCATGCGCTCGGCACGTACGTTGTAGTCGATCAGACTGCCACCGAATTTGGACTTGTCTGCCAGCGGCGACAGGATTTCATCCACGCCCAGTTTCTCGTAGCGCCACTGGCCGGAGTGAGCATAGAAGAAGGAAGTGGAGTTCATGTGGCGTGGCGGGCGCTGCCAGTCCAGACCAAAGGCCAGCGGCTGCCAGCCGGTCTGCGGGCGCAACTTCTCCTGACCCACGTAGTGGGCCCAGCCACCGCCGCTCTGGCCGATACAGCCACACATGATCAGCATGTTGATCAGGCCGCGGTAGTTCATGTCCATGTGGTACCAGTGGTTCATACCGGCACCAACGATGACCATGGAGCGGCCCTTGGTCTTGTCAGCGTTGTCCGCGAACTCACGGGCGATGCGGATCACTTTCTCGGCCGGTACGCCGGTGATCTGCTCTTGCCAGGCCGGCGTGTACGGCTTCACTTCGTCATAGGAAGTGGCGCCATCGTCGTCACCCAGGCCGCGGCTGATGCCGTAGTTGGCGACCATCAGGTCGTACACAGTCACCACGCGACCTTCGGAACCATCGGCCAGCACGCGACCTTCGGAACCATCGGCCAGTTGAACCTTGCGGGTACCCAGCTTGTGCTTGAGGATGTCCTTGAATTCCACGTGGTTGTAATGGTCGTGTTCGATACCACCGAAATACGGGAAGGCGACATCGACGACTTCGTCGTGCTTTTCAACCATCGACAGCTGAAGGTTTACATCGGCGCCTTTGGCGGTCTGCTTCAGGTTCCACTTGCCCTTCTCGCCCCAGCGATATCCGATGGAGCCGTTGGGCGCAGTCAGTTCACCGGAAGCCTCGTCGATGGCGATGGTCTTCCACTCGGGGTTGTTCTCTTCACCCAGGCCGTCCACCAGATCGCTGGCGCGCAGGAAGCGGCCCGGCACGAAACTGCCGTCGTCTTTCTGTTCCAGCATCACCAGGTAGGGCATGTCGGTGTAGCGGCGAACGTAGTCAGTGAAGTACTCGCTGGGCTTGTCGACATGGAACTCTTTGAGGATCACATGGCCCATGGCCATGCCCAGGGCGGCATCGGTACCCTGCTTCGGGTTCAGCCACTCGTCAGACAGCTTGGAAACTTCCGCATAGTCCGGGGTAATGGCAACGGTCTTGGTGCCCTTGTAGCGTACTTCGGTGAAGAAGTGGGCATCCGGGGTACGGGTCTGGGGTACGTTGGAGCCCCAGGCAATGATGTAGCCGGAGTTGTACCAGTCGGCGGATTCCGGCACGTCGGTCTGCTCACCCCAGGTTTGCGGAGAGGCGGGCGGCAGGTCGCAGTACCAGTCGTAGAAGCTCATGCACACGCCACCGATCATGGACAGGTATCGGCTGCCCGCGGCGTAGGAGACCATGGACATGGCGGGAATCGGAGAGAAACCGATGATACGGTCCGGCCCGAATTTCTTGGCGGTGTAGACGTTCGAGGCGGCAATCAGTTCGTTGACTTCGTCCCAGCTGGAACGTACAAAACCGCCCATACCGCGGCGAGGCTTGTACTCGGCGGTCTTGGCGGGATCTTCAACAATAGAGGCCCAGGCTTCCACCGGGTCGTTGAACTGGATACGGGCAGCACGCCAAAGCTTCATCAGGCTCTTGCGCATCAGCGGGTATTTCAGGCGATTGGCACTGTACATGTACCAGGAGTAGCTGGCGCCACGAGGGCAACCACGGGGCTCGTGGTTGGGCAGATCCGGGCGTGTGCGGGGGTAATCGGTTTGCTGGGTTTCCCAGGTGACCAGCCCGTTCTTGACGTAGATTTTCCAGCTGCAGGAGCCGGTGCAGTTAACGCCATGGGTGGAGCGCACGATCTTGTCATGCTGCCAGCGCTGGCGGTAGCTGTTCTCCCAGTCGCGGTTCACTTCGTGGGTTTCACCGTGACCGTTGGAGAACGATTCGCGGTTCTTCCTGAAGTAGTTCAACTTGTCGATCAAATGACTCATGGTCTCTCTCTCCATCAACCCGTTTGCCGGATCGTTGTTCCGAATGGAGACCATTGTGTGGGATCAAACCCCTGAAATCTGCGTGGTTACTACCACATAACCCGGGTGTACCACCCTGTGGGTAGGCGCCCTATAACCCGGGTTGGAGAAGCATCTTTCGCTCCTCCCTGCGGGCATGTCGGGAGAAAAGCAGCAGGCTGACACTCAGCAACAGGAAGAGAATCATGAATACCGCCGTACGCACGCCCAGCCACAGGTTCAAGCCACCAAACGCAACTGGCAGGACAAACGCAACGGCACAGGCGCTGACCAGCAATACACCGGCAAACAGGGACGCTTCCTGTCGATTGGCCAGAATCACCATACGCTGAAGGGACCCCATAGCGGTGCCCATGGCCACCCCCAGAATCACGACCAACGCGCTTTCAAGCACAACTGGCAGAGCAAACTCCACAACCAGCTCCTCTTCCACGCCGGTAATGAACAAAGTCATGGGGGGATAGGACAACACCACGAGTGCCATCAGACAACCCGCCAGTGCCCGCGTCGCAACCCGGGCGGAACCAAAATGATCTGACAAGCCTCCACCGGCCACCTGAGCCACCGCACCGGGAATGACAAACCATTGCGCCAGGCGGGCCCCGGAATCCAGCGTAAGACCATACTGGCCTGAGAGGAAATCAGGAAGCCACAACGCCAGCGCAAAGAAACTGCCGGCAACCACACCGAAATACAAACACAGGGGTAGATTCCGACCCTGCCGGATCACCCCGAGAATTTCCCTGGCTGATCGTTCACGGCTTTCGTCTTCCTCACCCGTGGCGTCGGTCAGCATAATCAATAGCGCGATCACCAGAAGCAGGGTAATGAGGTAGGCCAGAGGTACACCCTGCCAGGAGAACGCCTCATGGAACAGCGGCACCAGATAATAGTTGAAACCTGCTCCGGTTACCCCGGAGCCAAAAACGCCGAGTACGAGACCCAGCCGCCTGGGCTGGCAATGACTGACCACGAACTGCAGGCCGGCGCAGTAGAAGCCGCCAGCCAGCCCCAGCCCGGCGGCGGCAATAAGGTAGCCAATGTAGGTGTTCGTCAGCAGCAGTATCCCCATGCACACAGCAAGACCGCACAGACACAAAAGCATGACTTCACGGGCACCATATCGCTGCGCCGCAAGCCCGGCCGGAATCGCCAGGATAGCGCAAGTATGGCGCTGACCGCCATGGGCATGGCCAGCAGAACGCCAAACTGTAAACTACTCAGCCCCAGATCGGCTCGGAGATGCACACCGGCAACCGCAAACAGGGTCCAGCAACCGGCAGCCACCACAAAGCCAGTCAGCGCCAACGGCAACACTACTGCCAGAGATGCTAACCTCTCTTCATCCCGTTCCGATTGCATTACACGCTCCCTGAATCCCATTCTTTAGTCTCAACTTTTGCCTGAGCAAGGGTCAAAGGCTATGATGGGTTATAAACCATTGGGGTAATTGACTATCCTCAAGGAGGTATCACGACGGCGCGTTTTCCACGATAATTTAGCTGCCTGTCACTACTATCCACGTTCCTTGAGTCCTGAAGCTATCCATGACCTCCAGAAGCCCGCTAGTAAACCGACTGGCTGTTGTAATAGGCGCCATCGTGCTGACGGCCATTGTCAGCATGGCCACCACTCTGGCTGTATCCAACAGCATTGAGGGCAATGCTACTGCTATCAATCTTGCCGGCTCGCTGCGCATGGGAGCCTTTCAACTGGCGGCAAGATCGGCCTCTGAAGATCCCGTGGAAAACACTGACACCCTTGATCAACGCATTGAGGAGTACGAGGACAGGCTCAGGGATCCCGCCATCATCCGTTCCATTCCCCGCACCGATGATCATCCCCTCGTCGAACAATATAAAACCGTGGAATACGGCTGGGCCAATCAGCTCAGGCCGTCACTGGAGAGCCACCAGACTGGCGCCCCTCTATCCGCCGAAATGATCACGACAGTGGAGAGCTACACGGTAGAAGTGGATCGCTTGGTCTCCATGCTGGAACAACGCACCGAGGCCAGGATCGACCTGCTGCACCTTATCCAGATCATCAGCATGGTGTTCTCGGTATTGATTGTTCTCGCCCTGTTTCTGGACCTCAAAAACCGCATTCTCCGGCCGCTGCGAAAACTGGTGGGCATTGCCACCGCCGTGGGCGAACAGGATTTCAGCCACAAAGCCGATCTCAAAGGCTCCGATGAGCTGGCACAACTGGGCCAGGCCTTTGACCAGATGACCAGTGAACTGGCGCTGACCTACTACGAGCTTGAAAGCCGGGCCAGGCAGAAAACCGAGGAACTTGAAATCAGCCACGCGGCTCTGCAAGTAATGCACTCCGCCAGCCGAGGGCTGTTCGCCAATCATGATCTGTGCAGTGGCGCCATTCCGATGCTGCAGGACCTGGAGCAGTTGCTGGGCATCGGTCCCATCCGCCTGTTCCTGCATGACAAGGAATCGGCAGAACCGGTGGAGGCCATTACCACCGCCACACCCAAACGCCCCTTCTATTGCCGGGATCACCATTGCAATGCCTGTCTGGTAACCCCCGAGGTCTATGATGAGATGCCGCTGGAAAACAATGACGGCCGGCGGCTGTTGCTGCCCATCCGCACTCCCGGGCAGTTGCTGGGCACACTGGAGGTCTGGTATCCGGCTGAAAAAGGATTACCGGAGACCTCGCGCCGCCTGCTGGAAACCCTCACCGACCAGTTGGCAACTGCCATTTTCCTGGAAAAACAGATCACCGAAGAACAACAGCTGACGCTGGCGGAAGAGCGCACGGTGATTGCCCGGGAGCTACACGATTCCCTGGCACAATCGCTCTCGTATCTGAAAATGCAGGTGACCCGTCTGCGCCGGCTGAACATTGATGGCGAGCAGAAGCCCATCCACGACGACATCCTGGATGAACTGAGTACCGGCCTGAACAGCGCCTACCGCCAGCTGAGGGAACTGCTGGCCACATTCCGGCTGAAACTGGATACGCCGGATCTGGCGACTGCGCTGCGCAAAACCATCGACGAATTCTCAGAGCGCCTCGGTAAACCGGTAGCGTTTGAATACAACCTGCACCGGTAGCGTTTGAATACAACCTGCCGCCCCAGACGCTGTCGCCCAATGAGGAAATCCACACCCTGCAGATCATTCGTGAAGGGCTGGCCAATGCCGTCAAACACGCCGATGCCACTGACATAGCGGTCAAAGTAGTGTTCGATTCACCACAAGTGCGGGCCAGCATACAGGACAATGGCAAGGGATTACCGGGTGGCGACCAGCCCGTGAACCACTATGGCCTGATTATTATGCAGGACCGTGCCCGCACACTCGGCGGCAAGGTTAATGTGCGAAACAGGGATGAAGGCGGCGTGGAAGTCGCGCTAACATTCGTACCCAAGAGCCGCAACCTGATTCCAACGGAAACTACGCCGGCCTGAGCCGAGCGCAGGACAAAAGAGAGAAACAATGTCTGAGACACCCGCAAGCATTCTGTTGATCGACGACCACCCGCTGCTGCGCCAGGGCATCAAGCAGCTGATCGGCATGGAAGACGACATGGAAGTGATTGGCGAAGCCAGCAATGCCGCCGATGGCATCCGTCTGGCCACCGAGCTGGAGCCGGACCTGATCCTGATGGACCTGAACATGCCGGAAATGGACGGTATCGAAGCCCTGCGAAAGCTCAGGGAACAGAATGTCAGTTCCCGCATTGTGATGTTCACCGTCTCCGATCAGGAAGACGATGTCGTTGCGGCACTGCGCGCGGGGGCTGACGGTTACCTGCTCAAGGACATGGAGCCGGAGGACATGATTGCCCAGCTGCATCAGGCGGCCGTAGGCAAAATGGTGATCAGTGATCGCCTCACGACCCTGCTGGCCGAAGCCCTGCGTTCCAACAAACCGCAGCAGACCAGCCGCCCCGACTTCGACAGCCTGACGCCGAGGGAGAAAGACATTCTCCGGCTGATTGCCGAAGGCCTGTCCAACAAGATGATCGGGCGTAAACTCGACATCAGTGATGGCACTGTCAAGGTCCACGTCAAGCACCTGCTGAAAAAGCTGAACCTGCGTTCCCGGGTGGAAGTGGCCGTCTGGGCAGTCGAGGAAGGTCTGCACAAGGGCTGACTGTACATTCCCCTGAGTTATATCAAATCCGTTTATTGCGGTTTGAGGTAGGCTCTCCCTGTCTGTTTCATGATTTCAGGAGAGCCTGCCATGCTGCCTTCCCTGCCCAGTTTCGGCAAATTGCCCACACCACCCGGGTTCGCGCAGCTGCAACGCCTGAGCAACCAACTCCAGCACAATCCCCTTGCGGGCCAGACCCTAGCCGTGATCCGGGAGTATGCCCCGTCACCGGTGCCACTCCTGAACGGCATTGATCAGCGAATTCCCCTCCACCTGAAACAACTGGCAGCGGAAGCCCCCCTCAACCGGCTTTTCTCGGACGCCATTGCAGAAGGTGAATTCGACGATTTCGAGGGCCGTCGAATCCGCCTCGAAATCAATGGCGGTCAGCCAGGCATTACCCTCGGTTATTGGGCCGGGCGCCTGCGGGTGCTGAACGGACCTGGTGAAGCCACTATTCGGGGGTCCGTTGGTGCATTCCGTACATTGGCGGAGCGAAAGCAAGACCCCGATCAGTTGTTCTTCCAGCGCCGGCTGGTTATTGAGGGGGATACTGAACTGGGGCTGGCCCTGAAAAACCTGCTCGACAGCCTGGACTGGCATCTGCGGCTCAGGGATTTTCTGAAACCCTGGTAAGCGCCCATTCCGGGAACGTTCTCCAACTGTTAATCCAGGCAGGGATCAGGGACGCTTCAATGGGCGGAGACATGGCAAATCCCTGAGCGCATTCGCACCCGAGGCTCAACAGAATCTCACCTTGCCTGACACTTTCCACGCCCTCCGCAACCACCTGCTTCCCGAAAACCCGCGACAGACCGATCACCCCCTGAAGAATCGACAGGTTTTCACCGTTATCCTCAATGCCGGATACAAACTCCCGATCAATTTTCAGAGTATCGACAGGAAGGCGCTTGAGATAAGACAACGATGAGTAACCAGTACCAAAGTCATCGAGGGAGAAGGTCACCCCAAGCTCACGGCAATCCGCAATGGTCTGTACGGCTTTATCCAAATCCCCAAGTGCAGCGGTTTCCAGGATTTCCAGATCTAGCCTGACAGGATCAACCCCCGGAAAGGCCGACAGAATTTTGGTCAGATGCCCGGCAAAGTTATCAGACTGAAGATGGTTGGCGGCGATGTTAACGCTGACATTGACCCTGACGCCCTCTTGCTCCCAGCGCTGTATTTGCAGCAGGGAGTTTCTCAACACCCATTCACCAACCTGAATATTCAGCGTGTGATGCTCAATGGCGGGCAGGAAGTAACTCGGAGGGAGCAGCCCTTCCCGCGGATGTTGCCACCGGATCAGCGCTTCAACGCCCAAAACCTCTCCAGTCCGGAGATTAACCTTGGGTTGAAAATAAAGCCGGAACTCATCGTGGTTGAGCCCCCTGCGGATGTCCTCCAGTAACAACTGACGGGCTCGATACTGGCTCCGCTCGCCGGCATCAAGATAAAGCCAGCCACTGCGCATCTCGTGTTTTGCCCGATACAGGGTATTATCCGCCTGCCTCAGCAAGCTGTCTGCGTCCTCAACGGCGCCATCCGGAAACAGGACAACACCAGCCGTAAACCCCGCAGAAACCTCAACACCGTCGAGTTCAAAAGGCTGACTGGCCGTCAAACGCAGAGCTTCCAGCCGCGACTCGGCTTGGCTGGCATCCGGCAGCAACAATGCAAACTCATCACCACCTGTTCGCGCCAGGCAGGCATCCGCCGGGATCGCATCCAGCCACCGCCGGGACAGCAAGCCGAGCAATCGGTCTGCCGCATCTTCTCCGAGACAGTCGTTGAGATCCTTGAAATTATCAAGATCAATAGACACCAGGGCTGCCGAGTTCTCAGCTCTCACGTCATCGGCAAGGTATTCACGAATCCGGCGGACGATGCCGTTTCGGTTCCAGAGGCCGGTCAAGGCATCGGTATAAGCGAGCGTTTCCAGATGGTGCTGATATTCTCGGGCTTGTTCTTCCAGGGCCTGATTCAACCTTTCATGCTGTATTCGGGACAGCTCGTCTTCGGCCCTCAAGCGGGCCATTTTCTCCCGCATTAACTGAATCGTGCTTGATGAAAGCTTTCCGTAAATTTCCAGCAGCGCGTTGACCAGCACCGAGGCGGAACCGCTCAGCTCTGCATCGACCCGGTTTTTTGCCTCACTGACTTCCAGGCCTTGCTGAACCAACTCAACCGTCAGAGCCATTCGGCGATCTGATTCGAGGATATGGAAGGCTAACCAGCGTGTGAGGAAGTCAAACAG
>Ga0207798_100569_pt1 | contig 9387 bp, 7 predicted proteins | sample TtanPargueraPR_8_FD_187278 | JGI IMG/M metagenome (GOLD analysis project Ga0207798, IMG submission 187278) | Anaerobic enrichment media microbial communities from Bioluminiscent Bay, La Parguera, Puerto Rico - Tt and E1 (SPAdes) | ecosystem: Environmental > Aquatic > Marine > Unclassified ... | reverse complement strand
GGCTTCTTAACCAGTGGTTGCCACAGGTTGTGTTCAAAAGTAGAAAGTGCGCCGCCCAGTATGCTGCCAAACTTGTGGATGTTCGCACCAAAGTTACGTGTTTCGGCGAGCTCGTCATACAACCATGATGATTCAAACAATGACTGGTAGTCTGGCTCAGAAGCCCCAGTTTGTAGGGCAGTATGTACTGCTTCTGCTGCAATGATTCCGGACTTCATGGCTGTGTGGCTGCCTTTAATTTTAGCGACATTCAAAGTTCCTGCATCACAACCAATCAATAAACCGCCGGGGAATTGCTGTTTCGGCAGAGAAGAAAGTCCACCTTTTGCAATGGCTCTTGCACCATATGCGATACGTTGGGCACCTTTTAGGTATTGCTCGATAGCTGGATGATGCTTAAAGCGTTGAAACTCGTCAAACGGACTTAAGTAAGGGTTACTGTAGTTTAAATCTACGATTAAACCGACCGCGATTTGGTTGTTCTCCATGTGATAGAGAAAACCGCCGCCAGTGGTATTTGTCTCGCTCAAAGGCCAGCCAGCGGAGTGGATAACACTGCCGGATACATCCTTGCTGTCAGAGGGTAATTCCCATATCTCTTTTAAGCCAAGCGCGTAGTGCTGAGGTTGCTTGCCTGCGTCTAGGTCGAACCTTTGAATAAGTTCTTTACCCAGATGTCCGCGACAACCTTCAGCAAAAAGGGTGTATTTTGCCTTTAGCTCGATACCTGGCTCAAAGTTAGATTTGGCTTGGCCGTTCTTATCTAGTCCCATATCGCTCGTATTAATGCCTGTCACGGCGCCACTCTGATCATAATTGATGTTTGCAGCGGCAAAGCCAGGAAAAACTTCCACCCCAAGACTTTCTGCTTGGTTAGCGAGCCAACGGCAAAGGTTGGCAAGGCTAATTACATAATTATTTTCGCCATTTATCATTGGACGTGGCGTAAGGAAATGAGGGACGCGAATATGGTTTTGCTCAGTAGTAAGATAAAGGAAATGGTCTTGCTGAACTGAGGCTGATAGCGGGGCATCCATTTCTTTCCAATCGGGGAAAAGTTCATCCAAGGCATTGGTTTCAAAAACAGCGCCAGATAAAATATGTGCGCCCACTTCTGAGCCTTTTTCTACAACGCAAATTGAAAGTGCGTCACCTTCACTATCTTGGTTGAGTTGAGCTAGGCGACAAGCGGCACTTAAGCCCGCAGGTCCGGCTCCCACGATCACGACATCAAACTCCATGCATTCTCGTTCCATCTATCTGCTTCCTTTCTATTATCGTCATCTGCGTGACAGGTTTTTGGTTTCTATACAGAAAACTATAGCTCAGTTGACGTTAACGTGAAGTGAACTAAGCTCAAGTAATGGATCTGACGTGTTATACGAGGCATGACCATGGACGACCGACCATTAGCAACACTTGTCATTGCGGAACATGACAACCAGTCGTTGGCTGTAGGGACGCTGTGTGCAATTAAAGCGGCATTTGATATCAAGGATGGTGATAAATCGCTTCCTGTTTCTGTATTGCTTATTGGTTATCAGTGCCAATCGGTTTTGGATGAGTTGAAGTGTGTTAAGGGCGTTGCAGAAATTATCTGGGTTGACGCAAAGGAATACGAGCATGGGTTAGCGGAAAACATTGCGCCTTTGATTTCACGAGTAGCCAGAGATTACTCGCACATTCTTGCTCCTGCTAGTACGTTTGGTAAGAATGTAATGCCTCGCGTGGCGGCGTTGCTCGATGTAGGGCAACTTTCGGATGTGATGACCATCGAGTCTATCGATACGGTGATTCGTCCAATATATGCCGGGAATGCATTGGCGAGAGTCACGTCGAACGACCTCTATAAAGTTATGACCATACGAAGTACGGCTTTTGATGCCGTAGAGCTGTTAGACACGCCAGTTGTCCCTAAGGTTACTCAAGTCGATACAGTGATTATCAACAAACTGAGTGAGTTTATTTCGCAGCAAACGCCAGAAAGTGAGCGACCAGAATTGCCAGCGGCTAGAGTGGTGGTATCGGGTGGTCGTGCATTCGGGAGTAAAGAGAAGTTTGCTTTAGTCGAACAATTGGCTGACAAGCTAGGTGGAGCGGTAGGAGCGTCCCGAGCGGCGGTTGATGCGGGGTATGTGTCTAATGACCATCAAGTCGGGCAAACTGGTAAAATTGTTGCACCTGAATTATACATTGCCGTCGGAATTTCTGGTGCTATTCAACATTTAGCGGGAATGAAAGACTCAAAGGTGATTGTCGCAATTAACAGCGATCCCGATGCGCCTATTTTTGACATCGCTGACTATGGGTTGGTCGGCGATTTATTTGAGGTGATGCCGGAGTTGCTAGAGAAGCTGTAGATATAATCTGTTCTCTCAAACAAAAGGCTTCCGAGCTGGAAGCCTTTATCATTTGGTTTTTACCAGTTACTTTTCGCTCGGGCGTTGCAGGTGTTCTGCAAGCACTTTAGTAAACCTTGCTGCTTCACCACCAGTACAAGCGCGATGATCAAACGTTACGGATAGCGGCATTGCTTTCACCGAAATTGCTTGACCATTTCTTATCACCACTCGGTCGAGTATTCGACCAGCACCAACAATAGCGACTTGTGGAGGTGTGACGACAGGTGTCGCGTAAATGCCGGCAATCGCTCCGAAGTTGGAAAGCGTAATCGTCGCGTGCTGTAATTGCTCTCGACCGATTTTTCTCTCTCTGATCCCTTCAACAGTTTGATCGAGCCAACGACGAACATCTTGTGGCTCGTATTCATCTGCGTGGCGCAATACGGGTACGTACAAGCCATGACGGCTATCTACAGCAATACCAAGGTTAACTGTATTGTGCACGCAACGCGTCATGGTTTCTGCATCAAACCAAGCATTTAAAGCGGGCTCTTCCTGACACGCATGAACAATCGCTTGAACCAGGCGGATACTGATGTCTTCGTTCGGCAGCCAGTCTTCCAGCAACGCTTCTTCTGTAATGGTCACGGCAGCAACGTGCTCGTGTGACTCAGTCATCGACGACACCATGGTGCGTCGAGCGCCTTTCAATACTTCGGTGCCCGGACGCTGTTTTCCGGCTTCGTCGTAAATGTCGGCATCAACGATAAGACCGTTTGGACCACTGCCTGACACGAGATTAAGATCTACCCCAAGTTTTTGTGCCAATAGACGAGCCGACGGTAGAGCAGTAACTAGATTACTCTCAGTCGTGTTGTGATTGCCACCAATCCAGAAGTCATCGACGTTAACGTGATGCGCTTGATGAGAAACATTGCCGACAACGGTCGCGGCGTCAGCGGTCTCTTTTTTCTCTACCGTTGCCCCACGCTCTGCGCCAGTTTCGTCAATTTCGAGTAGCAATGCGCCAATATTGACGATATCACCTTCTTCCCCATGGCGGCTGACTACACGGCCCGAGTAGGGGGCGGGAACGTCGACCGTCGCTTTTGCTGTCTCGACAGTTAAGATCACTTGATCCAACTTAACCATGTCACCGACATTAACGTGCCATTTTACAATTTCTGATTCAGCGAGGCCTTCGCCGAGATCGGGTAAGTTAAACGTCTTCATTTCCAATCCTCCACGAGTTCGCGCGCTGCGGTCACAATGTCTTCTTCCTGAACCATGAAATAATCTTCGTTACGGTAATAAGGCATAATGGTGTCCATTCCAGTTACTCGTTTAGGCGGGGCTTTTAGTAAGCACATGGCGTGTTCGGCTGTTCGAGCTAAAAGCTCAGAGCCCACACCACAAGTTTTACTCGCTTCATGAACAACGAGTAAACGTCCGGTTTTTTCTAGTGAGCTGAAAATCGTTGCGGTATCAATTGGCTTAATGCTCGCCAAATCAATCACCTCGACTTCAATCCCTTGACTAGATAAGGTCTGTGCGGCTTGAAGTGACTCTACGACGCATGCGCCCCAAGTAACAAGCGTGATATCGCGCCCCTTACGTAAGGTGAAGCAGGTGTCGAGTGGAAGTGCTTCGCCATTATCAACGACTTCAGATTTTACGGTTCGATAAATGCGTTTCGGTTCGAAGAACATAACAGGATCATTGCTTCGAATCGCGGCGAGAAGCAGGCCGTATGCGCGCTGAGGTGAAGAAGGAATCACTACTTTAAAGCCAGCAGTGTGCGCAAATAGCGCCTCTACACTTTCTGAGTGGTGCTCTGGAGCGTGGATACCGCCGCCAAATGGCGCACGGAAAACCGCAGGGCAAGTGAGGCGGCCGCGAGTTCGGTTACGCATGCGTGCCGCGTGGCACATTAAGTGCTCCATTGCCGGAAAAACAAAACCTTGAAATTGAAATTCGGCGACAGGTCGTAATCCTTGCGTTGCCATACCGACCGCAACCCCGCCGATTAACGCTTCAGCGAGGGGCGTATCGATGACTCGTTTAAGACCAAACTCTTGTTTGAGCCCTACAGTGGCACGGAATACGCCACCATTATCGCCCACGTCCTCACCTAACACGACAACATTTTGGTCTTGTTGCATTTCGTGGTGCAGAGCGAGGTTTACTGCTTCAACTAACGTTAGCTCAGCCATGTTTGCCTCCCTGCATTCGCATTGCTTTGTTGATGAGTTCATCTCTTTGAGCGTGAAGCTCTTGGGGAAGCGATTCATACAAATAATCGAACCCAGTTTCAGGTGCTTGTGACGGTAAGCTGAGGTAGCGCTCAACTGCCAGTTCCACTTGTTCCTTGCAGTATTCTAGCCATTGTTGCTCTTGTTCATCGCTCCAAGCTCCTTGATTAAGGAGATACGTTTTAAGACGTGCTATAGGTTCGTATTGCCATGCGGTTTGAACATCGTCCTCTTTACGATAACGAGTCGCATCATCGGCAGTAGTGTGGTCACTTAATCGGTAACTGACCGCTTCGATGAGTGTTGCGCCTTTCCCTTTTCTCGCTCTCTCAAGTGCGGTCTTGGTTGCATCATAAACGGCGACGACATCGTTACCATCTACCGTAATGCCCGGTATACCAGCGCCTTGCGCTTTTTCTGATAAGAAATCGGCAGCACATTGAAGGCTACGCGGCACTGAAATTGCCCACTGGTTGTTATTCACAACGAAAACAAGTGGAATATTCCAAGCACCCGCACAGTTTATTGACTCTAGAAAATCCCCTTTGGATGTACCGCCATCGCCACACATGACTAGCGCAGCTTCATGGTTACCTTGAATTTTCAATGCGGAAGCCACCCCGACAGCGTGCGTACATTGCGTCGCAATGGGGACGCAGAATGGAAGATCTCGGCTAGGAACTGGGCTGCCCTCAGGAGCAAAATCACTACCGCGCTCATCACCGCCCCAGTATTGAAGATTCTTCTCCATGCCAATACCACGACACCACATTGCAGGCATATCGCGATAGTAAGGGACAAATACATCATCGGCTTTCAGCGCTCTGCCGACCGCAATGCCGATGGCTTCAGCACCTAGGTGCGAAGGGTAGGTCCCTAACTTGCCGGTGCGTTGCAACGCAACGGCTTTGTTGTCGTAAGTACGAGTTAATACCATGTCTCGGTAAAACCCGACCAAAGTTTCAGTGTCAGCCCAGTTGGGTAGTTGGCCGACTAGGTCCCCATGATGGTCGATAAACCGATGCATGGGTAATGCCTGAACGTTCATCTCAAGCTCCTTTTGACGCTGCGTGTCTTTTGGACTGCAGCTGTTCATATCAAACCAGAGTTTGTATGGGTACTCAAACTCTGATATCAGCGCAAAGGCCATACCTAAGGTTGCTTGTGTTTTCTATAGCTGTAGGCATCTGTACGTCCTTTAAACTATTTTTCGATAACACCGCTGCGGCTATTTCATCGCAAGACACAGAGAAACATTTTTTCTGCATCTAACCCTCTAACTAAATCGTGGTATAGCCAGATACAATAAGTGTAAACAAGTTGTTAAATTGTGCTTCATTTTGACTTTTGACCAGTAGTAAAGTTTTGCTTACACCCTAATTTGGCAGAGTAATGTGCTGTTATTTTGCTATTGGTATTTTTAAACTCGAATTTAATTACTGGTTAATGAAACATATTTGCAACAAAATTTGGCTGTAAAATTTGACAAAGTGAGTCATTATTAATGAATCAACTCAAGTAGTTGTTATGTGTTGTATTGAGATTTTTTGTTGTACCCGAAACTCCGGCCTTATGAGAATACATAACTTCTTCCCAACAGAGTGGAATCAGGGTAGGGTGACGGCATTACAAATGTATACCCTCGGCGGTCCTTGAGCTTATCAACAGTAGATGGTGCTCAAGTCGAAGTGATTATGGAGAAATTATGTATCACGCTCATGTTTATTTTCCTTTAAGAGAACAAGATAAAGCGCAAGCCTTGAACGAGATCATCCGTCAAGAGCGTCAAGATGTGCTGCGTGTGTTTCCTTTGGTTGGAAGATTGGTTGGCCCACATAAAATGCCGATGTTTGAAATTCACCTAGAGTCATTGAGTGAAGAGTTTTTAGCTTGGCTCGATACGATTCGAGGTGATTTTTCTGTGCTTATCCATCCTGTGAGTGAAGAAGAGTTGCTCGATCATACGGAACGCGCGATTTGGCTGGGTAGAGAGATTGGTGTATTTGAAGAGAAGCTAGAGAAATAGCTTCTCTTCCCGCATGTATGACCGCTTTGAATGCTTCTCCCCTCATCGCGGTCACCGTAGCAAGTTAGCGTTTTCATGTTCGTTAATAAGTCGCGATTTCCTTTTCTCCATTCTGCAGGCCCTGTTTTTGTGTGCTAAACCTACAAGTAGGTTTTTGAGCTTAAGCATCAGTGAGACCATGTTTCTGTTTAGCATGTCGTCAAATAAGTTTTGGCAGCAATAAAATAATAAGTTCAGATAAATGAAATAGGTATAGCAGGGAAGTGCAGTTTACGACCCCAACGCCATTGGCAGTGGAGCCGATAATTTCTGAGGGGGAAGGGTATGTTTTCGATACTCTTGGTCATACTTTCACTGTATATATTTTGGTTGTTGTTTCGCAACGGACCTGCATTCGCCGAGCGCGTCGCTCATCAAAAACGTAACTGGGTTGGACCTACAGCCAGCAAAGAAGAATGGCGAGGATATTGTACGGATGTATTTCAGCCTTTCAGTTCTCAAACGACTTTTTACGCCATCGCTTATTTTGCGAATTATATTGCAGCAGCAAATGCGATATCTTGGTCAACAGTATATGAAGGGGATTACCCGATCATCATAAGCCGATTTGGTAGCTACTTTATTTTAAATACTCACGATTCACTAGTGGTTGCAGGGTTTATTGCGCTTGCTTTCTTTATCATCAATTGGCAGCTTGCCATGCACTGTTCTGGTATTCTTAGTCAGTATCTAGTGCGGATTCTTATTATCAATCGAACGCGCTTTGTTGCGATTAGCTTAGTGTTTTGCAGTTACTTTGCGTATCTCTTGACTGTTGGTATTTTCTGGTTGTTCCATGACGGTTATTCGATCTGGCACGGATTAACGCTTACTCCTGTATTCTTATTATTAGCGTTATTGGTTGCGGTTGTTTTGCCATCTATGAAAAAAGAGAGCAATAAACCTTAGATAGACTTGCCACGTTAAATTACACACGATTTTAGGATAGTAATTCCTATGCCATTAAGTTAGCATTGCCGGCTTTTTAACGGTCTACAGGCCCTTATTAGTGGGAGGAACTATGTTTATCGGCTTTGACTATGGCACTGCAAACTGTTCAGTGGCAAAAATGGAATCGGGTGAGCCAGTAATGCTTAACCTAGAAGGGAGCAGTCCATTTATTCCTTCCACCCTTGCTGCACCGACTCGTGAATCGGTATCCGAGCACTTATTTCGCCATCGAGATATTAAACCATTAGATCAAGTTGGTGAGCAGGTTTTACGCCGGGCAATCAATTTAAACAGAGAAGAAAGTATTGATCTCGAATCTGACGACATTGCATTTGGTCAGGCGGCGCTTAATCTTTATTTGGAAGATCCTCGTGATATCTATTACGTAAAGTCGCCGAAGTCTTTTCTTGGCGCTTCTGGTTTGCGTGACGTGCAATTGGCTTTCTTCGAAGATCTTGTCTGCGCGATGATGGACAATATTAAGTCGCAAGCCGAAAACGATGCGCAGCAAAGTATTACCGATGCTGTTATCGGCCGGCCAATTAACTTCCATGGGCGTGGCGGTGAAACGGCTAACATTCAGGCTGAACGCATTTTGTTGCGGGCAGCGAAACGTGCGGGCTTCCAAAATGTGGAGTTTCAGTTTGAGCCTGTCGCGGCGGGCCTAGAGTATGAAGCGACACTCAGCGAAGACAAAACCATTCTAGTGGTCGATATTGGCGGTGGTACAACGGACTGCTCGTTGATTCAAATGGGGCCGTCTTGGCGTGGCAAAGCAGATAGGACCGCAAGCTTGTTAGCTCATAGTGGCCAGCGCGTCGGCGGGAATGATCTTGATATCGCGTTAGCATTTAAGCAGCTCATGTTTCCGTTTGGCATGGAAAGTAAAATGGAGTCAGGTATTGTGATGCCGACCACCCAATTCTGGAACCCGATAGCAATCAACAATGTAGAAGCGCAGAGTGATTTCTATTCTCGAGAGAACCTATCCGCGTTGAAGTTGCTTCAAAAGCAGGCTCAAGAGCCAGAAAAGCTTGCTCGTTTGCTAGAGGTGTATCATGAGTCTTTAGGCTATAACATTGTTCGCCGTGCCGAAGAAGCGAAAGTGGCGCTTTCAGAGCAAGCATCTTACCGAACTGGCATCAACTTACTGTCAGAACTGATTGAAGTCGATGTGCAACGAGACGAAATGATCGAAGCGATTCAGTCGCCGAAGAATAAAATGACGGCGTTGGTGACAGAAGCGGTAGAGCAAGCTGGGGTGAAACCCGATGCTATCTTTATGACTGGTGGTTCGGCACGCTCGCCAATCTTGCGCGATGCGGTGCAAACCGTACTGCCAAATATTCCGGTTGTCAGTGGAAATTATTTTGGCTCGGTAACTGCTGGCCTAGCTCGTTGGGCTGAGGTCTGTTTCAAGTAGAAAGAAAACTAATTGCGCTATGGGCATTGTTACCAAATTTATGACTTCGTCTCGCGAAGCGCTGCTATTCTTCTGAAGAATCGGGTTATGATCTATCGGAATAATGATTTCTACTAAGCTGAAATAAAAATGCCCGCTAAATCAGCGGGCATTTTTGTTTACGTCATTAATGGTGCATGTGTTTTTCCATGTGTCCTTGTTTTTCAACCGCCATTTCTACTTCCACCTTACCCGCGTTTTTGAATGTTAACGTCATAGGGAAGCGGTCACCTTCTTTGAGCGCTTGTGTTGGATTGAAAATCATTAAATGGAAGCTGCCTGGCTTAAACAACACTGAGTCATTGGCGGGAACGC
>Ga0207798_100535_pt1 | contig 9862 bp, 8 predicted proteins | sample TtanPargueraPR_8_FD_187278 | JGI IMG/M metagenome (GOLD analysis project Ga0207798, IMG submission 187278) | Anaerobic enrichment media microbial communities from Bioluminiscent Bay, La Parguera, Puerto Rico - Tt and E1 (SPAdes) | ecosystem: Environmental > Aquatic > Marine > Unclassified ... | reverse complement strand
TTTTCATTGAGGGAATCAGGGCCGACTCAAGGAGTCCTTTGGCAGTGATCCATCTACCCGGCAACCCTTCGCATGAGCGCTTCGATTGGCCCGCGCTTGAAGAATCGATGCCATATCAAGGCATAGATTGTTGCGACCACACAGAACAATGCGGACGCGAAAAGCGCGGTTACAAGGCTTTGATCGCCTAGCATGCCGAGTCCCTCCAGCGTTCCCATTCCCACCAAAATGTGAGCGATGTAGAGCGATAAAGTCTGGCGCCCCGCCGGCGTCACGACATGCAGCAAACCGAGTTTTTCCAACTGGCCTGAAAACCGAAGACAAAGACCAATCACTGCACTCGCGGCTCCTGATCCTGCCAGAAGATAGAGAGGCATTGGCGGTACTGGCTCGGTGGTGGCGAATATGCCAAGCTCTGGATCAATTGCGTTGAGAGCGTCCGTTAGCGCCAGGCTCAATGCCTCAGCGATAACGAAGGCGGCGACCCCGAACAGGATCAGACGATGCTGGACACCGCGCCCCGCAAGCTTGAGCCTGCTGAGTACAATGCCGAGAAGCAGAAAACCTAGCCACGGAATCACCGGGTGCCAGCCGTTGAAAAACAAGTTACGGATAAATCCCGCCGGCGACCAGAAGCCCGAATAGGTGTAGTCGTCCCAGTTCCAGCCTTTGTCGTAATCGAGCGACAACACCATGACCACGAACAGAGTACTCAATAGCACAATACTGGTGACCAGCCAGCGATTGCTGAGCGATAGCAGCAACACACCGAAGAGAAAGTAAAAGGCGTAGTAGTGAAGGATGTCCGCATTGAAAACAAGAGAATTCAACAGCCCGATAACGAACAGGAATATCGCTCGTTTGATTGTCACAGATACCGTCTGTTCCAGATCGCTGTGTAATGCTGCCAACCCCAGGCCAATGCCCGCTAAAACGACAAAAGTCGCTGCAGCGCGCCCTTCGAGAGCGCGAGTCAGGAAATTGAGTACGCCAGTGTCGCCTTCGGCACCCATAGCAATCTTGAAGTTAACGATCACCATCCCAAAAAACGCGACAAAGCGCGCAAGATCCAGGCCATCGAGGCGAGGGGAGGCGCTGCTGTCAGTCGTTGTTGGTCGCAAGATGGGCATCTCCAGAGCAGTCGTTTAACACCAGGGGTTAATCAGAACTTGTAGTTCAGCCCCACCGCAAACAGGTACGAGGATTCATCGTAGAAGGTCAAGCTGGACTCGGTGTTGCCATAGCCGGCAAACGAAATAAAAGACCAGTCCTTCCAGCCCATGAATTCCGGGTATTCGTAAGCCGCAAACAGACTGAGCTCATCGTCCGAACGCTTTTTATCGAAGAGGGTGCTGGCGCTGTCGTAATCCCGTCTGGTGAAACCTGCTGTTAGCATCAGACTGTGCCTGCCCAGGATATTGAACCAGCTCACTTCCGCGCCATAGGCGTCGAAACTGCTGGCACTGCCATCGGCGTCATGCTGGATGTAAATGGCGGAAGGTGAGACAAAGCTGGTCTGCGAGAGGTTGAAACGATAACTGCCCTTGGCGTAGTAACTCTCGGCGTCGCGAGCAAGATCGGTTCCTGCGGTCAGGTCGTCCTCAACATCAGTGGTAGCAAAGGCAAGGTCCAGACTGAAGTTTGAGCCAGAAATGCTGTTCAGTTGAAGGCGATAGGCGTTGCCCGAGATGTCAGTCTCTTGCCTTGGCATATTCAACTCGTACGGGTTTTGCCAGGTTTCTCCCGAAATTACCGTGGGCAAAAAGGAAACATCCACTTCCGTGCCAGAACTGAGTTTGTGTTTATACCCCAGTTGCACAGCCAGGGTTCCAACCGCAATATCTTCTCGTGTGGTACCTAAATAGACCTGCTGTTTCAGTCCCTTGCCAAAGGTGTAGGCAACGTTGCCAAGTGGAGCGATCAGCCCCTCTGATTCGTTGTCTGCCTTATTCTCCAGGGAACTGATGCTCGCATCGCCATCGACGTTAAAGTTGGACGTTGAGGAGATAATTCCAGCATTTAGCGAGATTTCACCACTGAACCCCTTCTGAGGCGCCGGTTGCGCGAAGACAGGAATCGAGATGAACAGAGCCGTGAGGGCGATGTATTTTTTCATTCTGGAGCTCCACTGTATTAACTAACGGGGTGTTGGTACGTTCATGGGGCGCAATCTGTCTCTTTGCCACCAGATATGACTAGGCTGGCCAGGCATAGTTCGATGTCGGACAGGTGTTGTTGAGAGATACGGTCACTGTTGATCTGGAAGGCAATGGTAACTCCACTCCGGGCATAATAACGGAGACTGGAGCTGTAGCCCGGGATCCACCCGCCATGACCGTAGACTGGTGCAAGCGGGCCCGACCGGAAAATAGTGATTCCCAGGCCATAGTGGGCTCCGGGCATATGGTCGCCGATGGACACAGACTGAAGCATTGCGTTCCGGATCTCTTTTAACATGCTCTGTCCGCCAAACAGTGCACCTCCCCAATGTGCCAAGTCACGGGATGTGCTGACCAGCCCGCCGCCGGTCCACTCCAGTGCTGGGTTCCAGTTCATAACACCATTTCTATCGGTTGTTTTTGCCGGTAAAGCAAACGGGTTGTCGTCAGCAACGTACCCGGCAGCCAGGCCCTGAAGTGCGCGTTTGTTCGATGCCGATGTCGCCGTGAGCTCCAGTGGTTCGAGAAACCGGTCGTGAACCTCTTGGTAATAGGTTCGACCTGTGATGGCCTCAATGACAAGCCCGATCAGAATATAGCCGGTGTCTGTATAGGCCCATTGTTCGCCCGGTCGGTGCAATGCTTCAGTATCCAGAACGAAACCGACCAGGGCCTCGGGCGGGAATGGGTTTCCGGGTTCCGCCCAGCGTTTTGAGACCGCTCCTGCAAAGGCTGGCAGGTACACATGGTTCGGTAAACCCGATGTGTGGTTGAGCAGCTGACGAACAGTCAGGCTCTGATGGTTCGGCAGCCGCCGCAACCAGCTGTTCTGGCCCAGCCAGCTCGCTAAGGCGGCGTCCAGATCAATGGCGCGTTCCTGGGCAATCGACACCATGGTGGCGGCAACGAATGTCTTGCCGATACTCGCGGCCAGCATTCTAGACTCCGGCGTCATTGGCTCGCGAATTTCGGCATCGGCCCAACCGGCTGCTGCCGAGTGCGCAGTTCCATCAGCAAGCACATAACTCGCCGTTATGCCGGGAAAATCGTACTCGTTCTGAAACCGCTCCAATGCACTCGAGAAAGCGGCCTCCAGGGGCGCATTGGCTGCCCGCTGTGGGCTGGCCAGGCAAGCGGTCAACCAGAGCAGGCTTACCAGAATTGAAAGTTTGAGGCCGGAAACCAGGCCTTTTTGGAAAGTCATCAATGCGTTCACTGTTTGTCGGGAACGACCTCGGTAACGCTATCAATGCCCGAGAACATACTTTTCCGATGTAACCAGACGATGACAACGGCGATCAACGCGAAAATATAGGTGTCATAGGGCTGGGCGTCGGGCCAGACGGGATTGATGAGCATGAAGTGAAAGAGTGCGGGGAGGAAGATACTTCCCCGGGACGCATTGAACAGTGGGGTGACAATCACACTAAGCGCAATGGTGCCGGAAAAGAACGGCAGGAATGACCAGGCGCTCTGCTCGGTACCACTGAGCAGAAAAGCTGGCGTGTGCCAAAGCCCCCAGATCACGCCGATGAGAAGCGCAGCCCAAACTGGCGCCATTTTGCGTTGCAGAAGCGGAAGTGCCAGGCCCCGCCAGCCGAACTCCTCAATCGGGCCTTTAATGGCAATCAAAGCAAGAGCGACCAGGAAGGATGAAACCGAGGTGAATGGAAAGGTCGCCTCAGACAGGTTGCCCTTGACGAACGAACCCGCAAAGAAAACGAGCGGGACGCCAAGAAGCAGGAATGCATACCAGGGCCACGCGCAGCGCCAAAGAAGGGCGCGGCCCAAATGCCTGCGCAATCCTTCCAGACCGGACCACCGCAAAATCACCACGAACGCCGAGATCGCCGGTGCCCAGACCGCGAGATAAAACAGTGGATGTTCGCCCGTGATCTTACCAAAAAGGCCAACCATGGTTTCCGGGAAAAAGATAAAGGCAGCCAGAATTCCCCAGGCGATACCGAAAGTCAGCAAGAGAAACAACGCCATCGACCGAAACGGGAGAGCGTCGAGTTGGGTGTTTTGAGCTGAAGGAACCATTATCAGGATTCCGTGTTAAAGCGGCTGGAGTCTGATCGAATTATATTTCACATTAATAATATCCGGAAGATGAAAGGCGCAGGTTGAGGTTTTGAGTGCTTTGCGCGGACATCTCATACTCGCGCAGCCTCACCCCAACATTATAATTGCGCGTAATGTATATTATGTTAAATACAGTATAAGGACCCATGGATCCGTGCGGAAGATATGGATCGTTTAAGTCCCTGCTAGCGACTGCAAGAACACGTAAATAATGAAGCCAACTCCGATCGTGCCGATCTCTCTTGCTGAAAGACGGCGATCAAGGAAGTAACGCCAGTCTTCTGTAGGCGCATGCCGCACCTCCAGCAGTACTGTTACTTAGGATGGAGCTTCCGGTTTATTGGCTTACGATGAATCTGCTAACGCTGACGCCCATCGGTGTCATCGCACTTTCGGTGAACTGAATAAGCGCCAGCAGTAAACGTAATTTCGCTTCTGCCAGTGAAGGTATGTTTTGATTCGTCTTCGGCGTTACTGGTTTCCCTGGCGCTGATTCTGGAGCATCTGTTCCATCATCAACTGCATCTGGTCCATGCGTTGTTCCATGCGCTGCAGCCGCTGATCTTCGCTCATGGCCGGGTTGCCTTGCCGCATTCCCTGACCGCTGTTGCCAGGCCCCTGATTCTTCATCTGGCCCTGACCAGGATTTCGGTTGCCCATGCCGGGGCCCTGGCCGTTCATTCCCATGCCTTGTCCCATCATTCCCGCGCCCTGGCCCATCATGCCTGGACCCATTCCGGACTCTCGCATAATCTGCAGGTGTTCCTGCATGTGCTCCATATGTTCCAGCCGCAGGCGTTGGCGTTCTTCTCTGGTCGTCGCATTCTGCATCTGCTGCATGGTCTGGTTCATTCGATCCATGTTCTGCTGCATTTGCTGAATCCGTTCCTGGTTCATCATTCCTGCCTGACTGCCCTGCCCGGATCCACTCTGGGCAAAGGTAGCGAGTGGCAGCGAAATCAGGCTGGCACAGACCAGTGTTCTCAAACTGTGTTTCATGACTTTCTCTCCCCGTTGTGACCTTTCCATCAATAACAGAAAGAGCGAATGCCCTTTTGATGTGCGTCAGATTTGAGTATAGCCAGTGCCCAGTAGTTTACTAACCTTGGAGGCTGCGACTAATGGGTTTAGAATCGCTGCCTTATCTCCCCCGGTGTTCAGGGTTCCAAAATGCCGATTCTTGAAGCTGTTCTTATTGCTGTTGCCGTCCTGGCGCTGCTCGGCGTCATCTTTGAAGAAGTTATTCACGTCAACAAGGCGAAAACCACGCTGTTCTTTGGCACGCTCAGCTGGGTTCTACTGTTTCTGTTCAGTTCTGGTGCCGATGAAACCGCCGCGGTTTCCACTGGTCTGTCGGAAAGCATTGCCGAGATCGCCGGGTTATGGCTATTTCTGGTAGCGGCGATGACATTTGTTGCCTATCTGAACAAGAAAGGCATGATTGAGAACATGATCTATCTGATCATGCCTCGGCAGGTCACCGAGCGGCGATTACTGTTTCTGACCGGTCTGTTCTGCTTCGTATTTTCTTCCCTGGCCGATAACATCACAGCAACGCTGGTTTCCTGCTCTCTGATTCTCTCTTTAAACCTGGAACTGAAGAAGCGATTGCAATTCATTGTTTTGGTTGTATTTGCAGTGAACTCCGGCGGCGTTTCACTGATCACCGGCGATGTCACCACGCTGATGATCTTCCTGGCAGACAAAGTGGAAATCCTGACGCTGCTGACACTGGCCATTCCCGCTTCGATCACGGTGTTTTTGCTGGCCGTGCTTCTTTCAGGGGGGCTGTCCGGCACCGTTACCCTGAAAGCCAGTTCCAATGAAGTCCGAGCCGTGGACGCGGTAATCGCGGGCCTGTTTCTGGTTACAATCATTGCCACCATTACTGGCAACGCGTTATTCAGTATTCCGCCGGTGCTGACCTTCCTTTTTGGTCTTTCCATCATGTTCCTGGTGTCCCGCTTCATGAGCGACGACTCGGATCTGGACCCGATTCTCGAGTACATCCGGGTTATCGAGTTTGAAACCCTGCTGTTCTTCCTGGGGATCCTGCTTCTGGTGGGTATGCTAAAGGAAATTCATGCTCTGGATTCACTGGTGGCAATCTATGATGTCATGCCGCCGGTGTACGCCAACTATCTGATGGGCATTTTCTCCGCGGTCATCGATAACGTGCCTTTAACGGCCGCACTGCTGAAGTCCGGTATCGACATGAGCCCCGGGGAATGGATGGGGCTAACCTATGCCGTTGGCGTCGGCGGTTCGTTGCTGGTAATCGGTTCTGCGGCGGGAATTGTAGCCATGAGCAAAATTGAGGGGCTTACTTTCGCGGCGTACCTGAAGTACGCGTTACACCTTCTGGCCGCGTACACAGTGGGCTATGCCGGGGTCATTCTGCTTGGCTCTGTGATGAACGGCTAACGTCGAAAGCCTGCGAGGTCCCGCCCCGCAGGCATTGGTTATCCCATCGTCAGAAGTTGACCTGAACGCCCAGGCCGATGCCGTCTACGGTAATATCATCGTCATCGTAGTAACGCATGTATTCGAGGTTGCCTGACAGGTTCTTGGCGAACTTCACATTCAGGCCAGCACCGTACGAAAAATCGGAATCATCGTCTTCCACTGAGCCTGCCTCAGCTTCAATACGAGTGAAACCGAAAACAGCGTAGGGTGTTACCGGGCTCTCGTTCACCACGTTCACCGTGCCGTAACCACCGAAGAAGTTGTCGATTTTAACGTCAACGCCGGCAATCCGATCGTCATCCACACCAAAGCCCGCTCGGGCCTCAACACCGAAATAGTCCGTGGCCATAACGCCGACCTTTCCAGACAAGGTGCCGGTGTCGGCTTCTACCAGGCCATCGAAATCGGTTTCCATGAAGGTGTAATTCAGGCCGGCGTAGAGCCCGCCAACACCGGATTTATACATATCCTGGGCAGAAGCAAGCCCAGCCAGGGCCAGCCCGGCGAAGGCAGTTGATGCAACAAGAACCTTTCTTGTGGTCTTCATAGTCTTTCTCCCTGTTCATACAGGCCTTCACGGCCTGACAGTAAACGTGCATCAGTCCGACGATTCCCGCCATAGGTGCGTTCCGTATTTACCCATTTTTTACGCCGATTTAATTCCGGGTTAATACTTCTGTCCGGGGCCTGTTTCCTTGCGGTTAAGCAAGCCCGCGGGTATGCTGACGCCGTCTTTTTGTCAGCTGGCTTGAGCGTGCCTTGAGAAACCTAGCCCCTGTCGTCTTCATTGTCAGCGTCATGTTTATACTTCTGAGTGTTTTCATGACGTTACCGGTACTGCTGTTGGCTGCCACCCCTTCCGGTGCACCCAATGCCATCGCGTTTGCCGAATCGGCGGCTATTGTTTGCGTGCTTGGTGTTCTGGGGCTGTTGCTGACCTACCGTGAACCCCGCGAACTGAAACCTCGCTATATGTTCGTGCTCACGGTCTCCAGCTGGTTTGTCATTGCCCTTCTCTCTGCCCTTCCCTTTTACCTGAGCGATAACGACATCTCCGCGGCAGATGCGTTTTTTGAGGGCACCTCTGGCATCACCACCACGGGAGCTACGGTGTTCACCGGTCTGGACACGATGGACAAGGATCTGCTGCTCTGGCGCTCGATCCTTCAGTGGCTGGGCGGTATCGGGATTATCGGCATGTTCGTTGCCGTACTGCCTTTCCTGCGAGTGGGCGGGATGCGCCTGTTCGCTACCGAATCGTCTGAGTGGACGGAAAAGGCTCTGCCACGCATGAAGACTCTCAGCCGGGGCCTGCTGTTGGTGTATCTGGTGTTTTCCGTGGTTGCGGTTGTCACCTACTGGCTGTCCGGGATGTCTCTGTTTGACGCGTTCAACCATGGCCTGACAAGCATTGCCACAGGCGGCTTTTCAACCTCAGACCTGTCCATGGGTAAGTTCAGCGACCTTATCCTGCTGGAAGCCACCTTTTTCATGATCATCGGCAGCCTGCCGTTTTTCCTGTTTGTGCGGGAAATGCACGGCCAGCATGGGGTTCTGTTCCGTGATCAGCAGGTTCGTCTGTTCCTGGGGATTCTGTTCGCGGTGCCGGCCATGCTCACGCTCTATCGCTGGTGGGTATCCCCGGTACCCTTCGACCCGATTCACAATTACGCAGCCACACTTTTTAATGTGACTTCCGTTGTTACGACCACGGGCTACGCGTCTGAAGATTACTCCGCCTGGGGGCCCCTGGCCTTTGTGGTGTTCTTCTTCCTCATGTTTGTGGGCGGCTGCTCAGGCTCAACCGCCGGTGGCATGAAAATCTTCCGGTTCCAGCTATCGCTGATCATTCTGCGAGAGCAGTTAATGCGGCTGTTGCACCCACGGGCCGTATTTACCCGTAACTACAACGGCCGTGCCGTCAGCGACGAAATCATCTCCTCGATGATTGCCTATACCTTTATCTTCCTGTTGTGTCTGCTGGTGATCACCGTGTTGCTGGCATCCCTTCAGCTCGACTTTGTCACTGCCCTTTCTGGCGCCCTCACCTCACTGACCAACGTTGGTCCCGGCCTTGGCGATATCATTGGCCCCGCCGGGAACTTCTCGCCTCTGCCCGACGCCGCCAAGTGGATTCTGTCAGTGGGCATGCTGATGGGGCGTCTGGAAATCCTGAGCGTGGTGATCGTGCTCTCACCGGGCTTCTGGCGCGGCTGATCAGCGTAGCCAGAGAATGTGAGCGTCTTCCAGGGGCAGGTTTAGCCTGGGTTCATGAATGCGGATGCGTGGAGTGAAATGCTCTAGCGGGCGTGGTGGCACCGTGCAGTAATATCGGTACGTCTGTTCGGCTTCCTGTAGTGGCCCGCTGAACGCCATAGACTGCACCAGGCGTGGGCCGGAGTTTGAGGATTCTGCCACCAACTCTACGGCGACCAGTTCCGGGCTCAGGCCATCCAGATACACATCCAGATCGAAACGCAGTTTTTGGCCTTCCTCCCGGGCGTCCATTGCGCCAAACCTCAGGCGTGGCCAGTGTCGGGCTATGGTTTCTTTCACAGAAACAAGTTCGTCAGCACCTACAGCGGTGCGCTCCGCGCCCTGGGCCACCATGGGCAGATAGAAATCCGTGACATATTCCCGAACCATGCGGTTGGCCGAGTATCGTGCAGTTAATTCGTTCATGCTGGCCCGAATTCTCGCCAGCCAGTTGGCCGGTAAACCCTGTTCATTACGCAGGTAGAATTCCGGTACAACCTGATTCTCCAGCAACTGATAGAGTTCTTCGGCATCAGCCTCATCGTGTTTATCCGTCTGGCTCAACTCCTCGAAGGTGGCTCCCGGCCGAATGGCCCAGCCCAGCTCCGGCTGCCAGGCTTCCGCCCACCAGCCATCATACTGCGACAGGTTCAGACCGCCATTTACCAGCACCTTCATGCCGCTGGTACCACAGGCTTCCCAGGGGTGGCGCGGGCAATTCAGCCAAACATCCACGCCCTGAATCAGTTCGCTGGCCACCGCCATGTCGTAGTCTTCAATGAATACCACGCGCCCCTCTACTTCCGGCAGGCGGGTGAACTGCTTCCAGCGTTTGATGATGTCCTTGCCTTCGTTGTCGTGGGGGTGGGCCTTCCCCGCCAATACAATCTGCAGGG
>Ga0207798_100531_pt1 | contig 9903 bp, 10 predicted proteins | sample TtanPargueraPR_8_FD_187278 | JGI IMG/M metagenome (GOLD analysis project Ga0207798, IMG submission 187278) | Anaerobic enrichment media microbial communities from Bioluminiscent Bay, La Parguera, Puerto Rico - Tt and E1 (SPAdes) | ecosystem: Environmental > Aquatic > Marine > Unclassified ... | reverse complement strand
CCTCTTAACGTTACCATAGCAAGTTAGCGTTCGAGTAACATTTTAGCAACGACCATTTTATCGAAGGCAGAACCATCATGAACGAACCTATCTTTATTATCTATTACATTACAGCAGGCTTGGGCATCGGCTTTCTCGCTGGACTCGTTGGTGTGGGTGGTGGTGGAATGGCCGTCCCGATTTTTGCGTTTCTGTTTTCACTACAGGGAATAGCTGATACGGAAGTAGTCCATCTTGCCTTAGGGACATCAATGGCTTCGATGATTATTACAACATTGGGCAGCATGCGCGCTCACTACAAAAAAGAAAATGTAGACTCGACAATGGTAGTAAAAATATTGAGCGGAGTTCTAGTCGGAACATTTTGCGCCACATTCGTAGCATCGTATCTACAGGGGATCTATCTGGCAGGTTTTTTCAGCGTATTCATGTTGTATGTAGCTTATAAGATGTTTCGCAACACTGAGAATGAGTACAACCCGAACCCACATGGGGCTATCGGTAATATCACTGTAGGCTCGGTGATTGGCTCTGTATCAGCACTTGTCTCTATAAGCGGTGCGGGCTTGATCATCCCCTATCTTGTCCAGCAAAATTTTGAGGTAAAACGTGCTATTGGCACCTCTGCTGCGATAGGTTTCCCTATCGCGCTATCAGGAAGCCTCGGTTACATGTTAAACGGATGGGAAAATACAGATTGGAACAACTTAGTATTAGGATACATATACCTTCCTGCAATGATCAGCTTCTCCATTAGCAGCTACTTAACGACTAGCCTCGGCGTGCGTTGCGCAGAGTATTTCCCAAATAAAGTTCTTAAGAAAATCGTTGGTATTTTGTGTGTTCTTCTGAGTTTTAAAATGCTGGTACAAGTACTCCATTAGGGCAAATAATACTGTCATCAGTAGGTCTTGTAATATGGTGTGGGGACAAGCCTGAAAAACTTACTCCTCGCTTTGCTTGTTCAAGCACACAATGTGTAAGAAAGCTCCTCATTGTTGCACTCTTATGACTTTGTTAACCTAGCCAGAATTACATCCAAAATTTGCTGATGATTGTCCTTTCTGGAAACCTCGTCACGCTCCTGGCAAAGTGCTTCCTCCCCTTCTGATGCGAGAATTTTAATGCCACGCTCAGTACATTCTGAGAACGCACTAAACTGACTCGCACTAGGAATCTCTTGAAACGTTACATTGGGAAGAGCAACGAGTGATTCGGCTGGTGTCAGTGCAGGATGTAGCCGATCAGAAAGCGTCACCAAGGTGATAGCATTGTTCATCAAGGCCAGAGTTTCAGGGACAAAAGTTTTCGTTAGCTCAGGGTTGATAACGACGACCGATTTCAGTTTGCTTTCAGACTGAAATCGGGGGAATTTTTGATCCGGGGTGTTGGTAATATCAACGTTATTTTCACGTAACCAATGACAGTCTATATTGGTGGCGTCATGACATGATGTTCGGTATTTTTCCGGGCTTATTTGCGCTCCGGAGAGCATCAGCATAGATGTCCCGCCCAGAAAAAAGCCGACACCCTGCACTGCATCAGTATCTACGCCTCCGGACAGTATCCCGACCGAACTTAATTCGTTCAGCCCAAGCACCAACTCACTGGTTCTGAATGTGATTTCATCAACAGCCATTTCTGCATTGATTTCGTTTGGTGCAGGAGGCTTTGGTACAACAACGATATAACCTTGTTTCGCTAGGCCTGAAGCTATCCAACCACTATGGGAAAATGCTGACCGTGTTCCGCCCTGCGACAAAAGCACAACGGGAAATTTTCCACTTGCTAACGGGGCATCTAACTGCGTTTCGACTGATTTAAAAATGTTACCCCTACCAAACGTGAAGTTGTTTTTTTCATTCGTTGTGGGATACCAGTAGTAGACTTCTACAGGCTTGTCTCTGTCTTCACTGAATACCGTTTTGACTGTTAGCGCAGAATGGTATTTCGGCCCATTCGTACTGGCGCTGACACTGACACACAATGAAGCGAGTAGAAACGACATTATTATTTTGGTTTTCATTTTTACCCCAGCCGGTCAACACATTATTCTGCACGGCATCTGGAAAAAATAACGCGCAGGAGATTCTCCATATATTTTGCGAAACATAGCAATAAAGTTACTCGGAGTCGAGTAACCCAAAGCAAGTGCCTGCTTTGAACTACGCCAGCAAGCTTTTGGACATGGATGTGTTTGAAAGCTCTTCACTGCGTCTGAAAGAACTACATCCCGAAAAACTTGCCAGAGGAGTGAGAACAGTATCCTTTTCATCAAACCACTTAGCGATACAGAAACGATACTTTGTTGAGTGATGACTATGATGATTTGATTGTCCCATCGTACACTATTAATACCTAACTTACTTTGTCGTTGCACAACGAAGTCCGCCTTTCCCTGTATGCAAACATCGTGATCAATCCAGAGAAGAAGCAAGCATGAAAAACTATGTTGGACACCTCTGCACGAGAGTACTCGAATAGTATGTTCACGGCTTAGTCATCAGTCTTTACTTACCTTTGTATGCTCAGAAACTCTGTGACGTTAAATTGATACTTTTACCAGGACGGAGCAGCATAAACTTGGAGTTGCTTCCATTTTCTACAATCTGTGATGCATATGCACTCTATGGGTATTCACAAGATCTACAATTTTGAGACATCAAATCTACATAGGTGGCTGATCATGAAATACTTGGTTTACACAACCCTAGTGGCACAATTGATGGGTTGCAGTGCCACTCTAAAGACCACTTCAACTGATACTGACGCCATTCCATCTGGTACTCCAATCCCGTTACCAGGTTCACTGTTGCAGGTGACACAAACGTACACGCTAACAGGGTGCAAGCAAGAAGCCCCAAACCAAACTCCTCAAATAACCTTTGACTCGGAGATTGACGTTGTTCCATTATTTTTCCCCGCTCAGTATGTACACGTTGACCCCAAAGAAGCCTCAAAGTTTAACAACATGATGGCTGTTACCGCTGAATACCATAATAACGGACTCACTAAGAGCTTTTCTGTAAAAGGAGAAGACAAGACTGTTGATATCGCAGCGTCCACAATAAAAGGTGCGATCAACATTGCACTCGCATCCCAAGGCATCCCCCTAATCGAGATACCTAAGGCAGAAGGTTACGTCCCCTCAAAATCACCAGAGGTCAAGTGTAAACACTCTGATAGCAGCAAGGCGCCAGTGCTAACCGACACAACGATTTTGCAGTTCAAGGAGATTGCAGGGGCAAAACATGACTTCACTCCAATGGATAGCTCACAGTTCCAGCAATGGTTTGAAGGTGATATTAGCGCCATAAAAGGGATAAACCTGCCTAATCGGAAAGACGCTGCTTTCACAGTGGAACTGTTGGCTTTAGGAGGGACGCCGAACCAAGACGGAGATTATCCTTATAATGCACAGCTTAAGAGTATCACAAAGACCTCAAATAGCATGCCGCAAGGCGTACCTATCGCTATGCCAGGCGCGGGACTATTAACTGTAACATCTAGCGACGGCAAGGTGACGAGATCTGAAATGATATCGCTACCAGAACTTGGTCATATTTCATTCATTGGTTATAGCACAAGAATAGGCAAGGATAATGAACTCAACATCTTGTCCTCCGAGCATGGAACCATTACCAAAATTGAATACAAGGAAACGAAAAACGAGGTGTCAAAAGGCATAGACGATATAAGCCAAGCGATAGCTTCCTACGAAAGTGCTAAGACTGCTCAAGATGCCGCCGAAGAAACAAAAGCACAAGAGCAATCTAGTAAGCTTATAACCGCCAAAGCACTGGCAATATCGATGAGTTATGGGGTAAAGCAACAGCATAGCCTCACTGACACGGAGGCGGCATCGAGAGTGGGTATACTGACGAGTGCGCTCAGCAAGATTGACCTAAACAACCCACAACAACTTGAGTCCATTAAAAGTGCAAACAACATAATTGCCAGCAATGACACATTGAGTAAAGCACTATCAAATCTCTAATTGCGTCGCCCCGGACTGGCCTGGGGCGAGATGTTGAGCCTTACTGACTCATACTAATCTTACATATATTGTGATGAGTCGCGACTAACTTGTACAGACTATCGTGACTCATTTTTGGACAAAAGTGAGTTAGAGTTGTCGCTCTAAGCCGTTAGCATCGGATAAGCTGAGATTGGGCAAGGTTAAAAGACGATGGCTTGTAAAAGTGCATGCCCCGCTTTTTTCAACTCAGCGTGCAAAAGCGAGGCTGGAGGGATGAAAACTTACGATAACATTCTGATACTCAAGTGCTAAATTATGATATAAAGCTATCAAATCCAATTTTCTTTGAGAATCTTGCTTTGCACTGCTTTTTGATAACTTCTTTATGCTGTAGTCAGCGGAAAACTTAATAAGCCTATGAAAAGAATGTCTAATACCGCTGAAAATCAAAGAGTTTTAAAAGTGGATGATGCTGAAAGTAGATTCGTCCACATAAAAAACTCTCGAAGAAACGAGAGCTATTGCCGTGTCTATTGGAATAAGAGAACTAGCAGCATTTATACTCAAAAGTCAGTTTCTGGCCCCGTAGAGCGTTTAGAAGAACTGGCGGTATACGAGGAGGATTTTAGAGATAAATTTAGAGAAGTGCAGGTTGGGGATTCGGTTTGCTATATCTTTGGTATCAAGCATATCCCTTTATTCTTCTGCTCAATCACTGGAAAACAAATCCATACAGATGGTGAGGTGTACGTTTACTTAGAGCCAAACAGTTCACGTTCAACAGCCCTTCCGACTTGGAAAAAATTTGAGCCAGACAGGTTTATTTTTGTCTCTGACAACCGTCTGGGGATTCTTAATGTAATGATTAATGACCCCAATTTGGTGTTCGCTGAATGTAGAGAAGAGCTCGATGTTGCAGAGGAAATCTATGCTGAGAATCGAGTTCCTAAGTTCTTGCAAGCATACGTTGAAGATGACTCTTTACCTATAGGTGAAAGTACATTTAAGCAGTGCCATAAAACTTTGTTTGAAGGTATTTACGATTGGGCGGGAGTGTACAGAAATGAGGAGCTTGTGGTTCAAAATGACCGACGACCAACGCTAACCTGTGGAAAGGTGAGTGAAGCTTCAAAACAGTTTTTCTCTTCACTTACGCGGAGTCAGCTCAGAAAGATTACGGATAAAGATACGCTCATTAAAATGCTTATTGATACGCATAGGGAGCTTGCTTGGATACACCCGTTTAAGGATGGGAATGGCCGAGCAATTCGACTATTTCTAGAACTATTGTGTCTTACTCGGGGATACAAATTTAACTTGGAAAGCTTTCTTGAAACCAGTAAGGGAAAGAAATCTTACTACTATGCCGTCCGGCAATCTCTCGCAGGGCGGCACGCAGTGATCAGACGTTACTTTGAAAAAGCAACTACTGAACTTTAAATAATACCATCTAAGTGCTTTGAAGCGTTTTTAATCTTTGCCTTGTTTCTGGCACTTGTTTTGATGCCTTCCAGTTCGAAAGACGCTTCAAGGTTACTGCAAACCATGTCGTTAAACTCTTTGGTGGTCATATGCTTAATAGTACCCTTGTTTTTGCCTCGCAATGCGATATTTACGGTTTTTTTAGCCATATATACAACGAACCGTCTCAGTAAACATATCAACATCTTAGTATCAAGCGCCATCAAACTCAAGCTCGAGCGTCTCTATAATATGCTGCAGTCATGAAAAATCATTATTTTCAAATATTTACATATCCTGTTTAGACTATTAGCCTCAACCAGTAACGTCGCATGGGTATTGCGTTCAAAATGCATGTCAAAAGTGTTTGTAACACTCACCAATAAATTTAAGGGCATTATCATCGCACTAAACATGAATCATGATAACTCTGTGAATTACACCATGTAATGTTCCGATTTTGTTCTGATGTTTACTCGATCCTATTGATAAATACATGTATAAACAAAATTTGGCCAAATGATGAGCTGATGAAGTGAGGTGGAATACCTGTGCTAAACAATAATGGGGCAGAAACGCTTTAGAGTAGTAGCACTAAGTTGCTTTTGTCCCCAAGCTAGGCGTCGCGATACGTCTCTGGACATAAATGTGTTTCTTGAAATCCAATATAAGCAACAGCTAGGACTAATTTAAGTATGGTAAAGACTCTGTTTTGCTTTAATGGCGTAGATCAGCCTCCTATAATATTTGGGTAACTAACCAACGGAGACATGGCTATGTATAAGCAGATTGTTATCCCATTGGTTCTACTCCTACAGTCCGGTTGCGACAACCCACCAAGCTTCAGTAACTTTGATGAGTGCTTTGACGTGAAAGCAGCACAGTATATTGATGACGGGGCAGCCCCATTGGATGGGGTTGACCGAGCATTTGGCTTCTGTACAGTAAAATATCCCCCTCTTGAGCCGCTATATGTACATTCTAAGCCAGCTTCAATTCATTTCGAGCGTTTGAGAGACAACCGCTTTAAAATGATACTTAGTGAGAGCAGAGATTTTGTCACATTCAAAGTAATCCTTACTGATGGAAGAGTGCAGCTCTTTAATAGAGTGGAACCTCATGATATAGATAGAACTAGGATAATATTCACGGTCGATGGCCCTTTGAAAACAATTGAGATTACCGAGGTTTTGCTTAATGTAAATAAAGGCAAACACCAAGGTGACTGAATAAGTCAACAAAAGCACTGCGACCGGAAGGACACAATGAAGAATGAACACGAATAACTTTAGGTTGGTAGCTTAGCCCGTAATTCTAGTTCTGAAAAATCGTCATACTTATCTAAAGCCACCGACAACTCATCAGATAGTGGCAAATCATAACCCACACGAGGACTCTCAACATATCGGTCATATCTATCTCTAAAGCCTTTTAACGAGTTTGCTGAACACCCTATTATATCCGCCAAGCTTTTAATCGTTCTTGTCTGGTTCCCAAAACCCAATCGATTGAGATGGCCAAATTTTGCCAAATAAAGCGCCGATATTAATAGGTTTGTTCTATTAACTTCTGACGTGGGCATAGGGGTACGCGAAGTGTCTTTCTTAGGAGTTAATACTTCTGAATCATTTCCTTGTAGTTGGATATTGAAGAAAGGTTCTATCAATTGCCAACTGCGTAAAAACAGTTCAGATGTATCTGCCACACCATTTCCCAATGACAGTAGTGGCTCCATCACTTCTGATTTGAATTCGGATCTTGTGAGAACAAAATCAAAGTTTATCTTTTCATCATTCGCCGATATTTCTTGGAGTTTATCCTTCACGACATCAAGTTCAGAACAAACATTCGCGTTAGTGAATGGTGAGACAAAATAAATAGAAGATGTTTGATCGGGGAAATAGCGCTTCGCAATTAGTGCTGATCTAACTAACTTTTTATAGACCCTCATTGCCGTTGTTAATTTATCACCATAATTCAACCCACCAAGGTGAAAAGCTACATCTATGAAATATAGTCGGTTGTCGTAGAATGACAGTCCTAGTACATCAACCTCTGCTTGACGCAATAGTTGCTCGTAGCTATTTTTGCCAAAAGCTTCCGGCCAAAGTTCATGAGCTGTATCGAAAAGTTCCGTTATCTCATCAGACTTAGGCAACCATTCAGGCGATGCTTTCCAGTTTAACTCAGCAAACTCACAACCACGGACATGTCGTAGCCATGAGCGCAAAAGAGATTCTGCTATTTCAATCTTCACAATACTGGCTTCCTCGTGATCGCCTTTTTTAGTTGGTCCCCCCAAACAAGAAGTATAGCAATGCTTAATTGGCAGCACTGGCCTTGACCTGAACATATAGAAGTAAGTTTGTCCTAAAGCTAAGCGGTGTGAGACATCTAGTGGCGCATGAGTTTAATAAAATCGAACATTAGCACTTCATGTATTATTTCAGGTATGGAAAAATCGTTTAACTAGGTGTCCAGTCTGAATTGAGAAGAACAGGAATAGCTTAAAAGAAATACTTAACACTTGACTCATATCACCAATATTATGAGTTAATTGTCATAACATAAAGGAAACATCAAATCAGGTTCATACTATGAGAAAACTACTTACTATCGTGGCAATTGCAGCCAGTGTGACGGGCTGTGTATCAACTAAAACAGTAGATGTTGCTCCAACTACTATTGATGGTTCTAAAGCAGATGGTTCTGTAACAATGGGCTACATGACTAAAGATGATGCATACACAATTTATGTACCTAATGTTGATTGGAACCTTGTTGACAGTATCGCATCTCAAAAATGTAAAGCTTGGAACTATTCTGAAGCGAAACGCTTTGGCGATATGACTCGAACTCAATGTAACATGCAACAATACGATGCATGGGCAGGCAAAATGTACTGTTCTGAGAAGCTTACTTTAATTAACTACCAGTGTATTGATTAAGCTCGAATTTCTATAAGCCCACCATTTCGGTGGGTTTTAATTTAGACTCAACCTAACAGTTTCCTATCATTACCTCATTGCTAAATTGAATAATAGTCAATATCAGCATAACAACCTCAATAAAACTAAGTACGTTGTCAGTTATTATAAAAATAGGTCTAGTTCAGAGTGACACTGAAATATACTCCAAAGGCGAAGCTAAACAGGTTTGGGCACAAACGTTTTAGGTCAATTATACTAAGGCGCTTTTGTCCCGAATAGAACTAGAAATCCCGGAGTCGTAAGAAGATTCTGGACAAATGTGTTTTAGTAACTTGACTAAATTGGCGACTAACTGATTAGTCTAGGTACGGGTAACCTCCAATTAAGTAGTAAAATCTAGTTGACCGTTACATTCCCATTAGTAGAGCTAAAATAGATGTAGGTACTATATTCATGAACTTAGGTATTCTCAAATGGGGATATTTACTTGTAACAAGTGTAGGAAGTTTGTCAGTCCAAATATACTGGCTTCAAAAGGTGGAATTTGCCCAGTTTGTTTTCAATTCTTGGCTATGTCCCAAATGCACCCTAAGATTTGGGATGTACTTCATCGAGAAATTGAGGAAGGTAATCAAATCGTTGGCTTCAATGCTATTGGAGCATTGGGAGGAAGATGTATATCCATTGAGCTTAAGTATCCATTTTCAAACTCATATGAGTTGAATGAAGGTCTGATTGATTATGTTGATAATTCTAGCTCTGGCAATGAGGGGAGCATGTATGTTGGTATTGAGTATCGTCCTATAGGTGGCCCGCAGGGGAGTCTCAAGATTAAATCTGTATTGAGATATACCAATAAGTCTGAAGCTGTCCCCGGGGATCACCCCTTTAGCAAACGGGACATTGCCTATCTTCGTGTTCTTTTACTTTTATTATCAATTCTCATTGTTTCCATATTCGTTTCCATATCCATGTTCCCAGAATTTTATCATCTACTGATAAAAGTGCTTATTCCTGTTCTTGTATTGAGGTGGGCTCTAAACAAGTACTGAATAGCCACCAATATAGTAGCCACTTCTAGTATGACCAAAAGTATGTCAAATCACCGTTAGGTGAATAATATATCAACTAGTCGTAACACCGAATGGGGCAAAGGTGTGTTGCAGTTCTTAAATGGGGAAGTGTTTTTCCTCATACTCCTCAACCAATGCAGCTAGCCTTTCAAGTTTACAAATTAGTCTGATATTTGCTCTATCGAAAGGTATTGAGGTTACTTACCTTGGCGAGATTTTTTAAAGTGCTCAATACCGTGTTGTATGCGACATTCAACACTTGTGCTGTTTCCCTAACTCCAGAGCTATTCATTGACATATCGACAATTTTTTCTTTTACATCTGGCTTGCGGGCTTCGTAAACTTAATCGAGTTGAAAGCCCTTTCGACACTCGATACACCTGAAACGAGGAAAGCCAGAATGCCCTTTTCCATGTTCACGGACGGGCTCTGTTTTATTACAGAAACGACATTGAACTTG
>Ga0207798_100528_pt1 | contig 9924 bp, 9 predicted proteins | sample TtanPargueraPR_8_FD_187278 | JGI IMG/M metagenome (GOLD analysis project Ga0207798, IMG submission 187278) | Anaerobic enrichment media microbial communities from Bioluminiscent Bay, La Parguera, Puerto Rico - Tt and E1 (SPAdes) | ecosystem: Environmental > Aquatic > Marine > Unclassified ... | reverse complement strand
TGGAAGAAACTGCACCAGGAGCGTATCAACCGTGGCTTAATTGTTGGCTGGTACCTTTATCGTGTGCAATTCACGGCGACAAATGATCCTTACAATTACGTAACCGTAACGTTGTTTAACGACCGATCAAAACTCGAAAACTACTGGGGCGATATTGATCCGGCTACGGTACTGCCCGATACAGACATTGACGAAGCTTTCGAAGAAACAATCAAAAGCCGCGATCTGGTGAGCAGCAATTTAATGAACCGGATCGATATGCTTTATCCACAGGGAAGTCCGGAATTTAAGTATCTTCAACTCGATTACATGAAGGTAAAACAAGGGCACGACGGCGAATATGTTGACACCGAAGTAAATATCTGGAAACCTATACACCAGCAATTTATTAATGCAGGAAGCAGAATTGGCTGGTCGTTGTGGGGAAGAATTTTTCCATCGGGATATGGCCTCGATTTTCAGTATGTGACCGTAAATTATTTTTCGGATTATTCGCAAATTGGAACCGCAAACTATAATGATGCTTACATTAAGGCAAATCTTGGAATGAGTATCAATGAAATATCGGAAATCACCAACAGTTCAAGATTATTGGTTAAGTCCGAGTTGTGGGAAGTAATTGATAAAGTTCTGGCTCAATAAAAAATAAAGCATTGATATCCTGATCTTTGATAGGGTATCAATGCTTTTCCCAGCAGAAGGGAGCTAAACTTTTACCCTCTATTGTAAAAAAGAAAGTGCTTTCTCGATAGCGGCATCCAGTCCGGCAATATTTCTGCCACCGGCAGTGGCATAAAACGGTTGACCTCCTCCGCCTCCCTGGATTTCCTTTCCAGCCTCGCGAACAATCTGCCCGGCATTCAAACCCTTTTCTTCCACTACTTTTTCCGAGATCATAACCGTCAAGTTTGGCTTACCGTTAATTTCGGCACCCAACACTAAAAACAGGTTATCGACCTCCCCTTTTAACTGGAAAGCAAGATCTTTGATCACGGCTGCATTATCCAGATCTACTTTATGCGCAATAATATTTACGCCGTTTTCCTGCAGAATTTTACTCTTTAGGTTGGCTTTGGCGATTTTCATTTGTTCACGCTGGAAATGTTCGATTTGTTTCGAGAGTTCAGAATTCTGCTGGATCAGTGATGTGATCTGCCCAAGCACATCCTTCGATCCCTTGATAACCTCCTGAATGTTCCTGAGGATACCCAGTTGTTCATTGATATATTTTTCGGCGTGCTCTGCTGTGATGGCCTCGATACGGCGAACTCCCGCAGCAATGGCACTTTCTGAAACGATTTTGAAAATGCCGATTTGCCCGGTTGAGTCCACATGAGTTCCTCCGCACAGTTCCAATGATTCGCCAAATTTGATGGTGCGAACTGTTTCACCATACTTTTCACCGAACAACATCATGGCACCGGCGGCTTTTGCCTCGCTGATAGGCGTTTCACGGTTCTCTTCGCGACCAGCATTTTCCCGAATCTTTTTATTCACCAGCATCTCCACCTGTTCGATTTCCTCATCCGTCATTTTCTGAAAATGAGAGAAATCGAAACGAAGGTGGTCTTCGTTAACAAGCGAACCTTTTTGCTCGACATGCGCACCCAACACTTCACGAAGCGCAGCGTGCAATAAGTGTGTTGCGGTGTGGTTATTGGCAATATTCTTTCGGCGCTCGCCCTCCACAACGGCACGGAAATATTCTGCCGGATTTTCAGGCAGTTTATCCACTAGGTGAACGATCAGGTTGTTTTCTTTTTGCGTATCGAAAATGCGTGTTTTTACGCCATCGAATTCAATATATCCTGTGTCGCCAACCTGCCCTCCAGACTCTCCGTAGAACGGGGTCTGATCGAAAACAAGTTGATAAAAAGACTTCTTTTTTTGCGTGACTTTGCGGTAACGGGCAATGCGAATCTCGGCTTCCAGCCGGTCATAACCCAAAAACTCGGTTTTATCGATTTTTCGGAGCTCCATCCAGTCATCAGTTTCCTGTGCAGCTGCATTTCTAGATCGGTCCTTTTGTGCCTGCATTTCACTTGCAAAACCTTTTTCATCCACAACCAGTTCGTTTTCACGGGCGATCAGTTCAGTTAAGTCAAGCGGAAATCCATAGGTATCATAGAGGACAAACGCATCTTTACCTGTGATTTCTGTTTTATCTTCGTTTTTAGCTTTACGCATAATATCGTCGAGTAATTTAATACCCGTTGAAAGAGTGCGCAGGAATGATTCTTCCTCTTCTTTTATTACTTTTTCGATCAACTGCTGCTGGCTGACCAGTTCGGGGAAAGCTTCGCCCATTGTTTCTTTCAGTACATTGATCAGACGGTAAATGCTTGCTTCCTTAAATCCCAGAAAAGTATATCCGTAGCGAACGGCACGGCGTAAAATCCGGCGGATGACATAGCCTGCTTTGTTGTTTGATGGCAGCTGGCCTTCGGCAATGGAAAAAGCCACGGCACGCAGGTGGTCCGCGATTACACGCATGGCAATATCGTCCTTTTCGTTTTGGCCGTATTTTTTATTGCTCAGGTTGCCGATTTCAGCAATGGTATTCTGAAAAACATCGGTGTCATAATTCGATGTAACGCCCTGCAACACCATGCACAGTCGTTCGAAGCCCATTCCGGTATCTACATGCTTATCGGGTAATTCTTCCAGAATACCATTCGATTTGCGGTTAAACTGTATAAAAACCAGGTTCCAGATCTCGATCACCTGCGGGTGATCTTTGTTCACCAGCTCGCGTCCCAGTAATTTTTCAACTTCGTCCTGCGGACGCAGATCAACATGAATCTCGGAACAGGGACCGCATGGACCAGTGTCTCCCATTTCCCAAAAATTGTCTTTTTTGCTTCCGTTCAGAATACGTTCCTTGGGCAGGTACTGTTCCCAAAATCCTGCAGCCTCATCGTCGCGTCCGAGATTATCTACACTACTTCCTTCAAAAACAGTGGCATACAAACGGGTGGCATCGATTCCCATCCTGTCGACCAGAAATTCCCAGGCCCAGTCAATGGCTTCCTTTTTAAAGTAATCGCCAAACGACCAGTTACCCAACATCTCGAACATCGTGTGGTGGTAGGTGTCCAGTCCAACTTCTTCCAGATCGTTGTGCTTACCAGAAACACGCAAACATTTCTGGGTATCGGCCACTCGCGGCCATTTAACGGGTTCATTGCCCAGAAACCAGTCTTTAAACTGGTTCATTCCAGCGTTGGTGAACATTAATGTTGGATCACCCTTCACCACCATCGGTGCCGAACTCACGATCTGGTGTTCCTTCTCTTTAAAAAAATCAAGAAATGCATTACGTATCTCCTTAGAAGTCTTCATATTACCGTCTGTAGTAGTTTACTATTTCGTTAAAAATATTTAATACAAATAAAATAAAAACCCTAGTTATGAGTTATTTACTTACATTTGCGGCGTGAAAATATCACGTTTTTTTTAAACCCTGCAAAGTTAAGCGTTTAAATTGATTTTGCTGAAAACGTGAAATAAATGCAGCCTGTATGGCAAGAAAGAAGTATAAATTTAATCCGGATACATTAAACTACGAAAGCATTGGTTTATCCTGGAAGGAAAAAGCCATTAAGATCGGGACTTATCTGTCTAGCAGTCTGGCATTGGCGCTGGTTTTTGTAGTGGTGTTCCTGAATTTTTACGAAACACCGAAATCAAAACGACTGAAGCGTGAAAACCAGCAGTTGCTGACGCAATACCACTTGATGTCGAAAGACCTCGATAAAGTTGAAAAGGTGCTGAACGACCTTCAGCAACGCGACGATAATATTTACCGTGTGATTTTTGAAGCGGAACCGATTCCGTCGTCAGTGCGGGACGTCGGTTTTGGTGGAGTGAACAAGTATTCTCACCTTGAGAACATGAGCAATGCAGAGCTAGTTGTGGAAACCGCTAAGAAACTCGATGTAGTTGCCAAACAAGCTTACATCCAGTCGAAATCGTATGACGAAGTACTGGAAATGGCACTGAACAAGGAAATGATGCTGGCTGCACTGCCATCAATTCAACCCATTAACAACAAAGACCTGAAACGTACGTCGAGCGGATGGGGTTACCGTATCCACCCGATTTACAAGGTCCGTAAAATGCACTGGGGACAGGATTTCACGGCACCGGTAGGTACCCCTGTTTATGCAACCGGCGATGGTAAAGTTAGCGAAGTAAAAGGTTCGAAGCGCAGCCGCGTAGGATTGGGTCTGAACATTAAGATCGATCACGGCTACGGATACGAAACGGTATACGGTCACCTGAACGGATTTAACGTAAAAAGGGGACAAAAAGTAAAACGTGGCGACATCATCGGCTATGTTGGTAACACAGGAGGTTCTACGGCTCCTCACCTGCACTATGAAGTGCATAAGGACGGTCGAAAAGTGAACCCGGCTTACTACCTGTTCCAGGATCTTACACCACAGGAATATGACCGAATGATCGCGATCTCATCGAATATCGGCCAGTCATTAGATTAGAAATTCGTTGTTGGATACTGAATACTAGATAACCACTTTGAAATCATAAGGATAAACTTCCACCGGCAGTAACGGTGGAAGTTTTTTGTTTTGTGCCAGTTCTAAAATCTACTTATCTTGGGGGCATAAATGTTGAAAAGTGCCGTATAAAAAACCCGAAATAGAAAAAATTTATTACTCGGTGGGCGAAGTTTCCGAAATGTTCGGGCTAAACTCTTCACACATTCGCTATTGGGAACAACAGTTCGAGGCGCTGAAGCCTTTCAAGAACAAGAAGGGAAACCGTCTGTTCACCAAAGAGGATATTGAAACCATACGCCTGATCAACCACCTGGTGAAAGAACGCGGCCTAACCATAAAAGGAGCCCGGCAAAAACTAAAAGAAAACCGCGAAGACACGCTAAACAATTATGAGATCGTGAAACGGCTTCAGGATATTAAACAAGAGTTAATCGAGTTAAAAGAAGGATTTAATGACGATGATGAAAATTAAGGATATCACCCAGTTCCTCGAAAGTTTTGCACCGCTGCATTTACAGGAATCGTACGACAATGCCGGATTAATATTTGGCGACCCGAATGCCAAAATCGATTCTGCACTGGTAACGCTCGATGTTATCGAAGAGGTGGTAGAGGAAGCCATCAATAAAAAATGTGGTTTAATAGTGGCGCATCATCCCATTATCTTTTCGGGTCTCAAAAGAATTACCGGGAAAAATTACGTGGAACGCACCCTTTTAAAAGCCATAAAAAACGATGTGGCGATTTATGCCGCACACACCAACCTCGATTCAGTAAAAGGAGGGGTAAACGCTAAAATCTGCGAAAAACTGGGGCTGACCAATTGCAGCATCCTTCAACCTGCCGAAGGGATTTTAAAAAAACTGGTGACTTTTATACCTACCGATCACGCCAAAAAAGTGCGGGAAGCTGTGTTTGCTGCCGGCGCCGGTCATATAGGCAATTATGATTCGTGTAGTTTTAACCTTCACGGACAAGGAACTTTCCGGGGAAACAACACTACAAATCCCTTTGTAGGCAAGAAAGGAGAACAACATTACGAAAACGAAATCCGCTTCGAAACGATATTCCCTGCCTACCTTCAGGGACAAGTCATTTCTGCCCTCATTCAAGCTCACCCATATGAGGAAGTGGCCTACGACATTTATCCTTTAGATAATAAATTCGAACAGGCAGGAATGGGAATGATCGGAAGCCTTCCAAAGGAAATTTCAGAAAAGAATTTTTTGAAATTACTAAAGGAAACATTTAAAACCGGCACTGTTCGACATACAGCATTGCTCAATAAAAAGGTGAAGAAAGTAGCCGTTTGCGGTGGGGCCGGTTCGTTTCTGCTAAACAGGGCGATTTCATCCGGTGCCGATTTCTTTGTAAGCGGCGATTTCAAGTACCATCAGTTTTTCGATGCTGAAAATAAAATAGTGATTGCCGATGTAGGCCATTTCGAGAGTGAACAGTTCACTAAAGAACTTTTTTATGAGTTACTTACGAAAAATTTCCCTAAATTTGCAGTCCGTTTATCAGAGGTGAATACCAACCCGGTTTTTTACTTCTGATTTTTGGTTTGAAGAGTTGGGATTGAAGTGGAAGAAAACAAGAATTAAAGCTTCCGCGTTATGCCTGAAAACAGAAAAGAATAAAAATTAAATAGTAACAGCATGAATGCACCATATTCAAGGCAAGACGACAAAGACATTTCTATTGAAGAAAAACTGCGTGCACTGCATGAATTGCAAAGCGTAGTTTCTGAAGTGGATAAAATTAAAACGTTAAGGGGTGAACTTCCGCTGGAAGTGCAAGACCTTGAAGACGATATTGCCGGTTTGAAAACCAGGTTGGTAAATCTCGATGACGAGATCAAAAATCTGGATACGGCAATCAACAATAAAAAAATTGCGATTAAAGATTCGCAGGCCCTGATTGCCAAATATACGGAACAGCAGAATAACGTGCGTAACAACCGTGAGTTCGATTCGCTCTCGAAAGAAATCGAGTTTCAGAATCTGGAGATCGAACTTTCTGAAAAACGCATCAAGGAATTTACGGCTGAAATGACCGAGAAAAAAGAAGCAATCGAATCCTCGAAAAAGCAGCTGAAAGAGCGCGAAGAAGACCTCGATCGCAAGAAAAAGGAACTGGAGGAAATTACCGAAGAAACCAAAATTGAAGAGGAAAAGCTGAAAGCCAAATCGGAAAAAATCGAGTCGTTTATTGAACCTCGTTTGCTGACTGCCTTCAAACGTATCCGCAAAAATGCACGTAACGGGTTGGCAGTTGTTACCATTCAGCGCGATTCATGCGGTGGATGTTTTGCCAAAATACCGCCACAGCGTCAGCTCGACATTGCCAGCCGTAAAAAAATTATCGTTTGCGAATATTGCGGACGTATTTTGGTGGATGAAAATATCAACGTGATTGAAGATGTAGCTGAATAAGCTAAAAAGACATTTATTGAGAAAGCCGATTCTTATTCAGGATCGGCTTATTTTTTCTCGAATTAAGGCCGTTAACACGACCACCTCGTATCAAACAAAATACAATCCAATACAAAAAGGGAGGAAGAAAAAGCATCCCGATATAAAAACCGTCTCCCAACAAGCGGGAAACGGTTTGCTTAAACATTGTTTTTGAAATTTTATTTTGTTAGATGCAAATTTCTAATCCGTAGAAATACTTTGAACGCTGAAAGCTGAACTAAAATTACCAGCTTCCACCGGCACCACCGCCACCAAAGCTTCCGCCTCCGAAACCGCCAAAGCCGCCAAAGTTTCCGCTGCCTGATGAGAAGTTACCAAAACTCCCGGTTGAACGGTGGCTGCCTCCCGACATCATTCCCAATGCAATCCAGAATGGAAGGCTCCGGCCCGGTGAGTAGAACCGGCGTCGGCGACTACGACCAAAAATCAAGAAAATAAGGATGAAGAAAAACAGGATAAAAGGGATTCCGGCGGCACCACTTGCTTCCGTCTTTTCCCTGTACTGCTCGGCTGTATATTCGCCGCGTGTAATATCCATTATCACGTTTATCCCGGCAGCCAAACCGCCGTAATAATCGTTCTGCTTGAAACGTGGGATCATTTCATTGTCAACGATATCGCGGTTTACGATGGCATCGGGTAAAACGGCTTCCAGCCCATAACCGGTAGCTACAAATACCTGTCCACTACTCTCTCCGGTTTTGGGTTTCACCAAAATTACCAGTCCGTTATCCTTCCCTTGCTGGCCAACACCCCATTTTTCGCCAAGTTGAAAAGTGTAATCCGCCCGGTCGTAGCCCTGAAGATCCGGTACGGTTACCACCACAATTTGCGTGGAAGTTTGCCGTGCAAATTGTTCGAGTGAGTTTTCCAGTTTATTGTATTCGTCTTTGCTCAGAATTCCTGCAAAATCATTCACCAATCGCGGTGGATTAGGACGTTCGGGTATCTGTCCAGAAACAGAAAAAACAAAGGTAAAAAGTACTGTAATTAGCGTTATTATTTTATTCATGATCTTATTTTCCAAATGATATATCGTCCGATAATTCGTTCACATCGTCGCTTTGGTAAGGGAAATGTGACTTTAACTGTTCTCCCGCCTTTACGATTCCACCGGCCAGTCCATCGGCGTACTTTCCTTCCTTTAGTTTGCCAATTACAATGTCTTTCGTGCTTTCCCAAAAATCACCGGGAACTTTTTGATTAATGCCGGCATCTCCCAGAATGGCAAATTTTCGGTCCTCCACGGCGAGGTAAAAAAGCACTCCGTTTCGTAATTCGGTTTTATGCATCTCGAGCTTTTCGAAAATGTAGGCAGCCCGATCGAGCACATCTCCTGCACAACGATTCTCAATGTGCACCCGTATTTCACCGGATGTATTGGTTTCTGCCACCCGAATGGCATTGGTGATCTTTAACTGGTCTGCTTCCGTAAAATATTTTTGTACCCCCATTATTTATCCTTATTTTTTAAAATTGTACTTCAGGTGCCTGGTCTGCTCCTTGTTGTGCCTGGAAATAGGCCTTCTTATCGAAACCAAACCAGCCAGCATAGATTACCCGCGGAAACTTTCGAATATAGGCATTGTATGCTTGTGTTGTCTCGTTGAATTTCCTTCTTTCCACGGCAATCCTGTTCTCCGTTCCTTCCAACTGTGCCTGCAGATCCAGAAAATTTTGGTTGGCTTTGAGGTCAGGATAACGTTCCACCACCACCATTAAACGGCTCAGTGCAGATGACAATCCGTCCTGTGCCTGGTTAAACTGCTGTAAGGTTTCCGGCGTCAGATTTTTGGAATTTACCTGAATAGCTGTTGCTTTCGAACGTGCTTCAATAACACCTTCCAGGGTTTCCTGCTCATGTTCGGCATAACCTTTTACGGTATTTACCAGGTTTGGGATCAAATCGGCACGACGCTGGTATACGTTCTCCACCTGTGCCCAGGAGGAAGAAACCTGCTCGTCCATTTCCACCATTTTATTGTATCCACAACTTGAAAACAAAAAAGCACTGGCTATGGCCAGCAGTACAATTCCTAATCGTTTCATTTTTCTTCAGTTTATTTGATGCACACAAATATTCCTAAAAAGTGTCAAAAATCATCGCGTTTTTCGGGGAAAGGCGATAATTTGTCGCCGTATTTCGAAATAGCACGATAAAGCATCAGTGAAATGAAAAATTCAGCTTTCAGAAAAGCAATTCTTCAGGGTATTCCAGAAGAACTCCCCCTTCCCCAATCCTACGATCAAACTATAAATCACGCTCCCAAACGAAAAAATATTTTGATGTCCGAAGAAAAGAAATTGGCGCTAAAGAATGCACTCCGCTATTTTCCCCAGAAATATCATGAGGTGCTGGCCCCCGAATTTTTGAATGAATTGGAAACCTTTGGCCGCATCTACATGTACCGTTTCCGGCCCGATTATGAGATGTATGCACGCCCAATCGATGAATACCCGGCCCAATCCAAACAGGCAGCATCCATCATGCTAATGATTCAGAACAACCTCGACAAAGCAGTGGCACAACATCCGCATGAACTGATTACTTACGGTGGGAACGGAGCTGTTTTCCAGAATTGGGCACAGTACCTGCTTACCATGAAATACCTGGCCGAAATGACTAACGAACAAACACTGGTGATGTATTCAGGCCACCCAATGGGATTGTATCCTTCACACAAAAACGCACCACGCGTTGTGGTTACCAATGGCATGGTGATCCCCAATTATTCGGAGCGCGACGATTACGAGCGGATGAATGCATTGGGGGTAACGCAATATGGACAAATGACAGCCGGATCGTACATGTATATTGGTCCACAGGGAATTGTGCACGGAACTACGATTACCGTGATGAATGCCGCGCGCATGCACTCACCGGGTGATTTTGGCGGTAAAATTTTTGTTACCAGCGGACTGGG
>Ga0207798_100526_pt1 | contig 9983 bp, 7 predicted proteins | sample TtanPargueraPR_8_FD_187278 | JGI IMG/M metagenome (GOLD analysis project Ga0207798, IMG submission 187278) | Anaerobic enrichment media microbial communities from Bioluminiscent Bay, La Parguera, Puerto Rico - Tt and E1 (SPAdes) | ecosystem: Environmental > Aquatic > Marine > Unclassified ... | reverse complement strand
GAAGTCCGAAAAGTTACAATTCGCAGGTTGGTGTTCCGCTCTCAGTTCTGTTAATGAATGAAAGTTTTGACCTGGGAATATTTGAGGCCGGCATTTCAAAACCCGGCGAGATGACACATCTTGAAAAAGTGATTGCACCGGATATTGGACTTTTGACCAATATTGGCGATGCCCATCAGGAGTTTTTTGAGTCGCTGGAACAAAAACTCGACGAGAAATTATTGCTTTTCGTCCATTGTAAAAAACTGGTTTGCCGCATTGATAATGAATCGATCAGGGAAAAAACTGAGCATTTTTGTCGACACAATGCTATTGAACCCGTTTTTTGGGGCACGGGAGATGCTAAAACCCAACTTAAATTCATTACAGAAAAGGACAAATTGGGTTGTGCGATCCACATAGTTTTTAATTCGCAGCAATACAGATTTAAGATTCCATTTACCGATGATTCATCCATTGAGAATGCGTGTCATTGTTTTGCAGCCATCGTTGCTATGGGTAAAGATCCGGATCTTTATTTGTCGCGTTTTGCGTCGCTTCAGCCACTGGCTATGCGACTCGAGATCAAACAGGGAATTAACCACTGCATTCTTATCAACGACTATTACAATTCAGATCTTCATTCACTTGGCATCGCCTTATCAGTGTTAAAGCAACAGGCAGCCGATGAACATCAAACCAGGGTTGTCATTCTTTCCGATATACAACAAACCGGTCTGCCACAGGCAGAATTGTACAAAAAAGTCAATCAATTTTTAAGCAACTGGAAAATTGATCGATTAATTGGGATCGGCCCAAATATGTTGGCAAACCGTCAAAGATTTCAATTAACAGCAGAGTTTTATAACGATAATCGTGATTTTGAGAATCGTTTTCAATTACAGTCACTGCACTCGGCGGCAGTACTGATAAAAGGCGCCCGACAATTCCGCTTCGAGAAAATATCCGGATTGCTCCAGCAAAAAGCACATCAAACCGTGTTGGAGATTAATATGAATGCGTTGGTGCATAATCTGAATATTTTTCGTGACTTGCTAAAACCGGAAACCAAAATAATGGTGATGGTGAAGGCTTTTTCCTATGGCAGCGGTGACGTAGAGATCGCCCGGTTGCTGCAACACCAAAATGTGGATTATCTCGCGGTGGCGGTCGCTGATGAGGGTGTTCAATTACGAAATGCAGGCATTATGTTGCCGATTATTGTTATGAACCCGGAACGCGACAGCTTCCAGAACATGATCAACTACCAGCTGGAACCAAATGTTTACGACATAAATCTGCTCCGTGAATTTACGGAAAGCGTTGAAGCGGTGGGAATCGATAAATTTCCGATCCATCTGAAAATCGATACCGGCATGAACCGGCTCGGTTTAAAAACGAATGAAGAAATAGTAGAAAGCCTCACTTTTCTTCAACAAAAAAATAGTATAAAAGTGAGTTCAGTCTTCTCGCATTTGGCAGGCAGCGACGAAGCTTCACTGGATGTTTTCACCCGGGAACAGTTTAAAAAGTTTGAGGAGCTATTCGAACTTGTACAAAAAAAACTTTCATATCCGATTGACCGACACATACTAAATTCAGCAGGGATCGAACGATTTCCTGAAAAACAATATGAAATGGTACGTTTGGGAATTGGGTTATACGGAATTTCACAAACCGGTCTTCCGCTCGAAAATATTGGCACGCTGAAGAGTACTGTCTCACAGGTTAAAACGATTAGCACCATCGAAACTGTAGGTTACAACCGGAAAGGGAAAGTCGAGAAAGCAAGCCGGATAGCTGTGGTCCCGGTGGGTTATGCCGACGGGCTTGACCGCAAACTGGGGAACGGCAGGGGGAAAGCTTTTGTTAACGGACAAAAAGTACCCATCATCGGAAATGTTTGTATGGATATGCTGATGCTTGACGTAACCGGAATGACCGTGAAGCCCGGCGATCGGATAGAATTCTTTGGCCCGCATATTTCGATTCGTGAATTGGCTGAAATAATTGGCACCATCCCTTACGAAATCCTGACCGGAATATCTCAACGTGTTAAGCGGGTGTATCTGCAGGAATAAAAAATGCCACCGGAAAACTCCGATGACATATCGAAAACTTTATAGTTTTTTCTATTTTAACCTAATTTACTAATCCGTTCCAGACGATTTGGATCAAGAATCCTGATTTTTCGTCCGTCGATGGCAATTACCTTCTCGCTGGCAAAGGTCGATAATGTACGGATGGCATTCGAAGTGGTCATGTTCGAAAGATTGGCAATATCTTCACGCGACAGATAGGCCCGCAAAGTAGTTCCATCGTTCTCAAAACCGTATTTTTCTTTTAATAAAATAAGTGATTCTGCCAGTCTTCCCCGAATATGTTTTTGAGTAAGCGTTACGGTTCGGGCATTGGAGAACCCCAGTTCTTTGCAGAGTTTGCGAATGATCTTATGCGAAAAATCACTGTTTTTCAGTGCACGGTTAAAAATAAAATCCGGACTTATAGTACAGATCAGTGATTCTTCGAGTGTTACTGCCGAACCAATATGATTTTCTTCGCCCAGTAAAGCACGGTAACCGATCAAACCCAGTGGTTTTGTCATACGAATAATCTGTTCGCGACCGCCAACACCTTCTTTAAATATTTTGACTTTCCCATTCACAAGGATCATGAATCCGCTCGGTTTATCACCTTCTTTAAAAACAAATTCGTTTTTTTTGTAATGTGATAAGGAAATATGATGCTGCAATTCTTCCTTTTCATCTTGAGTTAAAAGATAAAATATCGATTTTGGATTATCGACAATATCCTTGACTCCCAATTCTGCATTTAACATATTGCTATCCGTATGTTTTACAGCATCAAAGCTAAAAAAAATTGTTAAAAATGAATCTTTTTTAGCCTTTATTTTCGGTCGATATTAACGAAATTGATGAGGGGGATCACATGGAGATCGGGAAATTTATCAGTACCGTGCAACAAGGGGCATTTTGCGCCCAAATCCGAAAGCTTTTGAACTTACTCTTAAAATGGGTGCAGCCTGGAAACGTTTGTACTCGTTCATATTCACCATACGGATCACTTTACGTACTACTTCCTCATCAAAGCCCATGGCTGCAATTTCCCGTGGAGATTTGTTTAATTCGATGTAATTGAACAGCATTTTATCCAGGTCGGCATAATCAGGCAGCGAGTCCGTATCTTTCTGTCCGGGCCGCAATTCTGCTGATGGAGGCTTAACAATTGTATTTTCAGGGATGATTTCACCATCACGGTTCATGAAGCGAGATAATTTGTACACATCCATTTTGTACACATCGCCGAGCACTGCCAGTCCGCCATTCATATCGCCGTAAAGTGTACCATAGCCCACTGCACTTTCGCTTTTATTCGTTGTATTTAACAAGATATTTCCAAATTTATTTGAAACAGCCATCACGTAAATCCCCCGTGCCCGTGCTTGTATGTTCTCTTCGGTGACGTCTGGTGAACAACCTTCGAACAGCGGCGACAGCCCTTTTTCAAAAGCATTAATAGCCTCCTGAATGTGCACAATATCATAGCGAATGCCCAGGTTCTCAGCCAGAATTCGCGCATCCTCCACACTGTGGTCCGATGAGTATTTCGATGGCATGAGTAACACTCTTACGTTTTCAGAACCCAGCGCACGCACGGCCAAAACGGCCACAACTGCCGAATCAATTCCACCTGATAATCCTAAGGTAGCCTGGCGAAAACCCATTTTGTTAAAATAATCGCGAATACCCAATACGAGAGCATCGTGAATTTTTTCGATGTAATCTGTTTCCGGCTGAAGGTGTTTTTCTCCCACATTCCTTGTATTGATCAACAGCGAATCTTCTTCAAAATAGCTCAACTCTTTAATGATCTCTCCTTCCCTGTCGATATATACCGAGCCGCCATCAAAAATCAGTTCAGTTTGGGCGCCCACCTGGTTACAGTATAGTATGGGAATGCCATATCGCCGGGCTTTACGGACCAGAACATCTTTCCGCCAGCTTTCCTGGTTAAACGAAAAAGGCGATGCAGAAAGATTAACCACAAAATCGGGCTCGAGTTTGGCTAGTTCTTCCATTGGTGAAATAGAATATAGCTTGTCCTTACCAAATTCGTTGGCAGTGGGTTGTTCATCCCACAAATCCTCACATATGGTAATAGCCATGCGTTCACCCATGTATTCAACCACATGAAATTCGCGGTTGGGTTCGAAGTGGCGGTATTCGTCGAATATGTCGTAAGTGGGCAGCAGCGTTTTGTTGTGTACACTTTGAACCTGCCCGTCATGTAGCAGGAAAGCCGAATTGAAGAGTGTTTTTCCACGCTCGCTTTCGTTTATTCTTGGGGCACCGATGACTGCTGCAATACCCCGGCATTCTTTTGCAATCACTACTACTGCATCTTCTGCTTTTTTAATAAACTCTTTCTTTTCGAGTAAATCATGCGGATAATAACCTGTCACCGACAACTCCGAAAAAACCACCAGATCAACTCCGGCCGATTTGGCCTGATTTATTTTTCGGATAATTTTCTGCGAATTTCCTTCAAAATCGCCAATGGTATAATTCAACTGGGCAAGCTCAACTTTCATGTGAAAATTTTAAAAGTATTAAGTATCCTCAACCAGCTTTAAACTGTTTAAAGATGATTGCAAATCTCCAATTTTTAGTTCACTTTCGCAATATTATTTTCGGTCAAGCGTAATGATTTAAATTTCTTGTAAAATGAAACAACAAAAAACAATTTATCTTGTCCTGGTTGTCCTGGTCATGTTTTCGGCCTGTAAACGTAACCCGCTGAAGGTTGATATTTCAACTGTTAAAAAAGAGGTCGAAGTGATTCACTTTGGAGAAGAGTTGTTTGACCTGAAAGGTAAAGATACGCTGGAGGTGCTGGCGGATTTGAGTAATGCATATCCTGACTTTTTCAACCTATTCACCTACCGGATCATTCGCATTGGCGGCATCGAGGATGAGCAATTCCCCGGTCTCATGAAAATTTTCATTAACGATTCTCTGATACAGGAAGTAAAAGTTAAAACCGACAGCGTTTTTGGTGACCGGCAAGATTTGGATAAGAAACTGAAGAAGGCTTTCAAATACTACAGTTTTCACTTCCCCAATAAAACATTGCCAAGCATTTACACCTATATCTCGGGATTTAACCAGTCGCTGGTAACAGCCGAAAACACCATCGGCATCAGCCTCGATAAATACCTGGGCCGTGATTGCAACTATTACAATCAGCTCAGTACAACGCCACGATATAAAGTGCTGAATATGCACAAAGAACGTATTGTCCCTGAAGTGGCTTATGCCTGGGGAATTACCGAATTCGAAGATCCGAATGCCACAACCAACCTGCTCGACAATATAATTCAAAAAGGCAAGGTAATGTATCTTGTTGATGCGATGATGCCCACACTGCAGGATTCGCTGAAAATCGGATACACTACCCAACAACTTGAGTGGTGCCGGATGAACGAAGCCGCCATGTGGACCACCCTCATTGAAAAGAAAATGCTTTACTCGAACAAACGCATGGATATAATTCGTTATGTGAACGATGCTCCCACTACAAGCGGTTTTCCACTTGAATCGCCGGGCCGCACGGGGGTTTGGATTGGCTGGCAAATTGTTCGTCAGTACATGGAGAAACACCCGGAAGTAAGGCTTCCCGAATTAATGGCGAATCATAATTTTCAGCAGATCCTGAACGAATCGGAATACGATCCGGGGTAAGTCCATGTGAAAAAACAACTACAAACAAAAGACCCGATCTGTTGATTAACTGACCGGATCTTCCGTTTTATGAGGTTTGTTATTCTATTCTTCCCGAATCTTAATATTGCGGAACCAAACAGTATATCCATGATCCTGAAGACCGATATAACCCTCTTTGTCAATTCCTTCCTGCCAACCCGGGAAATCTTTGAATTTACTGTTAGCCACCATTGCATCCCATTCAGGAGTCCATAATGTATAGGAAACAACTTCAACTCCATTTTGAGTATGTGTAACCTTGCCATCTTTTACCTTGACCACAATGGTATTCCATTCACCTGCCGGGTTTACTGTTTTCGGATCAGCAGCAAGAATATCATAAAGTGAACCTGCCAAATGACTGTCCACTTTGTTATCGGTTGCATTTATATTGTCCAATACCTGTATCTCAGGAGCAGCATAATAAATCGGCTTTCCGGGGACCTCCCGAACATTGTAGAAAATACCTGAATTGGCCATTTTACTTGCTTTCCAGTCGATTGATAACTCGAAATTTTTAAATTTCCTGTCACCAAATACAATGTCTCCGTTGGCGCCCTGACCCGGTTCTTTGCCTTCACCGGTAAATACTTTCATCGCATTGTCTTCAATAACCCAGTTAGCCGGCATTTGAGTTCCATTACATTGTCTCCAACCATCAAAGTTTTTTCCGTTAAAGAGCAATACCCAACCTTCTTCTTTTTCTTTTTTTGTTAATTGATTCAAACCGGCCGAACCTCCAGTTTTAGTTGATTTACAAGAAATTGAAAATACAAAGGCAATCGCCAGTAGGTATGAAAAAATTCTATTCATTGTGTAAAATTTAATTGGTTAAGATTAAAATGTAATTCTTCAGCTAGTGTTGCGAACATACAAAAATATTAAAAAGTCTTTGTCTCCGGAATCAAAAGCTATTTTTTAATGAAAATCAAGTGAAAACGCATTTGATCTTTATTTTTTCCCGGCATCTTTTGTAACTTCGAAAACTGATACACAAAAAGATACAAATCAAAAGATATGAATGATACTACAAAACCCAAGCGCATTGGGATTTTGACAGCCGGTGGTGATTGCCCCGGTTTGAATGCGGCCATCAGGGGAGTTGGCAAAACCGCCATTGTTGAATATGGCATGGAAGTACTTGGTTTTCGTGCCGGTTATTCCGGACTTATAACAGGTGACTACCTTACCTTAAAAGAGTCACAACTATCCGGGATTTTAACACTTGGAGGAACCATATTGGGTACCTCACGCGAGAAACCATTCAAGATGTCGAAGAACGGAGAGAACCTGCACAAGCCCGAGAAAATCAAAAAGAACTATAAAAAACTGGGACTTGATGCCGTCGTGTGCATTGGAGGAAACGGAACCATGAAAACGGCTGCCATGCTGGCCAAAGAGGGATTAAATGTTGTGGGCATCCCAAAAACAATCGATAACGATGTGTGGGGTACTGATGTTACTTTTGGTTTCGATTCGGCAGTGCAAATTGCTACAGATGCCATTGACCGTTTACACACCACGGCCAACTCGCACCAGCGTGTTATGATCATCGAAATAATGGGACACCATGCAGGTTGGCTGGCACTCTATTCAGGACTGGCCGGCGGAGGCGACATTATTTTGCTTCCCGAACTGGAATACAATATTCGTTCGGTTTGCAAGAAAATCGAGAGCCGTTACGAGGACAATAAACCATACTCGATCGTTGTGGTAGCGGAAGGAATCGATCATCCGAAAGGCACTTCAGCTGCCTCGCACATTGCCGAAGCCATTCAGACGTATACCGGAATAGAAACCCGTGAAACAGTGCTCGGCTATATCCAGCGGGGAGGTTCGCCAACACCCATGGACCGAATACTGGCGACACGCTATGGTGCTTTTGCGGCTCAGTGCATTGCCGAAGGGTGCTTTGGAACCATGGTAGCCGTAAACGATAATGAACTTACCACAGTTGATCTGGAAGAAGTTGGAGGTAAACTTCGTTTGGTAGAAGCTGAGCATCCGCTGATCCAAAAAGCCCGTAAAATGGGCGTTTCGTTTGGCGACGAATACCTGTAATACGTAAAATTCAAGACATACAAAATAAAACGTTCGCTGACCAGTCAGTGGACGTTTTTTCGTTAGAGGGGAAGATGAACCACTTTTTTGGTTTCGAAAAAAGGCTCTTCAAAATAATCAGACAATTCCTGAACAAAAACTCTTTTCCTGAAGGGCTTCAACTCTTCGGTCAAATCCCCTCCTTTTAAATACAAGATACCGTTTGGAAGTGCGTTGCTATTTTTCCCGGCAATATTTTTTCTAATCCAGGGAACAAATTCCGGAAGACGAGTAACAGCCCTGCTCACCACAAAATCATATTTACCTGTTATTTGTTCTGCCCGTATCTGTTCTGCCGTTACATTGGACAAATTCAATTCCTTTGCCACATTTGTCACCACTTTTATTTTTTTCCCGATAGAATCGACTAAATGAAAATGAACCTCAGGGAAAAATATTGCCAGTGGGATTCCGGGAAAACCACCACCCGTGCCGACATCAAGTATGCGTGTTTTTGGCATAAAGCGAACCAATTTAGCGATACCCAGGGAATGTAATACGTGACGCTCATAAAATTCTGAAAAATCCTTTCGTGAAATCACATTAATTTTGGCATTCCATTCGGCATAAAGCGGCTGCAGACGTTCATAAAGCTCCAACTGCTCCGTTGTTAATTTGGGGAAATATTTTTGAATGATGTCCATGCAGGCATTAATCTTTTGGATTGATCTCGGTACTCTCGATCATTTTAAACAACATTTCGCGTGCCCTGAACAACTGGGCTTTTACGGTTCCCAGCGGCAAATCTAATTCTTTTGCCACTTCTTCATACGAATATTCTTTAAAATACCGCAATTCGACCAACACCTGGTAACGTGGTTTTAATTTTCGTACTACTTTGCGCAAAAGAATTGCTTTTTGCTGGCGGATCAGGCGTTCTTCGGGATTGAGCTCTTTCGATTTCAATTTTATTGCATCGCCGTTATTTTCGTTGTCTTCTTTGTTCTCAATTGAAACATGCACCCCTTTTTTCTTTCGCAGGAAATCGATGCAATTGTTCGACGCGATCTTGAACAGCCAGGTGCTAAACGCGTAGGTGGGTGAATACTGATGGAGACTTTTAAACGCTTTCCCGAATGCTTCCAGGGTAAGGTCTTCGGCATCACTGCGGTTATTAACCATTTTAAGCAACATAAAATAAATGGCATCCTTATACCGGTTTAACAGGCGGGCAAAAGCTTTTTCGTTCCCTTGTAATGCCGACTTTACAAGTTCGTAATCCTGACGAGCTTTTTCGGATAATATCAATCCCTTACCTTCCATTTTTTCTACGGCTCAGCCGGGAAAAATTCCACCTGACAAACAGTTGATAATAAGGAATCAGCAAGCCGTATACTAACGAAGGTATGAATATTTTACGTTCATTCAAACGTTTTTGACCAATTTTCATTATGATCATCTGAACGACTAAAAGAAGTATGCTCAATCCCATACTGACCATCCACAAATCCGTAATTAAAAGCAGGGCTAAAATAAATGCAGGCAAATAAAGTACCTTGCTAATCGCCTCTGCTGTAATAAAAAATCGTTTCCAGGCAGGTAAATGTTTCTCAATCCGAAAACTTCTTCTTAACAGATTCAGAAATTCTTCTTTGCCAGTGATATATTGTTTGATAAGGCACGTTGTTTCATTAAAAAGTACCGCCGTTTCTTTTTTGGTCATGAATTTATTGATCAACAGTTCCAGATTGGCATAAGCTTCCCTTGTTTGTTGTCCATAACCACCAAGCTTAAAATATTCGTGTCGTTTGAAAGCCACATTTTCTTCGGAATAAACAAATGGAATTCCATTCAGAATGAAACCTGCACTTTTGGTTTGCTGACGATAATTTTCGATTCGGTACAACAAATTATACCATCCCTGATGCGGTGCAATCCCGGTGTAACCAAGCAATAGGTTTCGATTCCTGGTTGCTGTGTTTCGGGAAAATCCGCTCAGCCAATCATTATTTACCTCACTCGCGTCAACGGGCAACAACAGCACCCATTCGTATTGCGCTGCTTTAAGTGCAATGTTCTGTGCCAGTTTTACTGAGAACCTTGTTTCCTCATTCAGTGAAGAGATTTTAAAATGACTGTATTTCTGTCTGAAACTCCCTAACACAGCATATGTATTATCGA
>Ga0207798_100520_pt1 | contig 10054 bp, 3 predicted proteins | sample TtanPargueraPR_8_FD_187278 | JGI IMG/M metagenome (GOLD analysis project Ga0207798, IMG submission 187278) | Anaerobic enrichment media microbial communities from Bioluminiscent Bay, La Parguera, Puerto Rico - Tt and E1 (SPAdes) | ecosystem: Environmental > Aquatic > Marine > Unclassified ... | reverse complement strand
CGGAACCACCACCCCCAGTTCTACCATAACCTGGCAACCATTGCAAACACCCAGACTCAGTGTGTCGTCACGGCGATAGAATTTTTCGAGTGCAATGCGTGCTTTTTCGTTGTATTTAAATGCACCTGCCCATCCTTTTGCCGATCCCAGCACATCGGAGTTTGAGAAGCCGCCCACAAAAACGATCATGTTGACGTCTTCCAGTGTTTCACGTCCGGCAATCAGATCAGTCATATGAACATCCTTCACATCCATGCCGGCCAGGTACATGGCATAGGCCATTTCACGATCGCCGTTGACCCCTTTTTCGCGAATAATTGCAGCTTTGATGCCTGAGGGCTTGCGGCGATTCAGGTCTATCCCTAAATCGGCTGCCTTGCCCGAAAAGTTTTTAAAGTCGAATTTCAGGTCATAATTTTTATAATTCTGAAAACGTTCCAGTGCTTTCTTTTCGCCACTCTGTTTACGATCGAGCAGATACGAGGTTTTAAACCACATATCTCGCAGGGTATTGATATCAAAATCAGCTTCTACTGTACGATTCACCACCCGCACTTTCCGATAGGGAACCGGGAAACCAAGTGAAATAAAAGCAACACCTGCTGTTTCTAACTGCTTTTTCACCTCATCCTTATTCGCACATTGAATAACAATACCCGGGTTTTCAGCCATCAGAATTTTAGCGAGGTCTTCTTCTTCAAAACCAGAAACATCAACCTTCATCCCTCCCCTGGTATTGCTGAAACACATCTCGAGCAAAGTTGTGATCAAGCCGCCCGAACCTACATCGTGTCCGGCAATTATCAGATCCTGCTCAATCAGCTTTTGAACCGTATTGAAAGCATTTAAAAACTTGTCCGGATTGGCTACCGTAGGAGCAATCTTTCCAATTTTATTTATGGATTGTGCAAACGCACTACCACCCAGTGCCCGTTCCATAAAAGAAAAATCGATGAACAGGATTTCTTTGTTCTCGTCGTTTACAAGCACGGGTTCTACAACTTTTTTCACATCCGAAACTTCTCCCGAGGCAGAAATAATAACCGTCCCCGGTGCATAGACCACATCGTCTTTGTATTTCTGCGTCATTGACAATGAATCCTTACCGGTTGGGATGTTAACGCCAATGGCGCAGGCAAAATCACTGGCTGCCTTTACGGCATTGTAGATCCTAGCATTTTCACCTGCATTTTTGGCGGGCCACATCCAGTTGGCACTCAGCGAAACACTTTTAATTCCATCGCTGAGCGGGGCCCAAATAATATTGGTAAGCGATTCGGCAATCGACAAAACAGATCCTCTTTCGGCATCGACCAGTGAAGCCACCGGTGCGTGTCCGATTGAAGTGGCAAAACCAGCTTTCCCCTGATAGTCCAATGTTATCACACCCACGTTGTTTAGCGGCAATTGCAGCGGCCCCGCTGTTTGCTGCTTGGCAATGCGACCGGTTACCGACCGGTCGACTTTGTTGGTAAGCCAGTCTTTACAAGCCACCGATTCGAGTTGGATGGTTTGTTCGACGAGGTCGTATATTTCTTCCCAGTTATATTCGAGTTCTTCAAAATCAGGTACTATGGTTTCGTCTTCCAGCACTGTTTTGGGCGGATTTCCGAACATGTATCCCAATTGCCAGTCAATGGGTTTTTCGCCGGTTTCCGAATTTTCGAACGTGAACTGCATGTCACCGGTGGTTTCCCCGATCTCGTAAATCGGCGCCCGCTCGCGTTCCGAAATTTTCTTCAGCAACTCCACATGCTCAGGTTTCATGACCAGTCCCATTCTTTCCTGCGATTCGTTTCCGATGATCTCCTTTTGCGAAAGCGTTGGATCGCCCACCGGCAATTTGGCGGTATCAATTTTCCCGCCGGTTACTTCCACCAGTTCCGATAAACAGTTCAGGTGTCCCCCGGCACCATGGTCGTGAATGGAAATTATTGGATTATCGTCAATTTCACTCAAGGCACGAATGGCATTGTACACGCGTTTTTGCATTTCGGGATTGGCACGCTGCACCGCATTCAGTTCAATCGCATTTTCGAATTCACCGGTTGCTACCGAGGAAACGGCACCACCTCCCATTCCGATTCGGTAATTGTCGCCTCCCAGCAAGATCACTTTATCCCCTTTTTCCGGATCGTCTTTCAAACTGTGCTTTTTATTTCCAAACCCAATTCCACCGGCCAGCATAATCACCTTGTCGTAACCATATTTAATGTAATTCTCGAAATGTTCAAAGGTGAGTACCGATCCTGTGATTAACGGCTGTCCGAATTTATTTCCAAAATCGCTGGCTCCATTCGACGCTTTAATCAGGATTTCCTCCGGCGTTTGGTACAACCAGTCGCGTTCTTTTGTGGCCTGTTCCCACGATCGCATAGCTTCGGTACGCGGATAAGAGGTCATGTAAACTGCTGTTCCCGCAATGGGCAAGGCACCTTTCCCTCCGGCTATTCGGTCGCGAATTTCGCCACCCGTGCCGGTTGAGGCCCCGTTAAAGGGTTCAACAGTGGTCGGAAAATTATGCGTTTCGGCTTTCAGTGAAAGCACTGTTTCAATGTCTTTAACTTCAAAAAAATCGGGTTTGTCCTGGGTCTTTGGTGCAAACTGCTCCACTACAGGTCCCTGTACAAAAGAGCAATTGTCTTTATATGCTGAAATAATTTTATTAGGATTCTGCTGAGAAGTTTTTTTGATCATCTGAAAGAGCGATGATTCCATCTCTTTCTCATCGATAATAAAGGTGCCGTTAAATATTTTATGACGGCAATGTTCCGAATTGACCTGTGCAAAGCCATACACTTCGCTATCAGTGAGCGGTCTGCCCATTTCTTTCGAAACCCAGTTCAGGTATTCTATTTCATCTTCGCTCAGTGCCAGACCTTCCTGTTCGTTGTATGCTGCAATGTCTTTTATATTAATGATCGGATCCGGCTCTTTTTCAATGGCAAATACCTGTTGTGTTAAGCCTCGATAAATTGCCTGGAGCATCGGATCGTAATCTGCCTTTTCGTTTTTAACTTCAAAAAATTCTTCCATCCTGCGAATGCCTTCAATTCCCATGTTCTGCGTTATTTCAACGGCATTGGTGCTCCAGGGAGTCAGCATTTCCTTGCGCGGCCCGACAAACCAACCTTCCAGTGTTTGTGCTTTTAAAAATTCAGCGTCGGAAAAAAGCCATATCAGTTTCTCAATGTTTTCCCGGCCCAGCGGTTGAGCGGAATAAACCGCAATAATACTTTTAGTCTGGGTTTTAAAGAATTGAATCATTTTGCAGCAAAATTTTGATTACGAACATGTTGTAAAACACGTCACAAAGATAAAAAATAATACTTGGCCCGGATGAATAGTTTTCACCATCAAACTGTAGTTTTCAACACCTGAAAAGTTAAATAGCGTAAATTCCCGTTTGGATTCAATTTTTCTGATTTACTTTGCCCAAAATTAGCAGCGGATGAACCGTATTTTAATACTTATTTTCCTGTTTTTAACCTTGGCCTGCGGAACCCAGAAAAAATTACAGCGATCTTATATCGGGAAAACGATAGCGCAAGTTGAACAAGACTTTGGAAAAGCTAAAACGGTTATTGAAAGAGCCGAAGGGAAAGTTTATATTTTTGAACAAACGGAGGAACTAAACAGCACGGAGATCAGCCAGGCAAAACTTACGCTCGATCCCATGGTAACCCCGCATGTTACAAAGACGGAGCGGTATTATGTTACCGTTAAAAACGGAAAGGTAATCAAGATTGAACAGGAAAATGAATACGAACGCCAATGATATTTTGATGAAGCGCATGCAGGTAAAAAAAATTTTTTAGTTTTGCACTCACAAAATTTAAGGGTTACCTGAATACGTTCTTAAAATACTAGCCTAGGTGGTGGCCCCGATAGTTATCGGGGGGTAGACCTGTCTGCCGCAGGCAGGCACGCAGGCCACCCATGAAATAAAAGCCCAGGTGGTGGAATTGGTAGACACGCAAGGTTGAGGGCCTTGTGGGAAGATTTTCCCGTGCAAGTTCGAGTCTTGTTCTGGGCACAGTTTTAATCCTAACTCATTGATTATCAGAGTTAGGATTTTTTATTGCCCGAATTTTGCCCAACAATCTGAAATTTTTAACCGTTTTCTCCACTTTTTACTTCATTTTTTATTAGACAAGTTACAACGTTATCTGTATTTGAAAACTGAATATAATGGTCCCATTCATAACAAGTTACATATTTATAAAAAAACCCCAAGGTTTAGACTTGAGGTTTTAAACTAAATTGTTTAAATTTTATTTTGTTATGAAAATACTACCTATAAATATCAAAAAAAATGAAAAAAGTAAAGACTATAACAATGTTTACTCTTTTACACTTTCCACAAATCAGGAATTATCTGAAATAAGTTATAATTCAATAGATTATAACAAAGAAATTGAAAAAATAATTGGTAAAAAAAAGTACCAAAAATATACATTAACTTTAGATTGGTTACAGTTTATTGCAAGACAGGAAAATGATATAAATTACCATTTATTTACTCATGAAGAAATAAAACTTAACCCTAAAGATTCTAATAATCCGAATTTTTCATCTTGTTATATGGTGAATGTAAATGAAACAGAAATTTGTGAATTGTATGTTTACCCTACCAATAAGAAGTTTGAATCGGATGAGGTATCAATAAAAATCTGCAATAACTTACTTTATACCAATAATTATCACCAATTAATCTTTTATGTATTAAGTCAGCTTGGATTAGTTTTTATCCGTCTATTTAAATTAGATATTGCTCTTGATAGCCATGACAATGAAAAAATAATGAAGTATCTGAAGCGATACATACGTACCAAAACGATTTTATTTAAGAATGATAATTTAAAACCAAATGGACAATCTTTTATAAAACAAGAACTTAACTTCAAGTCATATTCGTTTGGTTCACGTAAATATCAAAAAACATTTACGGTGTATAATAAAACAAAAGAAATCAAAAAATCAGGGAAAAACTATATATCCAAATTCTGGGAGACAAATAGCTTGGATAATATTGAAAAAGACATCTTTAGGTTTGAACTACAACTTGGTACAAGGCATTTAAAAAAATATGATTTAAAAGATATTTGTATGATTTCTGATACTAAACTAATTGGTGATTTATTTAAAAATGAAGTTTCCAACTATTTCAAATTATACCAAGTTAAATTAAAAGATATTAAACGTTACAGAAAAGATGTAGCAATAAAAAAAGGACGAGAAATTAAATTATTTGATTGGAAGCGAATACCTAAAGGGTCACACGGATTGCAAATTGTAGATATAAAAACAAATCCACAACACCAGGCGAAAAGGTCTATTACATTTGCACTAGATATATTGATACAAGATTATTCAGATAATGTAACCACAACGGGTTCAACGGTTGATTTTATCAGTACCGTTTCAAATAACTATGATTTAAGCAGATTTACAATAAACAAAATAATGCACAAGCTGGGTCAAACGAAAAAATTAAATGGTTCGGATAAATCATTTCTGTTTAAGCAGGTGAATGAAAAAGTAAATGAAAAAACAAATCCTGGTTAATCGCTGATTTTTAGTTTATTCTGTTCCAATTTGTCGGATATGCAAGTGATGCAGCAAAGTACCACAAAAGGCCACATTCAAATACAACCCATTGATATTCAGAATAAAATAAATCAAAATTAATTTTAATTCTATTTTAGCTATGGTTGCCCTTTTAATGTTTCGAACATTCTTCGTTTTTTTTCAAAATAACAGATTGTAGCTATTTAATTTATTGATAAAAAGCTAATCCAGCATTATATTTTTCTATTTTTATTGTTTAAAAGAAAGTATGTTAACTTATTCATACAATATTTCATAAAATTGACTATACCATAACCTATGATACTCGACAACGAAAACCAGGAACTAAAAGTCCATGAGTGGATAACCAAATACACAGAAGAAGGTAAATTAGATATTGTTACTGGTTATTTCACCATTGGTGCATTAGCATATATATCTAAACAGGTGAACGATAAAATATCTGATTTCAGAATGGTTCTGGGCGATATTGTTAATAGTGATTCTGAAGAAGACCGCCCCTTAGACCTGTTAAATGAAAATATTACCATTGAAGCAGCCCTGAAACTTAATAGTGTATCAAAAGAAGCGGTTGCTTTTTTAAAACAAGATAAAGTAAAAGCAAAAACCCTGGAACCTAATTTTTGTCATGCGAAATCATATCTGTTTAAACCAAAAGAAAAAGATGATAGGAACAATTATTTCGTTACAGGTAGTTCCAACTTAACCGAAGCTGGTGTAGGATTAAAAGCTACCAATAATATTGAATTAAATATAGCTGAAACTGGTAATAACAACCAATATAAGGAGTTAGTAAAGTGGTTTAACGATTTGTGGGATAAACCACAGGCACATACTTCAAAAACGCTGGTGAGTAAAAACGGTCAAAAAACTAAAATTAATTTTAAAGAATACCTGATTGGTGAAATAGAACAAATTTTCATAAAATACACACCACGTGACATTTACTATAAAATTCTTTTTGAATTATTTGGCACACAACTAATAGAAGATGAAAACGACCCTGAATTTAACCGTCAAGTTGGTCGTTTAGAAAATAGTGTGGTGTACAAAACACTTTATGAATTTCAGCGAAAGGGTGTTTTGAGCCTGATAAAAATGTTGCAAAAATATAACGGTGCAATTTTAGCTGATGCGGTAGGTTTAGGTAAAACGTGGTCGGCATTAGCCGTTATGAAATTCTTTCAGTTGCAGGGACGGGAAATACTACTGATATGCCCTAAAAAATTAGAAAACAACTGGAAAAAATACCGTAAACACCAGGATTCAAAATTTGAAAAAGACCAATTAGATTATTTTGTTCGGTTTCATACCGACATGAATGAAGAACGGGTAGAAAAATACGATGACCGTGCCGATAAATTTTTTACCAACGATAAACCAAAGCTAATCGTAATTGATGAATCACATAATTTAAGAAACGATAAAACAAAAGGTTATAATTTTCTTTTGGAACAAATACTAAAACCAAATGAAGATATTAAAGTATTACTGCTCTCTGCAACACCGATAAACAATTCATTAAACGATATCAGAAACCAGTTTAAGCTATTAATTCAGGGCAATGTTCAGGGTTACGATGAAAGTTTGGGTGTACGTAATTTAGATTATACATTTCGGTCAGCACAACAGGCATTTAACGACTGGAAAGAGGCTGCCAATCCCAAAATAAGTGACTTTATAAAAAAATTACCTGCTAACTTCTTCACACTAACCGATTCGTTAACGGTTGCACGTACACGTGACATGATTAACGGTCACCAATCCGAACTTGTGTTTCCAGATAAAGCTAAACCCGTTAATTTATTTGTTACACCACAGCAATTAGGAAACTTCGATACTTTTGAAGAATTGTTCGACCACTTTCCACCCATGTTATCAGGTTACCAACCTTCATTTTATGTTGATATTGATGAAAGTGAAAAAGATGTGTTACACGATGAACGGCAACGTGACCGTTTTTTGGTAAAAATGATGTATATATTGATGGTTAAACGATTGGAATCATCATGGTTCTCTTTCTATTCAACCGTTGGTAAAATAAAAGACCACCACCAAAATACTATTGATAAAATAAATGAATACCTGCGAAATAAAGATAACGGTGATATAGAAACCGATGATGTTTTAATTGATGATGAAGAAATGCAGGATGAGTTTGATGAATTTACGCTGGGTAAAAAAAGAAAAATCAGTATAAAGGAGATAGATGAAGCAGATAACATAGAAAACTATAAAAAAGACCTGAAGAAAGACCTGGATGCATTAGATACTTTGTATGCTAACATGCAAAAATTTGAATCTAAAATAAATAAAGAAATACTAAAGCCACATAATCGAAAATCAGAAGATAACAAGCTGGAAGAGCTTATAAAACAAATTGAAAATAAACGCAGAAGCGGTGAAAATAATAAAAACCAAAAAATTGTAATTTTTACGGTGTACCGTGATACCGCAAAGTACATTTTTGACCAGTTAAAAGCCAGGGGATATGATAGGTTGGCAATGGTTTCAGGTTCTGGTTCATTTACTTCAGATTCAGATGAAGAATCTAAAAAATTTGAATTTATTTTAGAACGTTTTGCACCATTTACCAAACTTTATAGGGAAACAGAATGGGAATTTGAAGTTAATCCTGATGATGTAAAAAACTATAATAAATGGGTAGAGTGGATTTCAGAAAACCACCCAAAGACCTATGATAAATTAAAAAAACCAATAGATATTTTAATTGCTACCGATGCATTAAGCGAAGGTCAAAACCTGCAAGATGCAGATATGGTAATCAACTATGATATACATTGGAATCCAGTTCGTATTATACAACGAATGGGACGTATTGACCGTCTGGGTTCACCTAACAAAAAAATATTTGGTATCAATTTTTGGCCTTCTGATAACATTAACAACTATCTGAATTTACAGGGGCGTATTGAACAACGAATGGCTGCCATGAAGTTAGCTGGTGCTGAAGTTAACCTCGAATTTTCAGATACTTTTAAAGAAATGGCAGAAGACGAAAACCTCGAAATTCGTTTGAAATCCCGTATGATGAAACAGATGGAAACCACATGGGATGACATAGAAATAAGTGATGAAAGTTTAGGGTTTGATGACTTGTCATTAGAGCGTTACAGGCAGGATTTAAGAGAAGAATTCAACCTCGACAAGACAAAGTATCAACGTATGCCAAAAGGGGTTTATTCGGGCTTTAAAGCAAACGATAGTCTATGTCCTGAAAACGGTATAATAGCCTTGATGGGTTACCCTGCAAAACCTGATAAAGCACGTGTTCACGAGTACAAGGTTTTCGACCTTATTTACATTAATTATAACGGTGAACTTGTGCTGCTAAACCAAAAAGAAGTTCTTGATGTGGTTACACAGCATAAAGATTATGAACGTTTTGTTCCAGATGCAATTGATAACGGTGAAGAAACTGAAATAAAAAAATTGGTTGATGCAATAAAATCATACCTCGACAACCAAAAGGCTGATTACGAAAAACAGGAAGATGGTACGGTTAAAAAGGTAATGGGTAAAGAAGCAACCGATTTGCTATCAAAATTACGAAAAGGTGACCGAAATGCGATTACACGAGTAAAACAAAATATAAAAGTTGATGAAAAATATCAGCTTGAAAACTTTGATTTAATAACCTGGTTTTTAATAACAATTTAAAATATGAAACTCAACGTTTTTAATGAGGTTCAATTCCTCCCAGCACTAAAATCTTTTTTTAAAGAATTAAATGTACCTATAAACTATGTGGCTGATGAACCAACAACGGCACAGGAAATCTTACAGGATACTTACAAAGACAACGACACTTTTAAATTGATTAATGACGTGTATTTTGTGGGTATGGTTGATGATTCATCATTTCGTGGTGAAGACAGTATTGATACTGAGGACATAAAATCAGATTATGACGGTATTTTAATTTTTGGTGTCACCCTGCATCAACGCCCCAACCATTTATTACCCACACGTTCACAATTAGCTGAAATAACACGTGCTTTTAACCGTGAATTTTATTATACTCCCGTTACACTTGTTTTTAAATACAAAAATGAAGAAAAAAAATACATTGCTTTTTCAAATTCTGAACGTTTAAAATACAAACAGGAATGGCGTGAAGGTGAAAAAGCAGGTAAAGTATCATTGTTACGTGATATTGATATTGAAAATCCACACAGGGGACATGAAGACATAATCAATCAGTTAAAAATTCAAACCACAGGATTAAAAGCGGTTGATTCATTTAATAAACTATACAAATACTGGCAGGAAGTATTTAATGTTAGTATTCTGAATAAAAAGTTCTATCAGGAGTTACAAAGCTGGTATTTCTGGGCTATTAAGGAAGTTACCTTCCCCAATGCACCTAACCGTTTTGATTTTGATTCTGATGCAAAATTTGACGATGCTGTTAAGGAACACAAGGGGAAAAATGTAATAC
>Ga0207798_100515_pt1 | contig 10083 bp, 13 predicted proteins | sample TtanPargueraPR_8_FD_187278 | JGI IMG/M metagenome (GOLD analysis project Ga0207798, IMG submission 187278) | Anaerobic enrichment media microbial communities from Bioluminiscent Bay, La Parguera, Puerto Rico - Tt and E1 (SPAdes) | ecosystem: Environmental > Aquatic > Marine > Unclassified ... | reverse complement strand
ACCATTAGGCAGCTCAGATAACGTTTCGAGGTCTTCACCCATCCGCCAACCGACAAACATTTTGGGTAGAACTTCAACGTAGTGATTAATCCTTTTTAGTCCCATAATCCCTCTAGAACATAACGCCGCGTTAAGTAGTGAGCAACGCTACCACTGAACCTAAACCATTGCACCGTAAACACTAAAGCCAATTAAACCCAAAATGCCACGCGTTGCGAATCTGCCTTAAACGCTTTGTTATGTGCGTTTTCCCAGCTTAATTCTTGATGCTGTCCTATTGGCTAAACGTAAACTTTTCAACTGTTCTTTCCGTATTGCTTCTTCGTCTGGATAAACTTCAAATATCCAGTGCCTGAACCCAATACCACACAGCAACCCACCCAAGGCAGCAATTACACCGCAAAGATAAGGGAAATATTTCCTATCTTTACTCACAATCTCTATTTTCCTATTTTCAATAGAAATACGGTCTTCTTTAACACTATCAGGCAAGTCATCTTGAGCTTCAATAATTGAAATTTTCTCAGCGGCTTGGAAGACAATATCGTTGTATGTGTAAGTTTGGCTAAGTAAGAAATAAAGACTGAATACGAAAACAACGGCGCCAACAATTGCCATTAACTTATAAGGGTTGTCAGTTGGTACACTTAACGATGAGTTCATACTCAATATCTCCTTTTTTCGATAGCACATAACGCCGCATTAAGGTGTGAGCGGCGCTTGGCTATACTTGAGCGAAGCGAAACTGCCAAGCGTTGCGAATCACTCTTAAATGCTTTGTTAGGAATATGCCTCCACTCCATAAAACATTCTCAGTATAAAGGGGCGAAAGTAAGAATGAGATGTCAAATAGTCAACTCCGAGATAAGGCATATCTCCATGAATCGGATGGTTTTCGAGACCGACTTTTTGACAAAGGTCATAGTCTAATTGCATTACGTCATCATAGAGAACTCTCAATAGTCCTGTTGGTTTTACCAAAAAGTTATGACAAAAAACGTCTTCTAAAAGTTCCGACTGATAACTGCTCCAATCAAGAAAGCCCTGATCGATATGACCTTCTTTACCATCAATTGTTTTAGTAGCAGATTCCACAACCCTTCTACCGATTATAAATAGCTGAGAACTCCATACTGAGTATAAATTGGACATAACATATTCAGAATCCTCGGAGTTAATACCTTTAGGGATAAGTTCATTGATATTCGGAAGAAAAGCTAATGGATGCGGAATATCTTCTGGTTTTGCTTTGTGACATTCCACTAAATGCTGTGCTCCTCCAACAGCATAAGGGTTCAAGCCAACCAATACTAACGAATTGGTATATGGAAGATGGTCTGCTAACTCTGACCAAGTTTGAGAGCAATAGGTAAAACCATGGATGCCTGCTTCTTCCATTTGTTGTGCTGCTTGAGCAGCAACACTATTAAATTGTTCAATCAACTCAGGGCTTGGGTTCTTGCCTTTTGCTGCATCCCAACGCTCTTCGTCGTATTCCCACACAATTTTACAAACACTAAAATTGTTTTCATTAAAAGCTACATTGCTGAACTTAGCTAATTCGGAATCTGTTGGTACCCACAGCTTTAATTTTAATGTAGTAATGTCCTCGGGATCTTCCAACTCAGGTATTAGAGCGACAATCTGGCGATTATCAAACGTCAAGCTTTGTATCACAGCATCTCTAGCGATACGAGTTTTCATTGGTGAGATGAGGATATAAACGCTATCTTCTCTACTCATTGCAGGAAATAAGGTGGTCAGGTGGTTTGAATAAGCGAGCAACTCTGTAAACGCCTGTCTCTCTGTTTGAGAGCTTTTCTTTAGTTCGACGATTGCTAGTCCAGTATCACCCGGAAAAGTAGCAAGGAAATCAGCCCTAATCGTAGAGTTTGATTTTTGCTCAAGAGGAACTTCACACCCCATAAGCTCTATACCAAAGAGTTTAGAGTGAAGCTTATTTAACTTTTTGTTAATGCGATTACGGATTAGTGATTGCGCATTCACATCAGATAAGTCGTCTTTAAAGGAAACTTCAACTAAGTCATGAGTTTCATCCAAGAAAGAAGAAAAACTTTCTCTATTTTCCCAGATGTAGTTTTGTATTTCTTTTTCTGAAAATTTCATCCGATTTACCTTATATTCCTAACGCTTTGTTAAGGTGTGAGGCACGCAATACCGAAGGTTCCGCATAACACCTTAACCACTAAAACCAACGCATAATAAAAATGCCACGCGTGCCGAATCACTCTTGAACAATTTGTTATACGAATTTCTTCAGTGCCAACACTTGCTGTTCAAATAACTCACAATCTGACTTTGAGTATGACTTAGCGACATTAACCCATTGAACGCCCGTTTCATCTATGTGGCGAAACTCGACTTGAAGTGCATATTTAGAACAACGAAAAAGAGCAAAAACCAAACCTACAACCGTCAGACTAAGAACTAAAACTAGTAGCCATTGTGGCACCTCTTCCAACCTTGGAATAACTAACCAAACTGCCCCTGAAAAAACACACACCCAGAATAAAACTTGACCTAAATTATCAAGAAAACTTAACTTTTTAACCCTAACATTGTTTATCTTAGACAAAGGATATGAGTCTTTCTTAAACCTGAACTCTTTTGAATCCAAGTTAAAATCAGTACTTTTGTACATAATTTCCCTCTATTCGTATAACGCCCTGCTAAGGGGTGAGCAACGCAATACCGAAGCCGCCGCATACCACCTTAATAACAAAAATCAACGCATAGTAAAAATGCCACGCGTTGCGAATCCCTCTTGAGCAGTTTGTTAGTCGCGAGGCACCGAGCGACAATTTTAAGCCAAACTAAACTTTGCGAACAACAAACTTTATGTGCTTTGACGCACTTAAGCCAGGCGTAGTCTCAAAGCGGCTATTCAATGAAACCACTTGGAACAAACAACGCCGTAGAAAACGAACTGACAACACCAAAAGGCGCTTTTGGAAAGCTAATCTCACAGTGCGGACTTTCAACGAAGTCACTGAAACCACGTGGAATTTACAACACCAGAGAAAACGTCATTTCAGCGAGTAAATCGGCTTTTGTACCGATAAACTCACCAAGCGGAGTTGCAACCAAAAACCAACTCTCGATTGCCCTACTCTGTAAGCACCAAAGAACAAAACAGCCGCTAGGACAGGCACAAAATTTTGGACTTAAAACAGCTAGAACTAAGCTCTGATGATCGACGATTAATCGGTGTACCAAGAAAACAGCTGCTAAATTTTAAGCTCAGAAACATGATTTTGATTGCTAGCTTTTTCTGGCGACTAACGCCCTGTTAAGGGGTGAGCAACACAATACCGAAGCCGCCGCATACCACCTTAAACACATAAACCAACGCAAAGTGAAAATGCCACGCGTTGCGAATCCCTCTTGAACAGTTTGTTATGTGATAACTGTTGAGTGCGCAGAGATAACCTGCCAGTTACCCTTTTGCTTTGTCCAAACACGAGAAAATGCAAACTCACCGTTTGCTACAGCCCCATTATAACTGCCTTTGATTTCCGCGTTTACGTAAACCAAAACGACATTCTTCTGAGGTACTACGTGAAGATCATGGAATTGGATTGACTTAATAGCTAGTAAGCCTGAGCCATGCAGTGCTATATCGTCTTGTTTGGAAGTTCGATGACCAAGATGATTAACAAATACCAAGTCATCAGACAATAAGTCTTGCAAGACAATCATATCTGAATTGAGCATTGAAGTTTTTAACTTCTCCTCTGCTTCAAGTATTTCTTTAACTACATTGCTTTCCATACTATCAACTTCCTCATATCGCATAACGCCCTGTTAAGGTGTGAGCAACGCAATCCCGATGCGTCCGCATACCACCTTAAACACTAAAACCAACGCATAGTAAAAATGCCACGCGTTGCGAATCACTCTTAAACAGCTTGTTAGTTGCGTAGCTTGCCACTGGCAGAGTAATAGAGATACTGAGCCTCAATCTAAATTATCTGGTGTATGAAGATTGGTACCACATACTGTACATTTGTAATCACCAGTTGCTTCACCTTCCATTAATGCACCAACTATTGCAGCAAATAGACCCGAGAAGAAACCTTTAGCTTTTTTCTCAGTTACTTCCTTTGGCTTAGAAAAACTTTCATATCTATGCAGCGTAACTTCTTTACAATTACAACAAAACGCCCTTGTCTCTTCAGAACCGTACATTTTTACCAATCTGATTACTCCCTGTAAGCTAATTTTCCCAAGCAACTAACGCCCAATTAAGGTGCGACAACGCTATTGCACCTTACTTAAACCATGCCCCGTAAACACTAGGGCTAACCCAAAGTAAATTTGCCAAGCGTTAGGAGTCACTCTTAAATTGTTTGTTAGGGCACTTGCCATATATAGTTTCGAGCACTTTCCTTTGAGATACTAACCTTGCTTTCCCTTCATTTTCAGAGGTGATTTCCCAGAAAGCTATAAAACCATCTCGTATTCTAACTACATTCCCTTCTATAGGTGCAACATCGGAGTCTGAGTAAACCAAGCACTCCACACGTTTTTCATATTTAACTCTTTCACCAACAGATTTACCCTCAAATATCGCATGCAATATTAACACACCAAATAAGACAACCAGCCCAATATAAAAACTTAGAGGGTTTACTTTCTTTTGATTAACTTTAGCCAACCAGTTGAAGTTATTCCTAATAAATTCGCTTTTTGAAATTGCCTCCTGTATATCTTTTTTGATTACACTAATAAAAGCGAACATAAGAGATAGAATCATCGCAGTAAAGAAAACACCAGAAAATCCATTTAATAGGGCATAACGAAACCCATAAACAATAGATATTGAAGGCTCAGGGAGAATCTCAGAGTTGTTAAACCCAAAAAACTCTAAATATGCTGTTTCATATAAATAGCCAACAGCAAATAGTGTAGCCATCACTGATGATACAAAAAAAGTTAAATCTCTAAATGGATGCTTAATATTTTCAGTTGGTTTCATTTTATCTCCTGTGCCCTAACGCCCTGCTAAGGGGTGAGCAACGCAATACAAAAGCCGCTGCAAACCACCTTAATCACTAAATTCAACGCATAGTAAAAATGCCACGCGTTGCGAATCCCTCTTGAGCAGTTTGTTAGTCGCGAGGCACCGAGCGACAATTTTAAGCCGAGCTAAACTTTGCAAACAACAAGAGTTATGTGTTTTGATGCATTTAAGTCAGGCGTAGTCTCAAAGCGGCTAGCCAATGAAACCACTTGGAACAAAAAGCGCCGCAGAAAACGGGCTGACAACACCAAAAAGCGCTTTTGGAAAGCCAATCTCACAGTGCGAACTTTCAACAAAGTCACTGAAACCACGTGGAACTTATCACACCAGAGAAAACATCCTTTCAGCAAGTAAATCTGCTTTTGAACCAACAAACTCTCCGAGCGGAGTTGCAACCAAAACAGACTCTCGATTACCCCGCTCTGTCAGCACCAAAGAACAAAAAACACTAGGACAATTGCCAAACTTTGGACTTAAAACAGCTGAAAATGAGTTTGGACCAACAACGACGATCCTGTAAACCGAACAACCAGCAACCAAACTTTGAGCTTAGATGCATAATTTTGACTGCTAGCTTTTTCTGGCGACTAACGCCCTGTTAAGTAGTGAGGCACGCTATACAAATGCTTCTGCACTACTCCGTAATCACAAAACTCACTGCAAACCAAAAATGCCACGCGTGCCGAATCTGCTTGAACAGTTTGTTATGTTTAAAGCCAAACAAGCCCACTGTATGGTTTGCTTTTAAGTGCCTCAAGCCGATTTTTTAACGAACCAACATGAATTTCCAGTTTGTGACCATCGGGATCCAAAATATACAATGATTGCCCTTCACTTATATTTTGTTTCCAAACTTCGATATCAGAGGAAATCACACGTGACGAAAAATGCTCGAAATCCTCTCTAGATATATCGAACGCGATATGGGTGTAATCAGTTTTGGGACAAGGTGAGTCACACGATAAACAAAACCATGCATCTCCGATAGAAATGTATGCACCATTATCCCATTTCACATGCCCAGTAAAACCCAAAGTATCAATATAAAACTTAAGTGAACGTTCCAAATCACTGACTGCGAGAGTGATATGATTTAATCCTGAAATCAACGTAGTACTCCATTAAACATAACGCCCTGTTAAGGGGTGAGCAACGCAATACTGAAGCTGCCGCATACCACCTTAATCACTGAAACCAACGCATAGTAAAAATGCCACGCGTTGCGAATCCCTCTTGAACAGTTTGTTATGTACGTACTCACAAAACATGGATATCATGGATTGACACTTTGTACATGCAATTTCCAACAGGGTTAAACTCAAACTGTACCGTTAGATCAGAGAGTTCCCCATTTAGCATCAAATAAAAATCAAGCATCAAGGTTCCGTCATATGCTTCTAAAAAAGAGGGATTACATGCTTCTATACTGCAACTATCAAACTTGAATTCCCTTTCGTCGCTAAAATAATCATTGATAGCGCCAAAAACGAGGTGTTTTTTCCACATCTGACCGTAACAGTTCGCTTCATCAATTAGGCTGTCTGCCAGCTCAAACTTTTGAGATGCCAAATAATCTAACCAACTCTGACAGTACCGCTTAAGCTCTTCAGCTTTATCTAAACACGTTAATTTGAACATATTTCCTCGAAGTACATAACGCCCAATTAAGGTGTGAAGCACGCGACCTCGATACCTAATTTGACCACCGTAAACACAGAACTTAACGCAAACCAAAAGTGCCAAGCGTGCTGAATCACTCTTAAATTGTTTGTTATGCTAACTTTGCCCCGTTTGGTAGCGTCATATCAACTGTAGAAAGAACTACTGAACCATCTGGACGATGTAATCCCGTAACAAGACACTCAGACATAATTGGACCAATCTGTTTAGGTGGAAAATTTACTACAGCTAAAACCTGTTTACCTAAAAGATCCTCTTTGGAATACAACTCTGTAATTTGAGCACTGGATTTCTTCACACCCAGCTCTGGACCCAGATCGACTTTCAATTTATAAGCTGGTCTACGAGCCTCAGGAAAATCCTCAACTTCGGTAATCGTACCTACACGAATATCAATTTTTTGGAAATCATTCCATTCTATATATTCCATTGTCTTCCTTATTTAACCGTTGGCATAACGCCCTGTTAAGGTGTGAGCAACGCAATACCGAAGCTCCCGCATACCACCTTAAACACTAAACGCAACGCATAGTAAAAATGCCACGCGTTGCGAATCACTCTTAAACAGTTTGTTATGTATTTTTTGCTTTCTCCAAAGCCTTAATAAGAACACCACCAACGTAGTCTGGCTTGAGTTGTATATGCTGATACGCTGTCTGGCTATTGCTAGTTTCGAGCTCATAAGCATTCATAAAGTCTCTTAGCAACTTTAAAGCATCTTCTACGTACTGTCGTGATATACCAGGCAACGGCTCTTCTGCGCTACCTGTAGCGTGAGCTAAATCAGCGTGTGCTATTCGCTTGTTGCGATGTACTCTAAATTTTTGGCATGCATCAAAAAGCTCTTCAAACTTTGCTTTTAAGACTTGCGCCAACTCTATGTCTTTTCTGTCATTCGCAATAACTATTAACTGCTTTAAACTTAAATTTTCATTTCCACGTTGCCGATTAGGGTCAGTCAGCTTAGAAAATGCAAGAGACACATTATCCAAATATAAATGTTGAGTGATGTAGAAAAAGTATCCTCCGTTGCTATTTAGTAGCTCAATAACTTCTGGACCTTGCGCATATATTTGCCTATAAGTAATCCATCGAAAATGGATGAGATTTACTTCTTCTTTTAATTGCTTGAATACATCCAATGTACGTTTCCTCAAAAATACATAACGCCGCGTTAAGGGGTGAGCAACGCAAGCCACCCAACTTAAACCATTATGCCATAAACACAAAAGCTAAACTTTGAACCAAAATTGCCAAGCGTTGAGAATCCCTCTTGAACGCTTTGTTATGTGCGTGCCTGCTCTTGCACCACCGTCACCCACTTGGAACGCCACTCCTGCGCTTCCATTGGGTCTGGCCAGAACTCTTTCTGTTTACGGATAAGCCCATTTTCTACCGTATGGAAAGTAATAGCACGCGCCTTTTGAACGCTATCAGTTATAGAAACATCAGTGACTACTGTTTCACCATCGCAGACGATTGAATGAACGACGAACTCCCAAGTACCATTTGCTGGATAGTAAGAGTTGATTGCTGTGAAGTTGTCTCTTCCAACAATAAGCTCACCAGATTGAGGCCAAAACCCTTCAAAATCTGGGCTAAGCCACTCACTTGCTTTCGCGAAATCATTAGTTTTCATTGCGTCCCAAAAAGCTAAGACGACTTCCTTTGAATTCATTATTTCCCTCCAAGCACATAACGCCCAATTAAGGGGTGAGTAACGCAACACCGATGCTACCGCAAACCACCCTAATCACTAAAATTAACGCATAGTAAAAATGCCACGCGTTACGAATCCCTCTTGAATTGTTTGTTAGTACGCTGCCTCTAAAGCCTTTAGCATACGCCAAGATATTGAAATATGGCACGAAACTTATGGCTTAAAACACTGAAACCAAACGGACAGCCGCCAAACTGAAAACTAACTTAGAGACGTAAGTTGGCTAGAAGAAAAACATGCCTAACTGCCCTATTTCACCCTTTTCAAATTAGCAAAGGATTCGGGCTTCAATTCTGAACAGCAGCGAAAAAGAACCTCATTTTTTACCTAAAATTTCTCAGCACCAAAGAAACCACACCAGAGAAATAGCCCGAAAGTTAGAAACCGTAAACGGTGAAATCAAAGCGAAGACTTCACATCTAGTGCCACCGGAGCGAACGAGGAAGGCACAATTGTTCAGGTGTAAAACTGGGAAAGAAACCAATAAACATCAAGACTTTTGACCTTTGATGCCTAACCAGTACTAACGCCCAATTAAGGTGTGAGGCACGCAATACCGATGCTTCCGCATACCACCTTAACCACTAAAACCAACGCATAGTGAAAATGCCACGCGTTGCGAATCCCTCTTGAACAGTTTGTTAGGTTTAGGGCTTATTCTCCCAATGAACCCCAGTCTGTTAGATTTAATTGCTTGCGCCTAATGTAGTAAAAGGTTGCCATAACTAAACCAAACCAAACAATGCGCCAGTAAGTAACGAGATATAAACTGCTTCTAAAACTGGTTTACCTAGCTCCTCCCACACAAGAAACCATTGAAAAATCCCCCAAACAGGAGCAAAGAAAGCCACACAAAGCATAACGTTTGCAAAGAAGCTTTGATAATATGGCGGTGGAAAACACAGTCCTAGTTTACGTAACAACTTTACAAGTGGCGGATTATAGTTCGACTTCCAAACACCTTTATCACTTAATTCTTTGTGCGCAAGTTGTAGCTTCGTTTCATAATCCATGACCCAAAATCCTTGTATTCGATGTTTCCCGCGGAGAAACCTAACGCCCTGTTAAGGGGTGAGCAACGCAATACCGAACCCGCCGCAGACCACCTTAAACACTAAAACCAACGCATAGTGAAAATGCCACGCGTTGCGAATCCCTCTTGAACAGTTTGTTATGTTTGCATTCTCAGCTTTCCATCGAAATATCAACAACTTGACCATCTTCATCAAATGAAACGCTTATTAAGTAATTTGTGACATCATTGGGCAAAGTAAAATCACAGACGTCATCTTCCACGTAAGCGACTACCAGTGCAGACAAAATGTCATCAAAGCTTGGATTTTCTTTGCCTAAAATTTCTAGCCATACTGCTGCTGGGAGTTCATCTAAATGATGAGATACAAACAAATCGATCCCGTATTCCCCCGACTCCGTACCGCGAGAGGCTTTTATAGCTTCTAGAGCTAACTCTACTTTTTTATCCATTCCAATACTCGGCTCATATCGAGAAAAACATAACGCCTTGTTAAGGTGTGAGGCACGCAATACCGAAGGTTCCGCATAACACCTTAACCACTAAAACCAACGCATAGTAAAAATGCCACGCGTGCCGAATCACTCTTGAACAATTTGTTATACG
>Ga0207798_100510_pt1 | contig 10183 bp, 5 predicted proteins | sample TtanPargueraPR_8_FD_187278 | JGI IMG/M metagenome (GOLD analysis project Ga0207798, IMG submission 187278) | Anaerobic enrichment media microbial communities from Bioluminiscent Bay, La Parguera, Puerto Rico - Tt and E1 (SPAdes) | ecosystem: Environmental > Aquatic > Marine > Unclassified ... | reverse complement strand
ATCAGTTCATCATCATCGCCCAGAATTTCAGCCGCTTCGATGGTATTGGCGAACAGTTCCCTGATGATCTGATGATCCATGGTCGGCCCCATCACCAGTCCACCGTTTTCAGGACTGTTGCTTGGTCCGCTGATCAGCCAGCCGGGGTGATTTGGGTCGGGCACAAGATAAGCAGCAAAAAACTGCGAGGCTGATTTCAATACCGGATAGGCTGTATTTTCGAGAAAATTTTTGTCGCCATTAAACAGGTAGTGCCACCATAAATGCTGGCTAAGCCAAGCACCGCCTGTTGGCCAAATTCCATGATTGGAATTATTTATAGGAGCCGCGCCCCGCCAGATATCTGTGTTATGATGCGTGACCCAGCCATCAAGTTGGTAATGTTCTTTGGCAATGTTCTGTCCGGTAAGCGAAAGGTCTTTTACCATTTCAATCAGTGGTTTCGACAATTCTGACAGGTTGGTGATTTCGGCCGGCCAGTAATTCATTTCGGTATTGATGTTGATGGTGTATTTACTGTCCCAAGGCGGAGCGAGCCGATCGTTCCAAATTCCCTGCAAATTGGCAGGTTGAGAACCCGGTCGCGAAGAAGAAATAAGCAGATAACGGCCATACTGATACAACAAGGCTACCAGACTCGGATCCTCGTCGGTTTTGAATGTGGTCAGGCGCTTGTTAGTTGGCCGCAGGGAAATCTCAGATTGTCCCAGATCGAAATTTACTCTTTTGAAATAGTATTGATAATCTGCTATATGATCGTTCCTGATCTGTTCGTACGTTCGTTCTTCCAGCATTTCGATGTACTGTTCGCACCGGGCTGCCGGGTCGCCACTAATGTCGTTAAAACCTACAAAGTTGGTCGCTCCCACCAGGCATAATGTTACAGCGTTTGCGTTTGTTACCCTGATTTGTCCATCTTCCTCAATCAACCCGCCGCCTTCGTTCATCACTTTTAAACGAGCTTCGAATGTAATTTCACTTTTTGGATAAGCATTGCCGGCTCGTACATTTTCCTCCGGGTAATTGTCGGCCTTGCCACTTAAAATAATCTCGTCGCTATTGGTTTCCACCTTATGCATGGTGTGGGGCGAATCGAGCCCGACGGAGAAATTAATGGCTCCGTTTTTTGAGGCTATAATCCGAACCAGAACTGCCTGATCGGGATTTGAGGCAAAAATTTCACGTTTAAACCTCACTCCATCCACCTCGTAACTTAACGAAGAACTGGCATCTTCAATGTCCAGTTTTCTACTGTAATTCAGTGCATGGGAATGCCCCGGGAATTCCATAAGAATATTTCCAAACGGTTGGTAGGAAAGTTGTCCAAGTGGGATCGACATGAAACGTTCGTTCCCAAGTTCTTCGGCTTCCTGTTGTTTCCCCTGCCATAATAACTGACGCATTTTATCGAGCACTTTAAAAGCATTCTCGTGTGCATAATCGTGCGGCTGCCCGGACCAGAGTGTTTCTTCGTTAAACTGGATAATCTCCTTTTCCGTTTTGCCGTACACCATGGCTCCCAAACGGCCATTTCCAACAGGCAGAGCTTCGTTCCAGTTTTGAGCCGGCTGATCGTACCATAACACCAGCGATGGATTTAGTTCCTTCTCCGGCTCCTGGTATTGCGAACATGAAAAAAGAAAAGCAGCAAAACAAAGGAAAATCAGAGCTGTCGGCTTCATATCGGTAAGATTGGAATTTCAGGTATCCAAACTTACGAAATATAATTTTTTGTGCGGATTAATCTACTCTTTAATAATTCCCTTTTCCTTGTACAATTCGATAAAATGCTGATCGAGTTCGTCGGAATCTTTGTACTTCATGCGGATGTCTTTCAGCTTTTGTTTCATGGTAGTAACCACATCAGCATAGGCCGGGTCGTCGTACACGCTGTTCAGTTCCAGCGGATCTTTTTTGCGGTCGTAAAGTTCCCATTCATCGATATCGTAGTAAAAGTGCACCAGTTTGTATTCTTTGGTCACGATTCCGTAATGGCGTTTCACCATATGGAAACCGGGATATTCGTAGTACTGGTAGTAAACCGCATCTCGTGTCCAGGCGGCTGTATCACCCAATAAAAGTGGCATCAGGCTTTCACCCTGCATATCGTCCGGTACTTCCACATCAGCGGCCTCGAGTAAGGTTTCTGCAAAATCGAGGTTTTGTACCATTTCATCCGAAACAGAACCTGGAGCTATTTTCCCCGGCCATTTCATCAACAGTGGTGTTTTAAACGATTCGTTGTATATGAAGCGCTTATCAAACCAGCCATGTTCTCCCAAATAAAATCCCTGATCGGAAGTGTAAACAATGATCGTATTTTCATCCAGCCCCGTTTCTTGCAGGTGATCAAGCAAGCGACCCACGTTTTCATCCACGGCGGCAATACATCCAAGGTAATCCTGCATATAACGCTGGTACTTCCAACGCATAAAATCCGAATCGTTCATGCTGGGATACATCCGGGCGAACTCTTCGTTGATGGGGCCATAAACCTCGTCCCAGTTTTCTTTCTGCTCCGGGTTTAGTCGTTTATATTTCTGATTGAACACATTTTTCCCCCAGTCGCTGGGCTCCTTAATACCTAATTCATCAGCTAGATCCGGATAAATCTTATTGTCAGCCGAAACCGTCATGTGTTTCAGTAAATTCATTTCGGCCTCTTTAGCTGCAGTTCCCCGGCCTTTGTAATCGTCGAAAAGTGTGGGTGGTTCAGGAAACGTTTTTTTCGTGAACTCTTGGTAATGACGTTTTGCCGGAATCCATTCGCGGTGAGGTGCCTTATGCAGATACATTAATAAGAACGGCTGATCGTCTTTTCTTCGGTTGTCAAGCCAGTCAATGGTCAAGTCGGTGATAATATCAGTAACGTAACCCTGAATGGTAGTATCGCCATTGTTGGTAATGAAATCGGGATTGTAATAGTCGCCCTGCCCGGGCAGGATTTTAAACTCGTCGAAGCCTTTCGGATTGTTTCCAAAATGCAATTTTCCAAACATGGCTGTCTGATAACCCGAGTTGTGAAGAAGTTGTGGAAAGGTAACATTGGTCGTATCGAATGGGAAAACATTATCGATCTTCCCGTTAATGTGCGTATGTTTTCCGGTAAGGATAGTTGCACGCGACGGCGCGCAAATCGAATTGGTCACGCAGGCGTTGGTAAACAACATGCCTTCTTGGGCTATGCGGTCAATATTTGGAGTTTGAATCAGTGGATCATCGTAAGCACTGATAGCCTGGTAGGCATGGTCGTCACTCATAATGAATATGATGTTTGGCCGTTCGGGCGTTTCTGTCTTACTGTTACATGCACCGATTACAAGCAGCACTGCAACAACAGCAAAATAAAATAATTTGCGAAATTGAAATTTCATGATATACAAGTATCTATTTAACTATTCCAATGTAAAATTAGCCGAAAGCGATGCATTGGAATCACCACCAACGTAGACTGTAAATTCACCAGGCTCGGCATAAAAAGAAAGATCGGGATGATAAAAAGCCAAATCTGAAGCTCTGAGACTGAATACCACTTCTTTTGTTTCTCCTTTTGGGATGTAAACTTTTTCGAATTCTTTTAGCAAACGCAAGGGAGGAGTGATGCTGGCCACCCAATCGCGCACATACAACTGGACAACTTCTTCGCCATCAAAATTCCCGGTATTGGTAACCGAAACCGATACTTTAATTTCATCGGTGTTGCTGAGTGTTGATTTATCCAAAACCAGGTCTTTGTATTCGAAATTGGTATAACTCAATCCATAACCAAAAGGGAAAAGCGGTGTATTCGGCGAATCGATGTAATTCGATTTAAATTTTTCGAATTCATCGCTTCCCTGCGGCCGGCCGGTATTGCGAATACTGTAGTAAATCGGAATTTGCCCAACGTTTCTTGGGAAAGTGGCTGTAAGCTTACCGGAAGGGTTATAATCGCCAAATAAAACATCCGCAAGTGCATTTCCGCCTTCCACCCCTGCGTGCCACATCTGCAACAAGGCATCAGCCAGTTCTGCTTCCTCGCCTATAGCCATAGGCCTTCCACTCATATTAACCACAACCAAAGATTTCTCTGTCTTTGCCAGTTCGCGGAGTAATTTCTTCTGGCTCAAGGGTAAACCGATGTCTGTCCTGCTGGCTGATTCACCCGACATTTCGGTGGCTTCTCCCACAACAGCCACAACCACATCTGCCTTTCGCGCCAATGAAACCGCTTCTTTCAGCATCGTTTCAGGCGAACGTTCATCAATCATTATCCTTGGGCCGAAAACATTAACCTTTTTAGCAAGATCAGGATCATTACAAATATTGGCTCCTTTTGCGTGAAGAATCTTTACCTGATCTCCGACTACGTTCTGGAATCCTTCCAAAACCGTGACAGCAAAACGGGTCTCTCCGGTCGGAGCCCAGGTGCCAAGCATGTTGTTGCGACTGTCGACCAGCGGACCGACCAATGCAAAAGTTCCTGACTTTTCAAGTGGTAACAATTTCCCTTTATTTTTAAGGAGCACCATGGATCGTGCAGCAGCATCCCGTGCCAATTGTCTGTGCTCCTCTAATAAAATATCGCTTTCCGGGCGGGCATCGTCAAAATAGCGATAAGGATCTTCAAACAAGCCTAATTTATATTTTGCTTCCAGTATCCGTTGACAGGCCTTGTCAATATCTTCCTCACTCACTTTTCCTTCTTCGAGCGACTGCTGAAGGGTGTTAAGCAGTCCTTCGCTAACCATATCCATATCAAGGCCAGCTTTCAGAGCCATGGCGGACACTTCCTGCAAATCGCCCATTCCATGGTCGATCATTTCTTCAAGCGAAGTATAATCCGAAACGACAAATCCGTCGAAGTTCCATCTATCGCGTAATATAGTTGTAAGCAGCCATTTATTACCAGTTGCTGGTACACCGTCTACATCGTTGAACGATGTCATAATGGAACCGGCTCCGGCTTCAACAGCAGCTTTGTAGGGTGGGAAGTAATCGTTGAACATTCGCAAATGCGACATGTCAACCGTATTGTAATCGCGACCGGCTTCCACAGCTCCATAAAGCGCAAAGTGTTTTGCGGTTGCCATCATGGTCGCGGGATCGCGCAGATCATCCTGCTGATAACCTTCCACCATCGCTCTGGCGATCTCAGCTCCCAAATATGGATCTTCACCTGCTCCCTCGGAAACTCGTCCCCAGCGTGGATCACGCGAAACATCAACCATGGGCGAAAAATTCCAGAAAATACCATCGGCAGTGGCTTCTTTTGCAGCAACACGGGCAGTTTGTCTGATCAGTTGCATGTCCCAGGTACACGATAAGCCAATGGGCAACGGAAAAGTGGTTTTGTATCCGTGAATGACATCGGAGCCAAAAAGCAAGGGAATTCCGAGTCGGCTTTCTTCAACTGCCAGTTGTTGTGTCTTCCTGGTTCTTTCAGGACCAGATACACCAAAAATACCACCCACCTGTCCTGTTTTTATCTTTTCTTCAACATCGGTACTAACAACCGATCCGGTTAAAATTCCACCCCCCGGAGTTACCAGGTTTAACTGTCCGATTTTTTCCTCGGTGGTCATTTTATCCATTAGATCCGAAATAAAATTATCCATTTCAGGATCGCCAGGTTCGGTGCCCGGATGCTGACATCCGGCCAGTAAAATTATTGCTGCAATAAATGAGAGAAAGCGTTTCATATCCTTTTCGTTTTAAATGATTTTCTATTCAACTTTATTTGGTTCGGTCATTTCCGAAATTCCGTTCTCGTTAAATGCCTCGATCGAAAAATAGTAGTGCCTATCGCGATCAAGACAGCGCATAAAATGCTCATTAACATTGTAAACCTGCCACGAATGATACAATTTATCGGGTGCGATACCCCAGCGTATATTGTAACCTTGCGCTCCTTTAACAGGATTCCACGAGAGCAAAACATCTCTCCGGTCAGTTTGTCGATCAACCTGAAAACTTTTGACCGCTTTTGGTTTTGAACCAAGTCCCAACCCAAACACACGGATCTCAGACATGGCAAAATTGTTTCCAGGAACCTTTACGTTTTTGTAGCGGACAAATTTAGCCTTTACGGGCTGTTTCAAAACAATGTAAGCGTTAGGCGTATCTTTGAAACTGTTGCTTCGATCGACGGCTGTTTTCCAGCTTTCACCATCTTCGGAAACTTCGAGTATAAATCGATGCCGTAATCCTTCCACCCGCGTATAAATCCCCGACTCATAATCGTGAAAATTTAGCTGAAAGGCATAGATCATTCCCGGATTCTGTATTTCGATTTTAATCCATTGATTGTCGTCATTAGCTTCGGCCACCCAAAATGTTTTCGGATTTTCATCGGACAACACATTGGCCGTTATTTCACCTTTATCGTTTTTTTCAAGGTGTAATTCGTTTACCTCAACCTCGTCGTTATTTGAGGTAAATTTCATTATCTGTTTTAACGATGATGAAACGGTAACATCTCCTTTGTACGACAGCAACATCCAGCCACAATGCTCGCCTGCCTTTGTTGGATGATCGGGGCCAAAACGCGGATAGTCACCGTATTCTGTATTCGAATACATAAGACCGGAATCATCAAAGTATGTTGGGAACATACACAGTCGACGTTCCCACTGCGCGTTCGATGCCAGCGCCATGGTGGCAAAATGCCAGTATTGCCCGTTGGTCTGTTTTACGGTGATGCCATGACCGGCACCATTTGTAAATCCACCCGGTTTAAAACTCATCGGGTTGTTTTTCATATAGGTAAATGGTCCGAGCGGTGTTTCGCCAATATAAACACCATCGGCATATACATTAAACTGGGTTCCCGGGGCAGCATATTGCAGGTAATATTTCCCGTCGTGTTTGGTCATCGAGGCGCCTTCCATGTAGCCTTCTTGTAAGGTGGGATGAAAATTATTTTCGCCAAAACGTTCCCAGCCGTGTTCTTCCTCCACCAGGTTGATCAGATCTTTTTTCACCCCTGTCTCGAGAAAACGATCGTCCTTATTTAGCATCTTAACGCGAATTGGATGCACATTTGATGAGCCCCAGTACAAGTATGTTTTTCCGTCATCATCGATAAATAATTCCGAGTCCTGAATGTTATTCGAAATGGAAGGAGTCGGTGTCCACTTCCCGCTTTTGGGATCATCGGTATAAAGAATGCTGCCGTAACCGGCCGGATCGCCTGCAAAATACACCAGCGAATCTTTGTAATTAAAAGCTGTTGGCGCGTTACAGCCTTCGAAGAACCACTGCTGCGGCTTGATAAAGTCCCAGTGCACTAAATCGATCGAATGCCAGTAGCCAAATGAGCGGGTGACGAACATGTAGTATTCGCCACGATACTCGATAACCGCAGGATCGGCCCCGGATCGATACGATATATTTCTGGCTGAATTATAAACCATGTAAGTATAATCGATATCGAGCGGGTTGCAATAGGTTTGCGGAACAACTTCCTGACCTGCTATTGAAGAAGAGATCAGTAGAAGCAACACAAAACAATTTGACAGTCTGAACATTCGTTTCATTGTGCAGTTAATAAAATCTTATTATAATTCTTTGATCCAAATATTCCGGAATTGAACCAAACTTGAGGCTCCATTTAATTTACCGGTCTCCGGATTTATTCCTCCATGATGCTGAAATCCAATCGGACCTTTTACGTTTAGTCCCGGATAAAGTGCATTGTTTATCACGATAATTCCATTGTTTTTAATGGTAATCCGCTCTCCTTTAACAGTGATGTCGAATGCATTCCAGAAACCAACAGGATTATCCTGGTTGGAACTCGGTACAGCTCCAGCCCTGACTTCCGCGGGTAGATCTTTATTGTTTCTTATGGACCACAGCTCTCCCGATCCAACCGACCAGCACCACAGATTGGTTTGGCCAACTCCTTTTAAAAGAATTCCTGAATCGGAATTTGGCCCAAGTGGTTCAATAATGTTTCCTTCTTCGTCGCGCAAATATTCACCACTTGGTAAAATGGTGGGCAATTTAAAAAGGTGGTCGCCGTAACCTTTGAAGCGCCATTCTACGTGCAATTGAAAATCCGTGTATTCATTTTCCGACATCAGATTTTTATTGCCTTCAGCTTCTGAACGGGCATCGTAATCAATTACCCCATCGATAACCGACCAATGTCCGTTGTCACCCTCGGGGATTAGCCATCCTGAGAGATCTTTTCCATTAAACAGTTTTGTGTATCCTTCTTCCTCAAAGATGCATTTATCCTGCGCTGAAAGAACTCCGGAATAAATAAAGAGAAAGAACACTAAAGTCGAAACTAATTTAATTTTATTCATGATAATTTATTTTAAGTTGTTTTATTTCGTTTATAACTCCCAGCCTTTTCGGTATTTACGAGACACAAACTCGTTAGCAGCTTCCAGGTTGGTTACTTTTAAATTTTCATTGTCCCATTCCAGGCGGTCGTCCATTCTTATGGCAAGGTTTCCCAAACAGATCGCCTCGGCAACGGTTTGCACGTGAACAAAATCACCCCGCGATGCTTCTCCCCCTTTAAATGCACGAATCATCTCCGTTGTCTGGTCGATTAATTCTGGCTCCGGAACTTTAACGGAACTCAGCACCTGCTCTTCATTTTTCACATCCAGTAACACTGCATTTCGGTAACCGTAATCCGCCAAAATAGTTCCATTTTCGCCAACAAACATGACACCGTCCTGAGGCATTGGTTTTCCTTTTTTAATCAATGATTTGGGTGTTTTTGGTTTTATCCCGCCTTCGTACCAAAATACATCCATTGCGGCATTTTTATGTTTAATGGGAGCCTCCCAATAAAGCGTTGCGGCATGCGGGTAACTCAGATTATTTTTCACCCATGTACTTCTGAAATCGCGAATCTCACACGTAAAACTCGATGAGGCTTCAGCCAGCTCAGGCATTCCAAGATTTAAAATCCGCCAGTCTTTCCAGAAACCGTAATAGCCCATATCAGCCAGGCAACCGGCGCCAAACTCGTACCAGCCGCGAAAAACAGTATGTGTATAATCGGGTGAATAGGGCCTGTCGGTTGAAGGTCCAAGCCAAAGTTGCCAATCGAATCCTTCCGGGATTGGTGCCGGGTCAGGTAAATAGGGTGAACCTTGCGGCCACATTGGGCGATTTGTCCAGCGATGTAATTCTTTTACCTCGCCAATTACTCCGCTGTCAATCCATGCTTTTAAGGTATAAAGTTCGGCAGGATCCTGAAAAGCAAAACACTGTGTAGGTACCCGGGTTTCTTTAGCCGTATCGCAAATTAACCGGGTTTCGTTCATAAAATTTGCAATAGGTTTGTGGGTGGCAACAGCCAGATTTTTCTTCATTGCCGCTAAAGCAATTACACCATGCAAATGGTCGGGCGTCATGATAAAAACAGCATCCAGATCCTGCTCTTGTTCCAACTGCTCTCTAAAATCGGCATAGGTACTTACACCTTTGAATGAACTGCTTTCGGTTTTTTCAGCATAAAATTCCTCGATTCGTTTTCGACCAATTTCCCGGCCACCGGGAGCGCCTTTTTTTTCACCTTTGGATTTTCCCCAAAGCGGATAATCATAACTTTCCTTATTGGGATCGCATACCGAAACAAATTGCAACTCATCACGTTCCATCCAGCCCGGCAGTTGTTTTAAGGCTTGTGTTCCCGAACCAATAAGTGCAACATTTATTTTATCACTGGGAGAAGTTTTTCCGTTTCTTCCCAAAATATATGAGGGAAGTATTGTTAATCCTACTCCGGTAGCAGCAGTTTGTGAGATAAATTTTCTTCGGTTTAGGTTTTCACTTGTTTTCATCGTCGAATTTTTATCATGATTACTATTTGCTAAGAAGCCTCACACTAAATCCATCTATTCCAACCAGGTAACCATCGGAAAAACCGGCCGACCGGGTATCTTTTCCAATGAGTTCAATTTTTATGTTGTTTGTCCCGGCCTTTAAATCCACATTCCCCAGATTAAGGGGGCCTGTAGATTCCAGGCCATTTGCATAACCGTCAATTAATTCTCCGGTCCGTTTGTCATTTACTGAAACACTTATTATTCCATAATCTTTAGCCCGTGTGAAAAAGCCGGTCAATTCGTACAGGCCTGTTTCTTCAACGGTCAACGGGAAAATCAATTCATCGCCCGGGGAAGCTTCCACCCACCACAGTTGCTTGTTATTGCCCCAGTTGTCTTGTTTGGTA
>Ga0207798_100506_pt1 | contig 10231 bp, 9 predicted proteins | sample TtanPargueraPR_8_FD_187278 | JGI IMG/M metagenome (GOLD analysis project Ga0207798, IMG submission 187278) | Anaerobic enrichment media microbial communities from Bioluminiscent Bay, La Parguera, Puerto Rico - Tt and E1 (SPAdes) | ecosystem: Environmental > Aquatic > Marine > Unclassified ... | reverse complement strand
GCCGGCCGCAGGCCCAGGTCCAATATCCCCATGTAGCCGATTACAGCGCCAATCATCTCCCACAGACCGTAGTCGTACTTCCCAAGGTTGTGAACGAAAACGGGGGTCATAATGAAGGTGATGACCAATTTAACGAGCATCACCAGGACATTTGAGCCGGTGTTGACTAATAAAATACGAATCACCTACCGTACTCCCTATTCGCCAACACACCATCAAAAAGATGTGCCAACTTGCTGGAGGTTTGGCTAACATCAAATCTTAACGCTGCTTCCTCCCTGAATCTGTCCGATTCAAGTTGAAAAGCATTCTGATTTGCCTCAAACAACTGGATCTTCTCGAGAAGCCCGCCCAACGAACCGACCTCGAACACCATTGCTGGAGAATCAGCGACCACCTCCTTCATTCCTATACAATTGGATGCAATGAGCGGCCGACCGGATACCATAACCTCCATCGGTAGGAGTGGGCACGCTTCCCACTTCGAAGGCATAACAACGACATCAACTCCCCGTATGGCTTCGGCCATCGAGTCTGTCGCCGGAAAGAAATGAAAAAAAGAATCCAAACCCCGGCTGCGGATATCTGCCTGTTCCTCCCTGATAAAACCTCCCCAGCCGAAGCAACAGACGTGAACCGGCTTTCCACTACTGTGACGATTCAACTGTTCAACAGCATCAACCAGCAGGCCAAACCCCTTCTGGGCCATGAAACGCCCAAAAAAACCAAGTACTAACGCATCGTCAGGAATACCAGCCTCATTTCGAAGGTTCCTGACATGATCACCAAGAAAGGCCTCAGTCTTAATGCCGTTGCGAATTCCCTTCACGCGCCCGCTAGAGCCCAAAGTGGGGAATGTCTCATCAAAATTTGAAACAGCGTCTTCGCCAACAGGATTGATGACATTCGCCAGGGAAAACAAGCGGGCCATAATCAGCTTCTTTAGCCTTCCAAACCTCCCCTGGAAATGCCCCGGCATAAACACATCATGAGTTGTTATGATGTGAGGAATACGAAGTATCCAAAGCGGAAACGCCGCAATCAGGCCAGCGGTGAATCCATGCGAGTGGACTAATTCCGGCCTGGCTTTGACAACCTGCTTTAACAGCGTCATCAATAACACAATCAGGTTTTCAGAAGACTGGCCAACGACATCAACGTTAGGCAATGGCGCAACAAGATTCTGCAGTGCCTCAGACTCTGGTGTCACTAAGCTGAAACAATTGTCGCTCTGAGCTTGATCACCATACACGTAGGAAAAGTATGTCCTAATACCCCCTCCCGGGTGCCTGGCAAAAACTACAATTCTCATCATAAAATCCTTTTAAAAGACAAGATCATCTTTTTTGGGGAACATCGACCAAGTTACTAAACCTGTTGACAGGCCGCGAACTTTCCTCATGCAACAAGCCAGCGGGCTCATGAAGATTGATCATTCGATAAAACACAACGACAGAACCCGCAAAAAAATACCAATAGTACTGAGATAGCCCCCAATAATTGAAGCTGTACGTAGCATACATCCAGAATACAGCAATTAAAGCTTTATTCAGATTCATATAAAAATCTCTACCTTCTCCCCGCGAAGATAAAAGTGTTTTGGAGCTATCCACCAAACGATGATAAACCTTAATTAGAAATGATATAAAAATAACCGTACCGACTAATCCCAACTCAATTAAAAGTTCAGCATATAAATTATGAGATGCCTGTCGACTACCAAGAATATGTGTTTTAGCCTCTGGAGTCGTTCCTAGTCCGTGCCCTACGATGGGCCTCTCAAGCCCAAGGGAAAACTCTTTCAATATACCCTGAATTCGGCCATCAACAGATGCAGCGTTTGACGACTCCGATTTTCCTACTAACGACAGATAGCGGTCCTTCTGCTCATCATTCATGACCTGCCAACCGAGAGCAGCGATCGCGACGGCGACAATAATCAACATCACTTTCCGCTTTGACTCTTTTAAAATAAAAAAACCAATAACGAGCAAAGCAACAAAAGCCCCTCGAGATTGAGTCAAAATCAATGCATACATAAGCGGTGGTAAAACGAGCAGATAGAGCAACCTGGCTTTCAGGTTCGAAGACCAAAGAATGTAATGAAGAAATGGAATGGCAGTTACGATCACAAACCCCAGTTCATTGGGATTAATTACGTCAGAAGGCGCACCCGCAAGGCGCTGCGAGAATTCACCATGCCCCAAATGTGTACTACTTCCCCAGTAGCCCTCAGTTAAATTAAGAAATAATGGTTCAAAAACCCTAAAAACCTGACAAACCACAAACACAAAAAAAAGTATTTTTAGTCTTTTCCCCGTATCTACCAACAATACGGTAAAATAAAAAAACACAACGGCCTTTACAAAATCCCCTACATTATTCTTTATAACACTCCCAGGCCACTCAACCAAAGGTAAAGAAACGATGATGTAAATTAACAGCATTCCGAGCGAGTATACAATCGGATCTTTAGTCCATCCCTTAAATCTCTCTCTCTGTAAAAAAAGACTTAAACTGATTATCAAAATCAGGAGAAGCGTAGGGCGCATCACACCATATGCAGGAAATCTAGCCGATAAATGCAGAAAAAAATCGATCAGAAAAAAGACATAAATTCCGAAAGAGAATGTACTGGCAGTTGATCTGTTCCCAGACGACAAAACAGGCACGGATTTAGCGTTTGAAATCACGTTAGCCATATGGCGTCTCCAGCACTCGCCCTCTCCATTTGAGCCCCAACAACTCGACACCCGATACTGCTTTCAAAAACTGAAACTGATCGGCTGAGACAGAGTGCCTTCGCATCGCATACCGCTGCGCATGCTCCTTGCTATCTGAAAAAGCAACTGCCGCACACATAAACCCGGCTTTTTTAACAGCTTCTACCTGTTCACCGACAAAATCATCGGGGGTGCCGTTTGGATAACAAAATGACCTGACACTCTTCCCCAGGTGCTTCTCCAGATCCTCAGAACTGCCGACAATCTCACTTTCAGCCTCCATTAAAGAGACTTGAGCTAGTGACGGATGCGTTACCGTGTGACCTCCGACTTCAACGCCAGACTGTTGCATTTCCTGCAGCTCCTGCCAGGTTACAGCTTCAAACTCTTTCGGAGGCCTGAGTGGAAGCATAATACTCCAAGCATTTTCCATAGCCCTCAAGCAATCAAGTTTGTCACTGTTTTCGGCACGAAGCATTAGCTGGTTTATGCGCCAGTATTCAGACTCAAAATCGGCTTCCAAAATGGGAGTCTGGACTTTAAGAAGCCCGAGATCATATGTACCCGGGGTGTTTGGAGATCTCTCGAGTAGATAACGTAGTTGGTCCGGCCACAACCACAAATCACCGGATACAAATCCTGTTGTTACGTAAAACGTCGCTGGGATCCCATATTTTTTCAGGATTGGCCAAGCCACATTGTAGAAATCACGGTACCCATCATCTACGGTAATCGCGATGCTGTTTTTCGATACCACGCCACGAGAAAAAATCTCTTCCGCCAATCCAGACACCGTTATCGCATTATAGTGTTGGGCGATATGTCTAACTTGCCACTCAAAAGCTTTAGCGTCCACATACCCTGGTTTCGGCTCTTTCGAAAAACGGTGGTACATGAGGATTCTGGGGTTTCTGGCCGTCAAAAACCGTGCAAAGCGGTAACCTCCACATTCGCCCGCAAGCTTAACCAACCGGGAAATCTTCACTTGACCTCCGATGGGGAGGCTTTGCCAGCCTTCGATATCACATTTTCGTAAAGTGTTGTGTGGCGTTTGACCATATGACCGATCTCATGTCGACTTTGTGCTAATTCAAAACCCGCCTCACCCATTCTTTCCGCGATACCTGTTAAAGGGTCCAGTAAATCTGCCAGGCAAGAGGCCAACGCTGAAACATCACCACACGGATATAGATAACCAGTCTCACCATGGACCACCGCCTCAGCATTTCCGCCAACATCGGAAGCCACAACCGGCAATCTAGCATTCATATATTCGACGATCGCATTGGAGTACCCTTCCGATTGCGAACACAACAAGCCAACATGCATAACCGACAGAATCTCTTTTACATCTGATCGGGCACCCAAAAAGTGAACTCTATCCAGAACACCCTCTTGATTTGCCGTTTCTCGATAGGCGGTTTGGTCGCCACCACCTATAAGAACCAGCTGCGCTTCAGGCACGGCATTCAAAACCACCGGCAACGCTTTTATCGCGTCATTAATCCTTTTGATCTCGCGCAGATTCGCGACCAATACGATAAAACGCCCCTCCTCCGGCAGACCCAGTTCTCTGCGCCGATTCCGCTCTTCACCTTCAGATAGCGCGTGATCTGATCCAACCTCATGAGGATAGCCGTTGTAAATGACGGAAACGCTATTGCTTGTATAGCCTTCCTTTTCAACAGTCACGTTCTTCACCGCCAAACTATTGGTAACCACATGACTTACAAAGCGACGGGTTAACCGAAGGATGCGCAGATACGTCTGCGTGTACCAGAACCCCATATCCCTGCGAGATATGATTGTGGGTATACCTGCTATAAACATGGCAGGTGGAATCAGAATGGAGGAATCGTTGAAAAAAACCTGGCAGACAGATATCCCCTCCGCCCTTTTTCTGACGGCCATGCGGATGACGGAGAGCCAGGTTAATGGGCTCATGACCTTGGAGTGTCCGAGAACCGAAACAGGGCAAGGAAACCCTCCCGCGTCTGTATGCTCGGACGGTCGCAAAACCAAAAGCTCCGGTACAAAACGCTCTCTAGGAAGGTTTTTTATGAGCTGGAGCAATTGACCTTCTGTGCCAGCGTGAGGACTAACAAATTGATCGATAACAAAAAGGATTCGAATTGGACTTCCACTATCCATACAGCTCTCTCTAGCGTTAGCGGGCTTTTTCGAAACCCAGGATTACCGCCATTGACCTCTTGGGGTCACCCAGCCCAGCCCGAATAAAGTGCCAGAGAGCACTCAGTAGCCTACGCTGAAACCAACGCACCTGTCCCATTCTGAAATGCAAGAGCGCCTTACGTTTGCGAATGGTGCTGCTCCGATAGGAAAAACGTTTTTTCGCTCTTGCCAGGATCTCAAACCCCACCATCCACCGACGCTCTAACCCCTGCTGGCTGATTGACTCAGCATGCTTGCGGTAATAGAAGACAATGCCAGGCAGATAAACAAACGGTGCAACTTCAGCGATCCGAACGACCATGTCATGATCCTGGCTTGCCCGGAACGACTCCTCGAAAAAACCAGCTTGATCAAAAACCGACTTTCGCACCATGGCGCCGCCTGGCAGGGCCATATAGCAGTCCAGCAGCAATCGGTTAGGATCTCCCGGCTCAACATGATCATTTGGGGGAATGGGGAATAGCTCTTTGCCATCACTCGAGATAGCCATGGCTTGCCCGTATACCATACCTATGTCCGGGTGACTTTCGAGATAGGCTACCTGTTTGCTGATTTTTTCCGGGTGCAACACATCGTCACTATCAAGAATGACAATGTATTTCCCGCTAGAGTGTCTTAAACCGAGATTCAGTGCCGCTGACTGACCCAGATTCTGCCTGTCCGGGTGAGCTAAAAGGACAATATCTCCCCTACAAGCATAGTCGGCGAGAGCCTCGAATGTGCCATCAGAAGACCCATCATCCACAACGATATATTCGATTCGGGAGTACGACTGAGCAAATACCGATTCTACAGTTTGTTGGATGTAGGATACTCTATTGAAAGCCGGCGTAACTACACTGACCAATGGCTCCTTGCCTTCTATACCCTCATGGTTCATACAACCGCCTTTAAAACTCCAACACGAATGCAGTAGTCTAGATCTATCTCTATGTTCATTCTTGCGAGAAATCACCAGCAGACGCCGCAGTATAACGATTTAACCCACGGTTACAAATCTTAACACAGCCAGTTCCGACGCAAAATCAGTCTGAGTTGTGCCCCACATTTTTTTGGAGCGGGCCTAACGTCTAGATGTGAACTCACCGACAAATATGGAATTACAGATGGTTTCAGTACAAAAAAACGAAATATTACAGACGAATCAGAATACACTACAATTAACTAAAAGTGCCCTAATTGGGCTGCGCGCTGCACGAATATTGACAAGGTACGCTGGGAGCAACATGGAAAGCCGAGGGATTGCTACAGCAAAGACTTCGTACCTTGAAAATAACGATAGGAGTTTGCTATGAAGAACTATAAACGATGTGGGTATTCAATATTCTTTGCTGTAATCGTTGGAGCTTCAACGACAGTTCAGGCTGAGCCCGTTATTTCTAGCATTAGTTTCGGTGCAGAAGGCGAAGTCACTGTGTCTGGCACCGAGTTCGGCCAGGGACCGAATATCGTACTCTATGATGACTTTGAGAATGCCAAAATCGTCGACGGGAAGCTTGAGTTACAACCTAAAGTGGGAACTTGGTATTCCGTTGTTTCCTCAACACCGGCGATGTACTTGGATCAGCATAAGAATAAGAGCCTTTTCGTTCGTGGAAAAGGTAATGCAACACTAATATTTGGAATCAGGGATCCACAAGGTCCCTACGGGCTAGCCCCTTTCACCGAGGTATTCTTTAGTTACTCAGTTAAAGATCTTGCGGAGTTTCCGGGCGACGGTGGCACAAACTTTTCTTTCTCCAATAAATCATCAACGAAGGATGCTTGGATGATGCTTGGAGACCGGGGAGACAATTTATCTTACTCTTTATCTTTCAACACGCCTTCTGGCAACGATCTTTATATACCAGCCTGGACAGGTAATGGCTTTAACATCGCTGGCAATACCACAAAACTTGAGCCAAGTTTTTGGCAACCTGAACTGACCAAGAATTGGGCTTTCCAAGACTGGAATACTACCTTTTTTCATGCGCAACTTGACACCGGCAATCCGTACGGCCCAGCCGAAGGCTACTTTGGCTTTATTAACAAGAATGCATACCATGTAAATAAACGCTCAGGTAACTTCGTTCAGGATCTCCGTTCCGAGGGACTTCCCTACGCTTACTGGGATCGAATTAAGTTTTTCGCCTGGCTCAATGAAGGAGATGCGAATGTTGAAAGGTTATTGGATGAGGTATACGTGGCAATTGGCCCAAATGCTAATGCAAGAGTAGTTCTGTCAGATGCCCCCAGTTTAGAAAAATCTTCGGAACTGATCAATTTGCCAACTAAAAACTGGGATCACGAAAAAATTTCATTTTCCTTACCAAATCACATCATAGCCGACTCGCAAAAAGATTTTTACATCAGAGTTATAAGCTCAGAAAATAAAAGTTCCAATTCAATAAAACTCTGCAAAGACTGCCCAGTCGCACCAAAATTAGAGCTAGTCAATTAGAGCTGCTTTCATATTTACTACGGACAGCTGCTTTTAATTTATCCAAAGCAGCTGCCTCAAGCTCAACCAAAGACCCTTTAAGATTCTCAAGTGCTTTTGAGTGAACAACTAAATCTGAACCTAAAATTTCGATATTTCTTCTTATGTCTTTAGGTGAATTATCAGTGAACAAAAAACCTTTGTGAAAATAATTTCGAAGCGAAAGTGTATTCGAAAGAATTCCCGGCTTCCCAGCAGAAACTGCTTCGTACGCCCCACAGTTTAGACAATTTTCTCGATTCGTTAACACAACTACTGCATCAGAACCAAAAAGCTCTGAAATAAAGCCTTCATCTGAAACGAATCCTAGCAACGTTACTGACTCTGGGCATTTATCTTCGATACCATTTGGCGGCCTTCCGGTTATTCTTATTTCATATTTTTCAGAATCCAACATAGATGCAGCCTCTAATAGTTCATAAAAAGGTTCATCTTCTGCCCAGCTACAAATAAATAGCAGCGTTAACTTATTTCCTATCCTTGTATAACGTTTTTTTGTATCAAAACTAGGAAGAGGATCAGGCACAACAACCGGACATCCACCCCACTCAAGGCACATATTCGCCAATGGCTCGTTAGTAACAACAACAATATCAGAGTTGGAAACGATCCACCGCGCTATATTTTTAAGAAATATGCTTCTTCCCTCCAAGGGGAAAAGCCCGGCATTGTGTTCATCAACAACAGACACATATCCAAATATTCGCTTAAATGTAACAACCAAAAATGCAAGAACAATAGAAGGATTTTGAGCAAAAACCACGTCCGGCTTTTCGTTATATAAAAGTTTTATTGTCTTCAAGGTCAACTCAGCGTAACGAAGAACTCCCTTTTTACTAGTTGTAAATTCGAAATACGATGCATTTAACGCAGTAGCCATTGAGCGATTCCTACGCTGTACCTCCCAAGTAATCCATAACGCTTTCATACATCGACCTTGTTTAGAGAATAAATTCTTAAAAGTCTTTTATACTGATCGGTATATTTTTTCGACATCATACTCGCTGAAAAATAATCAACGACTTTGCTGTAGCCATAATTAAGACTATCACCCAAGGCATTAATATTTACTAACACAGAAGACACGGATTCTGCAATTTCTCTGTAATCACCAATATTTTTTAAAAGAAAACCTACTCCTTCTTCAAGAAGAACAGGTATTTCACCAACTGACGATGCAACAACTGGAACTTTTAGAGTGAGCGCTTCCAATAAAGTAATGGGCAACCCTTCACTAAACGAAGGCATTACCAGAATTGACGATCTAGCCATTAATGCTGGTATATTTTCAACGTAGCCTAGAAAAAGCACATCATCTGATAATCCAAGCTCTATTGCCATATTCTCTAATCGTGCTCTTTCAGGACCATCTCCTGCTAGTACAAGCCCAGCGGTACTAAAATTTTCTTTAATTTTAGTAAATGCCATCAAAAGATTATCGAACCCCTTCTCAGGTGACAGCCTTCCTACTCCAATGATCAATGGCTCGTGTGATTTAAAAAAAACGTTTGTTTTAGGAGCCAAATCAGACTTGGCCATCTCCTTAACACGCTCAATATCCAAACCGTTTCGAATAGATACTACATTTTTTTTAGAAAGTACAAAGTCGGGCAACTCATGCCTCATTGCTTCACCCACTAGCACTAAGGAATCAATTCTAAGTGCAGATAATCTATCTAGCTTTTCGTAAAGCCATAGTTTTGAAAATCTTGGTGCATGCAAATAGCCATGAAAAGTTGAAATCAAAGGAACGTTTCTTTTGTGCCAGAATAAGCCCATCAGCACATTGAATTTGAAACCATGTGAATGAAATAATTCGATACCAATTTCAGACGCCCATGATCTAATTTCTTTAGCCGCCTTTAGGTTAAGACCTGGACGCATTCGCCAAACCTTCAATGGTAGGTTTAGACGCATCGCTTCGAGCTCAATTGGCTTACTGTCGATACCAATCTCTCCAGCACTTAGGATAATCGGATCAAGCCCCGCATCTAGCTGTTCTTTCACAAGTGCCAGTAACATTCTTTCTGCGCCATATAGCCCCCCGCTGTCGATAAGATGAAGTACCTTCAACTCGAACGCTCCTTAGCCTTCATGCTATCCATACATTGCGAATTCTCCGCCATAGACGAGCTACTAATCCTTGGACCGTTGACCTCATAGCGGTGCTTTAATCGCAGGAATCTTTTTTCGAGAAAATGGTAAGACGCTGAGGCAAGCACACTACTGAGAATCGCGCCAGCCAGGAGCTGTAACCACTCGGGGAGAAAATTCAGTTTGTCGCCGGCCTGCAGGCCCCATACATGCCACAGATAGATCGGGTAGGATATAACTCCGAGATAGACCGACACAGGGTGATTCATCCAGCCCCAGAAAGCCCCTGAGCTAAGCCTGATCAATTGCAACAATAGAATCGCGAGTAACAACGCATCAACCGTAAACGCCGGGCCGTAGGCATAATCGCCGCTGCCGTACTCTTTTGACAGGAACAACAGGCCCAAGGGGATAAAAGGCATCCAGAACCGGCTGCTGATGCTATTGAACACAGACAGCCAACGCGGCTTTTGCGCCAGAAACGCCAAAAGGCATCCCAGAGCCAGATTATCAAAACGCGTATCAAACGCGTTGTAGGCGTAGGATGGTCCGTAGTTGAGGTAGGTGTAGGAATAGGAGCGCCAGGCCAAGACAACCAAACTGGCAATAATCAGGAAAGCAACCGCGTACTCTCGGCCGCGCCTCATCAGAAATACGAAAAGCATCGGCCAGATCAGATAGAACTGCTCTTCAATGGCCAGAGACCACACATGCGCAATGGACGACGACGAATGTCCCTCCA
>Ga0207798_100505_pt1 | contig 10254 bp, 8 predicted proteins | sample TtanPargueraPR_8_FD_187278 | JGI IMG/M metagenome (GOLD analysis project Ga0207798, IMG submission 187278) | Anaerobic enrichment media microbial communities from Bioluminiscent Bay, La Parguera, Puerto Rico - Tt and E1 (SPAdes) | ecosystem: Environmental > Aquatic > Marine > Unclassified ... | reverse complement strand
ATGGCACGCTTTATTTTTGACGGTGAATTGGCTAACTACATAAAAACGTACAGGGTGGACAAAAAAATTGAAAAACTGGTAAACCACGTCATCATCGTGGGTTATGGCAGAAACGGCGAACAGGCTGCCATGGAACTGGAGGAGAATGGTGTTGAGTTTGTGATCCTTGATAAGCGGGATAACGTTATTTCGCGGATACGCGAAAATCCCAACCTTCTATACATCAAGGGCGATGCCACGCATGAAGAGGTTCTGGAGCAGGCGGGAGTGAACCGTGCCCGCGCTTTGATTGCCACCACACCGAACGATGCCGACAATGTTTTTGTGGTGCTCACCGCCCGAAGCATGAATCCGGGCCTTACCGTGATCAGCCGCGCTTCGGAACTCGAGAGTCAGATGAAACTGAAACGTGCCGGTGCGACCAACGTGATCATGCCCGAACGTATTGGCGGACAACGCATGGCCAAACTGGTTCACCAACCCGATGTAGTGGAGTTTATCGAATACATCCTGCTGCAAAAAACCAAGGACGTGAGCCTTGAGGAAGTTTCGTGCAAGAACCTTGCACAGCATTTTGTAGGTAAATCTATTGGCGATTTAAAGGTTCGCGAAAGAACGGGCGCCAACATTGTTGGAATAAAGATCAGCGGGGCAAGGTACGTGTTCAATCCCGATCCGCAAATGATCCTTTCACGCAACGACCAGTTATTTGTATTAGGCAACCGTGAGCAAATTCAGAAACTACGGGATGTAATGGAATCCAAGGAAGGATGAGAAAGCCCCGTTTTAAGGAAAGAGAAAAAATAAATAAGATAGGCTGTCAGAATGAACGGACAGCCTTATTTATTTTTGAATTTAAATTCGCTTATACCATCGGGTATTTTTTGAAAATGCTTTCCGAGCGCATCAGGATGTCGACATACTGGGCACGCTGGTAAGCAAACGGGTCTTTCATATTTTTGCGCGATAACTTTCCGCGGAAATCGTCGAGTGATTTGTAATCTTTACTGTCCATCCACTTGTTCATGTCCATCAGGATGTCGGATACAACCGATGGTGAATTGCGGTAAATCGTGCTGACCATCTGCACCACATCGGCACCGGCCAGTATCATTTTGATCACATCATTTGCATCGTAAATTCCCCGGCTAATACAGATGCTTCCTTCGAGGTTACCATGCAGCAGACCGGCAAAACGTAAACCCACCATGTGATCTTTCGGATTACTCAGTTCCCATGGATAATGATATTCTTCTTTATGGATATCGATATCGGGCTGAAAAAAACGGTTGAACAAGACGTAAGCATCAGCGCCTGCTTCGTCAATTTTTTTGATGAAATTCAAAGGGTTGGTATAAAACAGGCTGATCTTTACACTCACGGGAATACTCACGGCTTTTTTCACCGCCTTAACAATCTGCACCTGCTTTTCTTCAATCGATTCACCGGTCATTTCGAAATATCCCGGCACCGCATAAAGGTTGATCTCCAGTCCGGCCACACCGGTTTTTTCGAGTTCTCTGGCATATTCTACCCACGTCGGTTCATAAATGGCATTCAGGCTGGCAAACACTGGAACGTTAACGCTCTTCACCAGTTTTTCCACGTTATATAAATGTTCTTTGGGGCCCGCATGCTCCAGTCCCGGGAAAAGGCTGGTCATTTCAGCATTACGGTCTTCATATTCTGAGAGCTCTTCGTCCATTTGAAGGTTTTCAAGTTGAATTTGCTCTTCAAATAACGAACGGTAAACAATGGCTCCGATCCCGGCTTCTTCAATTTGTTTGATGACGTCGGGTTTCGATACCAGGTTACTTGCTCCAAGAATCAACGGGTTCTTTAACTGAACCCCCATGTAGGTTGTTGACAGATCTGCCATAGTGTATTGTTTTTTTTATTGATTGTAACTTCTTTTAGAGTAACTGAAATTAGAATTTTTTGTTCAAGATAGAAAATATTTTCCGTGCATCTTTGGAAATTAATCCGTATTCCTTCCCCGATGCTTAATAACTGTGCATTTTACAGCAACAAATCAACAAAAAACCACCTGCCATTCGACAAGTGGTTTTTCATATCATTTAATATGCATTTTTACAGTAAACTAAGCGTCACTGTTAATCCAGCCATTACTACCGAAACCATGGTCATGAGTTTGATCAGGATATTCAGTGAAGGCCCCGAAGTATCCTTAAAAGGATCGCCAACGGTATCCCCAACCACACCTGCTTTGTGTGCTTCGCTCCCTTTTCCGCCGTAGTTTCCTTTTTCGATGAATTTTTTAGCGTTATCCCATGCACCACCGGCATTGTTCATGAATACGGCCAGTGTAAATCCGGCAGTAAGCCCACCGGCCAGCAGACCAATAACTCCAGCTACGCCCATAGTAGCTCCAACAATTATCGGAACAATAATGGCCACCAGTGAAGGCAGTAACATTTCGCGCTGTGCGCCTTTTGTCGAGATTTCTACACATTTGGCGTATTCCGGTGTTCCCGTTCCATCGAGGATACCTTTAATTTCGCGGAACTGACGACGTACTTCTTCCACCATAGCTGAGGCGGCACGGCCCACAGCTTTCATGGTCAAGGCACTAAACAGGAAAGCCATCATCGAGCCCAGAAAAATACCACCTAAAAACATCGGATTAAAAAGTGTGATATCGTAAGCGGCTGAGAAATCTTTTACTGAGGCGGCCGAAATTTTCACAGCATGAAATCCTTCCTGAACGGCCGGGGCCACATCGTTGTAGAAAATATACTGTCCTTTGGTTACAAAACCTTCACCACCTTTTGCAATCTTTCCGAACCACAAACGCACTTCTTCCATATATGCCGAGATCAGTGCCATGGCAGTCAGGGCAGCCGAACCAATGGCAAAACCTTTACCGGTTGCAGCGGTTGTGTTACCAAGCATATCCAATGCATCGGTACGTTCGCGTACCTCAGGATCGAGTTCCGACATTTCGGCGTTACCACCAGCGTTATCGGCAATCGGTCCGAAAGCATCAGTAGCCAGCGTAATTCCAAGTGTCGACAGCATACCAACGGCAGCAAAACCAATTCCGTAAACACCCATGGCAAACTGCTGATGTCCGCCAGCAGCGTAGAATGCTCCCATGATGCCCAAAACGATTGTTACAACCGGGATCCAGGTCGAACTCATACCAACGGCAATACCATCGATAATGGTTGTAGCCGGACCTTGTTGCGCCTGGTGGGCAATTCCTTTTGTAGGTTTGTATTCGTCGGAAGTATAATATTCGGTAGCCTGCCCAATAATCACACCGGCAGCCAGGCCAATAATAACGGCCCAGAAAACTCCCCAGGTAATCCATCCTGCAAATGCCAGTACCACCAATGCCAGCAGAATCAATACAGAACTACCACCGGTTCCCAGCAGCAATGCATTCAACAGGTTTTTCTGCGTAGCCGATTCTTTTGTACGTACCATGTAAATTCCAACAATGGAAAGAATAATTCCCAAGGCAGCTACGATCATCGGGGCAGTAACTGCCTGCACGGCAGATATACCTGTTTCTTTCAGCGCGATCGCCGGAAGCGCAGCACCCAGTGCAGCTGTAGCCAGGATCGATCCGGCATAGGATTCATAAAGGTCGGCACCCATACCGGCCACGTCACCAACGTTATCACCAACATTATCAGCAATGGTAGCCGGGTTACGCGGATCGTCTTCCGGGATACCGGCTTCCACTTTACCCACCAGGTCAGCACCTACGTCAGCTGCTTTGGTATAAATACCTCCGCCAACACGTGCAAACAAAGCCTGTGTCGATGCACCCATACCAAAAGTCAGCATGGTTGTGGTGATCTCCACCAGTTTCTGTGATTCGGTAGTTCCGGGATGAACGAAATCCAGCCCAAGAAAATGCAGGCCATTGGCCATATGTTCGGCAGTGAAAACCACCTTACTTAAAAAGAGGTACCAGGCTGCAATATCGAGCAATGCAAAACCAACGACTACCAGTCCCATGACCGCACCGCTGCGGAATGCAACCTGCAGTCCTTTGTTCAGGCTCTGTGAAGCACCGTGAGCCGTACGCGCCGAGGCAAAGGTAGCGGTTTTCATTCCGAGGTAACCACACAAACCGGAGAAGAAACCACCGGTGAGGAAAGCAATCGGAACAAACGGATTTTGAACTTTAAAAAATGCCATTATGGCAAGTAGTACAAACAGGACTACGAAAACGAGTCCCACTACTCTGTACTGCCTTTTCAGGTAAGCCATTGCACCGTCGCGAACATACTGTGCAATTTCCTTCATGCGGTCAGTACCTTCGGAATTTTTCATCATCGATTTAAAGAAAATCCAGGCAAACACCAACGCCAGGACCGAGGCAATTGGCACTATAATAAAAATACTGCTCATAAGATGTTAAATTTTTGTGTAACCTCAGTTACGGTTTAGATTTATCGAATTTAATTGTGATTTCAACTTATTCTTTGGTTTCGCTTTGGTTTATTCAAAATTTATGGCTAACAAAGTTAATTTTCTTGGCGAATTACAAATATTTCGTTCACCTATTTCACAACACTTTGTGCATTTGTTAACACACTTCCCGCGGCTTGAGTGTCTTATTTTTAATGGATCAAAATAGCGAGGCATGCTGCCGGGCTGTTCGCTGTAGTTGCCTCCTTTTTCATGGGTTTTGCACGTTGTTGGCCGGGGCTTTCTCCGGCAGCCCGCCAACAACTGCGCAACCAACAGTAAACGTGCGGCAAGCTGCCGCTTCCATCCCTGCCCGGATTCGTAACGGCCCTCACCCCAAACAACAGCTATAAAACTTACTGTTAATTCGCCGGAAGGCATTTTTTCTTTTTATCTTCGAAAACCGAACAATAATCTGAAACTATTGGAAATATAATCCACAAATGAAAAACTACAAAAAATGCATGTACACACCCAAATTTGGGGTATAAATACAGTCGATAATAAAGAAAATTGTGCATTTAAACACACGTTAGGCTTTCTGCGAAAGTAGCCAACAAACATGAATAAAATATGGTAAACATAAACAAATTTAAATACCTAATACCAATATTCATAATACTAGTTTCTGTTAATGGAATAAATGCTCAAATAGAACTTCATTCCTATATCGATATCGGAGAAAACAATGTTTCGGAAGGTATATTTATTAAAAATGCATACAGAGGCAGTTATCAGTATCAAAAGTATGATATTGAAGCCGGTTTACAGTTTGATTTAAAAAGCAATAATCCAAATATACCCACAGGGATTGATATTATTGGGTTAAGAGAATTTTCGGTTAAAGATTTCCCTTTCAATATTAAAGGAATATTTATTCTGAACAGATTTTCCGATTTACTGTATGAAACCAACTGGGGTGTTCGGGTTGAAACAAGAAAGTATGAGCATTTTTTGTTTGAACTGGGCACAAATTTTAAAACCTATACAATAAATTCAGCAGCCCGCGAAGAATACAATATAAATAAATCCGACAGCAAATTGCATGAGAATTTTAACCTTGTGTACGTGTTAACAGCTTACTTTAAACCTCATGATAATGGCTGGAATGTGGGCTTGTCGTGTACTAATATCGATTACTACATCATAAACCAATCCACTAATCCTGTTTTTAATTTACAAATGAGGTACAAACTAAAATCAAACACGACCCTATATCTCGAATCATGGTATAAGCAGGCAGGGATCTTTAATATCTATGCAAATTATTTTGGTTACTTTTTCAGAGGAGGTATAAAATGGGAAATTTGAGAAATAAAATAATATTGCCTGTCTTGATACTTATTTTATCAGGCTGTGATAAAATGGAGATGCGTGGTTTTTTCACTTCTTATGAAAATGCCAACATGCGTTTCGAACAATCCGATGAATGGAACAACATAAATGGTCATTCTGAAATAACTATTACTGAAAAAAACTATACTATAAACGTAATGGGCGATTCTCATGTTGGCGGAACAGAAAACCTGGATATCTTCTTTAAAAACGCACAAGATGAAGATGCCACAGCCGTAGTAATGGTAGGTGACCTAACAACAGGACACAAAGAAGATTACGATGTATTTTCAGAACATCTGCCTATTAAAGATTCATTGATATGTTTTGCTACTGTTGGAAACCACGACCTTTATTTTGAAGGTTGGAAACACTTCTATTCCATTTTTGGCTCATCATCCTACTTTTTTATTGTAAATACACCTGACCAAAGCGACTTGTTTATTTGTTTGGATACCGGTGGCGGAACTTTAGGAAATAAACAATTAGACTGGTTTAAAAAGATTTTGGAGACCAACCGGAAAGACTACAGGTATTGTATGGTATTTACCCATAATAATCTGTTTCGTTTAAGACCAACAGGCAGTACAAATCCAATGGTTGAAGAAATACATGCTTTGCTAGATTTATTTTTACGACATAATGTAAACATGGTGGTAACAGCACATGACCATAAACAGAATATTGCTGTTTTGGGCAACACTACCCACATTATAATGGATGCATTACAAGATGAAAATGATAAAGCCAGTTATTTAAAGCTAACTTTTAATGAAGAAACTATTAATTTCAGTTTTTTAAAACTATGAAATTCGATCGAACAGGATTTATTTTGTTTACCATTAAATACGAAAAGTGCGTGGATTTTTACGAACATATACTCGGATTACCAAAAATGTTTGAAACGGAAAATCTGACTTGTTTTGAGTTTGGAGATTCCTGCCTTCTGGTGGAATTAGATGAGAAATACGATGGAAGTCAAATCAAAGGGAATCGAATTAAAACCTGTCTTCGAATGAACGTGGAAAACGTAAAAAAATAGCAGACAAACTGCTTGCTCAAAACATAGATGTAGACTACCGGGAGCATTCATGGGGAACCGTTGCCAGGTTTTTCGACCCGGACGGAAACCTATGTGCATTTAAAGACAGTGAAAAATTTGAAAAACAAATTACTGATTTTTAAGCAAAATTTATAAGTGAACTACGAATTACAGGAATATACAGTGAAAACAACAGACAAACAAAATGAACGTATCGCAAAAATGACCTTTGCCTCTGTTTATCCTCACTACGTGACAAAAATCGAGAAGAGAGGGCGGACAAAAGAGGAACTGCATAAGGTGATGGAATGGCTTACCGGTTTTAACGCGACTCAGTTAAACGAATTAATGGATAAGCAGGCCACCTTTCAAGATTTTTTTGAACATGCAAAACTGAACCCCAATGCTCATCTTATAAAAGGTGTAATTTGCGGATATAGGGTCGAGGAAATTGAACATCCTTTAACGCAAAAAGTAAGGTATCTCGACAAACTGGTTGATGAGTTGGCAAAAGGGAAAAAAATGGAGAAGATTTTACGTGAAAAGAAATAAATAAAATTGCTGACAAGGTGCATTGTTCCTCCCCCTTTGGACAATGAACTTCATAAACCGTCCTCGCTGCAACAAACAATTAATCCGCACGATGCAGAAACTCTAATCTCCTACTATTCCTAAACTCCTGTGCAAAAATCCTGTCCGTCATTTTAGCAGAACTAAAAAGAAGTCCTAAGCACTTAGCAATGAATCAGGGCTTTTCGTTCACGCCCGTCCATAAATACCGATAGTGGCTTGTTAAAGCGCACATGTTTAATAAATTCGGTTTCATGAATGACTTCCTGCATTTCGAGTGCTTCCATTTTCAGCTTCGATTTACGCGATTTATGGGGAACCGAAAAATAGCCCACGTTCATTGAAGTAACATTGTGAAAGAAATGCGATCCCAGGGAACCGTCGAGCGGATAATCGGGCAAACCCATTTCGATTATGATTCTGGCCTTTGAAATGTTCGACCACAAAACCGGAATGCCGGTAAAAGGATCACGTGAACCCCAGCGGCCCGGACCAATAAGAATATAATCGGTATGTTCGGCGTCGAGTTTATGGTTGATCTCATTGATTTCCTCGGCCATTTGTTTGGTTCTCAACTTGTTGAATTTTTTAGGATCGACATAAACAACATCTCGAATATCCTCGATCTTTCCGTTCCCCATTCCGCGTTCGGCATACATAAACACCTTTTCTTCGTTCACTGCTTCAATGTCCACTTCCACCCGTTCTTCCATCCTGATCAGCGGTTTGATCTGTAAAAGGTAAAGTGTAGGCAAATCGTTTTCTGCTGGTTCGATATCGATGGCGTATTCAATTTCCACGGGTGAGCCCATGGCTTCTTTGAACAACTTCAGTAAAAGCGAAAGTGAATCGGCCAGCGGCAGGTGATTGTATTTTAATATATTGGCAAAATCGACTACCTTCGGTCCCTTCCCATGAACTCCGGGAATCAGGTCGTCGTTCTCCATCGAATATGTCGAAGCTGAATGTTCAAGTGTACCGTCTTTTTCGGCTTCCCGGACACGGTATTTTTTTATAGCTGCATCTTCGCCGTCGGCAATCAGGTCGCATTCGCTTTTCGTGAGATCGATGGCGTAAAATTCCTTTTGCGTATCGCGAAGTTGGTCTTTTAAAGCGGCAGCATTCAGGTGCGGGTATTTCGGACAAAACCGGAAAGAGTTTTCACCGCCTACCACGTACATACCCAATCCTACGGCTGCCACCGAAAAACCATCATCAGGCTCCATGTAGGAAATAGGATAATAATTGTAGGACTGCGCCACTCCCGAGATCGTTGGGTAGTACTTATCGTTGTAATGATGGCCAACCACTTCCTGAATAACAACAGCCATTTTTTCTTCTTCGATTTTATAGCTGATGGCATCGAAATATGCCTGAGCCGAATCGGTAAAAATACTGGAATACACCAGTTTGATTGCGGTTTCGAGCTGCCGGTAGCGTACCATTAGGTCAGGGTGGTTATTGGGCAGCAGGTAAGTAGCATAAACACCCGAGAAAGGCTGCAAAAGCGAATCTTCAAATAAGCCGGAAGAACGCACTGCCAAAGGCCGGTTGATCACTCTCAGGTACTCGAGCAGTTTTTCGCGTATAGGCTCGTCAAACTCCGAATCCAGAAAGTGTTTCCGAATGGCGTCATAGTCATTCAGCGAATAAATATCGTCGTAGAGATTATTCATTTCCACGAACTTATCGAATTCGAGTGCCCCGATAACGGCCGTGGATGGAATCCGAATATTCATCTGTGGAATCAACTTTTTAAAATCGATGTTTTCTATAAAATTGCAGATAAATGCAATTCCTCTTCCCTTTCCTCCCAGAGATCCTTTGGCTATCCGCACAATAAAACGGTTGGAACTGACAAACTCGGGATCGAAATTCACAATTGTTCCGCGCAATTTTTCAAAGCGTACCGACTTAAATACGTCGAGGCAAAACTGGCGCAGCAGTTCGGGTGATTCAAAATCTGACATCTGCAAGGGGCGCAGTTGCTCCGCCATGTTTATTTCGCCACGTGCCATCAGCCAGGTCGAGAACGAATTTCGGCTGCCGTGGTATTGCAGTGCTCCATCGGGTATATCCTTGAACTTTTCCTGGAATTCCTTGATGTTGTGAGCCTCGGTAATGGGCAGCCCGTCCATTCCTTTGAACACGAAATTCCCAAATCCAAGCCGACGGTAAAGAAAATTCAAAATGTCCATCGACAGACTTTCGGAATTCTTGTTAATAAAATCGGCACCGATTTCGCGTGCACGTTGTGCGTTGGTAATATCGTGCGACTGCAATAGCAGCGGTATTGGAAATTTACGGGTATTGCCGGTATATTTCAGCAATTCTATTCCGGCATCTTCGTCGTCTACACCATCTTTTTCAAACTTAACATCCGATATTACGCAAAGCATGTAACGCCTGTAACTATCGATGAAACGCACTGCATCTTCGTAGGTATCTACCAGTATTACTTTGGGCCGCGCCCGCATCCTGAGTATCTTGTGCAGTTCGTCTTTGGCATCTTCCTTTACCAGCACCTGTGTTTGGGTCATCACCGTGGTGTATAAAACCGGGAGGTAGCGCGAGTAATACTGGATGCTGTCTTCCACCAGGAGGATCACCCGTACGTTCCCGTTTTGAGTGTCACGGGCCACGTTTTTTATATCCTCAATGTATTTGATCATGGCCATGAAAACATTGGAATTGCCATTCCATACAAAAATGCGGTCGATAAAATTGAGCTTTCTTCTTTCGGTTTGAAAGTAACGTAGGTCTGCATTATTGTTGACCAGCAAAAGAAGAGGAACACGCGGCCGCATGTCGCGAATAGCATGCGCCGTTGCAATCGGCGAATCTTTATCTACCCCAACCAT
>Ga0207798_100498_pt1 | contig 10296 bp, 9 predicted proteins | sample TtanPargueraPR_8_FD_187278 | JGI IMG/M metagenome (GOLD analysis project Ga0207798, IMG submission 187278) | Anaerobic enrichment media microbial communities from Bioluminiscent Bay, La Parguera, Puerto Rico - Tt and E1 (SPAdes) | ecosystem: Environmental > Aquatic > Marine > Unclassified ... | reverse complement strand
AAGTTAGGAAAAGAGACCAATAAACACAGAAACTTTTAACCTTTGATGCCAATCCAGTACTAACGCCCTGTTAAGGGGTGAGCAACGCAATACCGAAGCCGCCGCATACCACCTTAAACACTAAAACAAACGCATAGTGAAAATGCCACGCGTTGCGAATCCCTCTTGAACAGATTGTTATATTTCATGTTCTATTAGTTCCGTAGGGATATTAGTAAACAACCCATCACCAAATTCTCCAAGGCTATATCTAAGAGGGTTGCCGGTTTTATGCAGGTTTATTTGAATAACATAGCTAGCTTGAGATTCAGTTTTTTCCTTTAGAACTATTGCCTTAATTTCGAGAGCTTCAGCGACATCAATAGTCTCAAAGTTCGGTAAACTAACTCTCTTCCCTACAAGCTCACGAACGTCTGAATCTGATGAAATTGATATAGTGTAAGGGATACGGACTCTAAATTTAATGACTTCATTTGAGTTAACTACTAAAGGATAATCTAGTGCAGATCCCTCTCTAAACGCCTTCAGCTCACACTGTTGAGCACATTCCATTGTAAATACATTATTATCCAAGCTGGTTGTTAAGAGATTTATCGAACTAATATAATCTGCCTGACCACCACTATTATTGATAACCCATTCATATTCAGTAAAAAATTCCACTTCATTTTTACTCACCGAATGCAACTCAAGATAGGGTGAATTTACTGGCACTAACATACCTGAAATGTTTGCATTTGATTTACTAACTTCATATGCATACGTTTTTTCAGCAAGCTCACTTTGTTTTTGCGTTGAAAAATAGCTATGCGCTAATGCAATACAGCTAATTCCAAGAGCTATAAGATCAACATTTTTTCTTAACCACATCATAATAACCTCGGAGAAATATAACGCCCAATTAAGGTGTGAAGCACGCTACCACGATACTCAATTAGAACACCTTAATCACTAAACTTGACCTAAACCAAAAATGCCAAGCGTGCTGAATCACTCTTAAATTGTTTGTTATGTTCAATCTTTCTCGTAATCACTGCGACCTTCACAGACAGCACACCCCGCCCAATAACTGTTTGATAAATCTCCTGTACATGTGGTGTGGCACCATTCACATTGGCCTACATTGTCAAAAAGATCGAAACACGACACGCACAAATACTTATCTTCTATTGCAGCTACTGTTTCATAACCTTCGCAAGAGCCACAATTAGCAGGAGTGATATTGTCAGGATAGCTAGAGTGATCATAACCATATGAATCTAACAATTGGTATACATCGGAATGTTCATATACTTTCTTGCAATTTGGGCACTCCCCCCATCCTTCGTTGATAAACGTCACTTTTTTATCGCAATTATCGCACTCTAACGTTAGTTGAGAATGACTAAAGTTACAGACTTTACAAACCCCGTACTTTAATTGAGCTAATGAACCATTTAAAGGCACAGCTTCGAAGTTACAATAACTGCAACAAACTATTTCGCTACCAGCTTTTTTGAGTTTACTTAACTCTTCTGTTTTTTGCTCATAAATGGTTGAGAGGTATTCAGCATGTCTTTTCATTTTCCAATCTAAATCATGAAAACGTTCGGTATGCTCACTAAAAAATTTGCTCCATCGATTTAGAAAAAGAGACTTTATGTAATACCAACACTCACATTGCTCCTTTATTATGGATTCGACTTCCTTCTGAGTACTTCCACTATAGGAGTCGACTTCACTATGATAAAAATGAATAATTCGATTCCGATGTGCTGCAATTTTCTTGAAGGAATTATATTCTGCTTCGCTAATATTTTCGCCAACAACATTTCTTAACCGTTTTACTGTTTCATCTAAATTGACTGATACAAAGTCTCCTAGATCATACTTTTTCTTGTTCGGGTCTTTATTGACTATGAGAGACCAATGCTCAATTGCTAATCTCGCTTTGAGCAGGATTTCTACAGAAATTGCAAAGTGAATAATTGAATATTTAGGCTGTTCTTTAAACTCACTTAGCGATTTTTCGAGAAAGTCGATCCCATTTAAGATCAACATGTCAGATGATTTATTCATTTGCTACTTTTCCTCGTTTGAACATAACGCAAAGCTAAGTGGCTGCAAACGCACCACTGAACCTAAAATTACCACCGTAAACACATAAAACCAATTTTAACTAAAACCGCCACGCGTTTGCAGTCCGTCTTAAGCGCCTTGTTAGGCAAATTTTTCAACGCCCCTTGAAATTACTGTATATAACCCCATACCTATTTATATGCGGTTGCACGCACAAGGTGATCCAGTTTCGACTAACAAATATGAGGATTTAATCTATGTCCGACAATGATTACAACGTATATCAAGGCGCTGATGGTAAGTGGCGAGGTGAACGACAAGATGCTAGTAGAGCTAGCGTCGTTGGGGAAACACAGAAAGAAGTTTTTGAAGCTACACGAGAGTTAGCTAAAAAGGCTCAATCTGAAGTATCCATACACCGTGGTGATAACGGTCAAATCAGAGCTAAGCATAGCTATGGAAATGACCCGAGATCTACCAAAGGCTAGCACCGTGTGGGGAGAGCTATTTCTCCCCCATTTGCCTAACGCCGCATTAAGGGGTGAACAACGCAAACCACCCAAACTAAATCATTGTGCCATAAACACTTAAGCTGAACTTTGAACCAAAACCGCCAAGCGTTGAGAATCCCTCTTAAATGCTTTGTTAGGCAATTATTCCAACAAGTACGTTAATAGGAACCTTTCTATATCAGAGATCATAGAGCTGACATCATCGCGAGTAAACTCTTCATGTTTTCCATGTGCAGCACTATTTCTGATACCTGCAATAGCCGTAATTCGTTTTTGTTGCAATGAGTTATAAACCCCGGCTTTGGTTAAGTCAGCATTCATTTTATCCATTTTTCCATGCGGGATATTATTTCTGTCGCATAACTCTCGCAGACTTGTCTCTAAAACGATGCCAGCAATAACAGCACTTGCTGTCGGATAATTCGATTTCAATAGTTCGGTTGCTTGCTCTAGCTCGCTATCAAACACTTCAGCTTGAACCAATGTCCTAACTGATATCAGGTAACCGCCTTCGAAATCTTCGCGAGCAGCATTGAAAATTGCTTTTAAACGTTTGAATACGGAGAGGTTTGACTCAAACGAAGTCGGACTCTCACCTGCTACGAACTCGGAGTAATGTTCAGACTCTTTGCCACAACTATTCGCGATTAGGCTTTTAACCTTAATGCGCCACTCATCAAATGTATTCTGGTCAACATACTCCGTACCTTGGGAGTATGTTCCTGTCCCTACCTTTTTAGTAGCCAATACAATCTCAGATTGTTGTTCTAATTCTTCAAATCTTTTTAGGTGTTTTTTGTTCATATTCCCCCCAGTTGCCTAACGCCGCATTAAGGTGTGAGCGGCGCTTGGCTATACTTGAGCGAAGCGAAAGCGCCAAGCGTTGCGAATCACTCTTAAATGCTTTGTTATATTGAGTGTTCACCGTGTTTGCCTAGCTTTTTGTTTTCATATTTTTCAACGAGATCAATTGCACACTTTTGCCTAGTTGAGTCATCTATAAACAAGTATGCGAGTAAAAACATTGAAAACATAAAAAACAAATAAACAGCAAGATCTGAATTGTTTGAAAATTCAACTATTGGTAACAGTACAACCATTGCACACGCGACAAATGAAGAGACAAAATACCCAAGTAGATAGCCAAGTTTTCTGATATTGAGCTTAGCCTTGTTAAGTGAACCCTTGTAACTAATGGAGTCATACTGTTTCGAAAATTCTATGTACCTAGCTCCCTGGATATACTTCAAAATATCTGAAGTTGGTGTATCAGAGGACATAAAAGCTTTAATTACTGGATAATCAATAAGGATACCAAAACGGTTTTGAAAAACCTGTTCGATAACGAAATGATATCTAGGCTTACTATTTTTCTCAATTTCAGCAATCATTTCGGAAATTCTACTAGTCTTTTCCTGTTGATGCTTATCAATTCGCCCTCTCACTATTTTAAACAAAGTGATGAATAGAAGAACGACGACAGCCGCAAATTTAGGAGTACCCCAAAGATCATGGCTAAATCTAATTAAAGCTTCCATCTTACCTCTCAATATAACGCCTTGCTAAGGTGTGAGTAACGCAATACAAAAGCTACCGCACAGCACCTTAATCACATAAGCCACCGCAAAGTAAAAATGCCACGCGTTACGAATCACTCTTAAGCAATTTGTTAGTACATGCGCTACTTCTATTTGTGCGCTCCAAGATATTGAAAACTGGCATGATATGAAAGGCTTTGAACACTGAAGTGAGACGGACAGCTACAAAACTTTACCGCCATTGAGAGACAAAAGTGAGCTAGAAGAAAAACACACTGAGCTACCCTACTTTCACTGGCTTCAAATTAGAAAAGGATTCGTTCCTCGCACTTCGACAGCAACACCAAAAGTAACCAAGGTTCTCTCAAAAGCCACCACGAAAATGAAGAAGCGCCAAAGAAATAGGCTAAGAGTTAGAAGCCGTAAACGGTGAAATCAAAGCGAACACTCCGCATATAGTGCCACCGGAAAGAACGTGAAAGGTACAAACTGAAAGGTGTAAAGACGAGCGCCAAAACAGATAAACACCAAAACTTATGGCCTTTGATGTCAAACCCGTACTAACGCCCAGTTAAGGGGTGAAGCACGCAATAACCAAGCCTCTGCATAGCACTTCAACACCAAAAAACACCGCATATCAAAAATGCCACGCGTGCTGAATCCCACTTGAACTGTTTGTTAGCACGCTGCCCTAGAAGCCTTTGATACACGCCAAGATATTGAAATATAGCACGAAACTTATGGCTTAAAACGCCAAAGTTAAACGGACAGCTGCCAAACTAAAAACTAACGTCAAGACGCGAGTTGGATCGAAGAAAAGCATGCCAAACTGCCCTTCTTCACAGCTTTCAAATTAGAAAAGGATACGGGCTTCAGAATTGAACTACCGCGCCAAAGAAACGCATTTTGGGTGATAATTTCCCAGAACTAAAGAAACCACACAAGAGAAATAGCCCAAAAGTTAGAAACCGTAAACGGTGAAAGCAAAGCGAAAACTTCACACCTAGTGCCACCGGAGCGAACCTGAAAGGCACATTTGATCAGGTGTAAAGGTATGAAAAGAAACCAATAAAAACAGAAACTTTTAGCCTTTGATGCCAACCCAGTGCTAACGCCTTGTTAAGGTGTGAGGCACGCAATACCGAAGCCTCCGCATACCACCTTAAACACTAAAGCCAACGCATAGTAAAAATGCCACGCGTGCCGAATCACTCTTGAACAATTTGTTATAACCACATGTTCTCACGGACTTCATAGTGGCTAACATGACGATCTGGATTCAATTTGTACTTTTCATCCTCTGGATATAATTTGGCGACACTGATGTCCTCACCAGAAAATGCTTTGATACATTCAAGATCTTCCCAATAGGTCAACAACGTGATTTCAGCAATATCACCTAAATCTCGATTTAAAATTTGAGCACCGAGGAAACCTTGTGTACTAGATGTATCTTTGATCCCTGTCTCATACAGGTATGCAATAAACCCCTCTTCATACTCTTTAGGGCAAGTAGCTTTCCATTCCCTTGCTATCATAAATACTCCATTTTATGCCGTGGTTATAACGCCCTGCTAAGGGGTGAGCAACGCAATACCGAAGCCGCCGCATACCGCCTTAATCACTAAATTCAACGCATAGTGAAAATGCCACGCGTTGCGAATCCCTCTTGAGCAGTTTGTTAGTCGCGAGGCACCGAGCGACAATTTTAAGCCGAACTAAACTTTGCGAACAACAAACTTTATGTGCTTTGATGCACTTAAGTCAGGCGTAGTCTCAAAGCGGCTAGTCAATGAAACCACTTGGAACAAACAACGCCGCAGAAAACGGACTGACAACACCAAAAAGCGCTTTTGGAAAGCCAATCTCACAATGCGTACTTTCAACAAAGTCACTGAAACTACATGGAACTTACAACACCAGAGAAGACGACTTTTCAACTAGTAGATCTGCTTTTGAACCAACAAACTCACCGGGCAGAATTGCAACCAAGAACAGACGCTCGATTGCCCTGCTCTGTCAGCACCAAAGAACAAAACAACCGCTTGGACACTTGCAAAACTTTGGACTTAAAACAGCTAAACTGAGTTTTGATCATCGATGAAGAACCTGTATAGCAAACAATCATCAGCCAAATTTTAAGCTTAGAAACGTGATTTTGATTGCTAGCTTTTTCTGGCGACTAACGCTCTGTTAAGGTGTGAGCAACGCAATACCGATGCTTCCGCATACCACCTTAAACACTAAAACCAACGCATGATAAAAATGCCACGCGTTGCGAATCACTCTTAAACAGTTTGTTATACGCACGAACGTTTAAGCCAAGATTTTATGCCAAGCCCCACTTTGAAACCATGATTTTTATGTGCTTTGATGCACTTAAGTCAGGCTTAGACTCAAAGCGGCTTGTCACTGAAACCACTTGGAACAAACCGCGCCGCAGAAAACGGACCTGCAACACCAAAAAGCACTTTTGGAAAGACAATTTCACAATGAGGACTTTCCACAAACTCACTGAAACCACGTGAACTCACCACACCAGAGAAAGTGCCCTTTCAGCAAGTAAATCAGCTTTTAGAAAGGCAAAATCACAGAGCTGAGTTTCAGCAAAAAAACGTAGCCAGGACTGACCCAAAAAATCAGCACCAAAGAACAAAACCAACCACAAACGACAGGCCAACACTGCTCCATGAACCAAGGAAAATTAAGATTGAAACCGGGATATCTCGACGCCAAAATCCCAAAAATCAGCGCTGAAAACTGCGATTTTTGACCTGAATTTTTAGGCTTTCTTCATATAGCGTATAACGCCCTGTTAAGGTGTGAGCAACGCAATACAAGAGCCACCGCATACCACCTTAAACACTAAACGCAATGCATAGTAAAAATGCCACGCGTTGCGAATCACTCTTAAACAGATTGTTATACCCGTTCATGACGTTTAAATACATCCAATCTATGAGCAAGACTAGTCCCTTTGCAGTCTTTAGGGGCTCGAAACAACTTAATACCCGAATCGCTATATAGTTTGTCTGTACTAGTCAGCATACATTGAACAAATGGATTACTGACTACTTTGTCGTTTGTAACAAAGTCCTTAAAGCTTACTGCCCCAAGTTGAATGTACCTCCAAAAGAAAATATACCAAACCACATCAAAGGCTGAGTTATTGTTAGATGCCGCCTGTAGCTCCTTTTCAATAATGTTCTTAATATATGGCTTAAGGGTTTTTCTGTGTGATTTATTTTCAAGGTAAACAATTTCAATCAGGCTAAGCACATGGCTAAGCGTTTTTTCAGATTCTCTTTTCACCAAAAACAGAAGAGATACAAACTTAATTAGTTGCATACTCTGCTGCTGTTCATTTTTTGAAAACTTCAATTTCAAGTCTTTTTTCTTAGTTAACAACTCGGAGAAAAACTTTTCTAAAATACCCGTGCCTGGATATTTTCTATGTATATCCAATGCGATGAGTAACGTGTGCTCAAAAGTTTTAAATGATACCCGACTTTTTTCTCTCAACGAGTGTGGGAAATACTCTCTGTCATGAGGACGATACAAACCGTCAGGGACAACAAATACCTGCGTTTTATTCTCGTTCAAAGTTAAATTAATTTTACTAAGTTCATTTGAGATTGTACTCAAGACTTTCTTTGCGTCTTCTTCTGAGTTACAAAGCACTCGATAATCATCTTTAAAGCGTACAGCGAGAAAATCTAAGGAGCTTAGCTCCTTAGATACTTTTTCGTCTACCCAAGCTAGTAGAATTTCAGCCACTAAATCGCTAAGCGCTGAGCCGACGGGGATACCGTTTGTTCTGGCATCATTGGCGTACTGAAGTAATTTATCAATTTTGTTCCCAAAATTAGAACACTCTTTATCTTCAAATGCGGTTTCTCTATTGCCAGCTAAAGCCCAAGCTAAACTGTGGGTATAAACAGAAGAATAGAAGTTAGTAATATCCGTTTTAGCTAAATACTTGTAGGATGTTGCATCGATGACCAAGTCACTTTCAGCCATACGAATCCATTCGTATATCATCCGTCCAGTCCGTAAACACCCCATTTTACCTTGGTTCTTTTTATCAACGGGGATCGGCATACTATAAGAGAAGATTTTTGTGTTCTCGGGATATAATCTATCTAAAACTGTTTCCCATTCCTCGTGTAGATAAAACACAATATCGTGGTAATTTCGCGGATCCTGTATTGCAAAAACCCGATTAGTTAATAGAGATTTTGGGTAAGAAATTGGAGCTAGCTGACGTCTAGTCAAATCAGTGGCTTCTTTATTGTACGGTTTACCCTGAAGTTTAAAGTCATGCACTTTGAATGATGGAGGAAGTATATTTGATTCAGGAAAATACCCTGCACTCAACAACCAGCTTGCAATATCATCTTTAGATATTTGTCTTACTAACTTTTCTGTATCACGAAAATGTTGCTCGACTAAAGATTTACTGATGTACATTTTATCTCCAATTAAGGGTATAACGCCGCATTAAGGTGTGAGTAACGCAACCATGAAACCCAACCGTACCACCGTAAACACTGAACCTAAAGATTAAGTGAAAAATGCCAAGCGTTAGGAATCACTCTTAAATGCTTTGTTAGGCAACATTTTACGGATATCACAATTGCAAATGTTATGCCTTGGGTTTCATTTTCCAATTAGATAAGCTAGCACAAACTCATAGAAACATGCTGCATATGGATTATAAAAAAACACTTGCCACTTTAAAGAAGCAGATTAAAGACGAAAATACAGTATATATAACTCTACCTGATGGCTTCAGTTTCAAAACACAAGGGGTCTTTGATTTTGACAGGTTTGTTAAATTCTTTGATTGGTCGATTGAAAACAAGCGAGTTTATATTGATATGACCGAATGCAATGGTGCCAATTACCAAGCGTTGTCTCTTATTGTGCTGTATGCATGGCGACTTAAATCACAACGTTGTACTGTGACTTTCAAAGAGTCAGATGCAGCACAGGGGGCCAGCAGTATGTTTCGATCTCTTGGGGCCAGAGGGACGTTTAATGTAATGATGCACGAAAACCTCAACTTTAATGGCAGTCAATACAAACCGTTATTTGCTTTGAGAAATACGAAAGATTTCAAGCAAGTAATCGAAACTGCTGAATCGTACACTGACGACTTTAATGTTGAGTTTACGAAACCCTCAGGTATGTACTTAGTGAACTACTATACAACACTTTAGAGCATGGACAAGCTCATTATGAGTATGGTCAACGAATGCATCGATTACCTTCTTTGTGTCAGTTTTCTTGGTACAAAAGTAAGAATGAAGTTTCATTTATCATTGCAGATACAGGGATCGGTATTAAGGAGCACCTAGAGCAAGCTTATCCTGGGCAGGACAGCCATGCAGATGCAATTCTAAAAGCAATGAAACCTCAGGTTTCAGGGACATTCGGAAGAAATGATCCTTACAAAGACAAAAACAACGCTGGTATTGGATTATTCCTGTCAACTAACATCATACGGCGACTAAATGCAGACATGCATATTGTCTCCGGAAATGGCGTTGTACATATATCTCCACGAGACATTACGACTAGAAATATTGAGTCTTATTGGCCTGGGACATTCGTGCTAGTAACAATCAAAGTAGACCTAGAGCCATCCGAGCAAACTTTAGAACAGATGCTGAGAGGTTTTAGGGAAGAGGCATTATCAGAGCAAAATCGAGCAGATGGACAAGAACAAGACTCTCAACTGTACGTCAACATCTCAAATTACTTCGGTTTTTTCGCCGAGGATAAAGAATCAGCGATCCGCTTCAAAAACGAACGTATATTCCCCGCATTAGAAGCTGGTAAGAAGATACTACTTGATTTCAAGGGAGTTGAAAGTTCACCACACAGTTTCTTGAGTGCTCTACTTGCTTCTCCAGTGAAATCTACAGGTATGAAAGCTTATAAAATATTTAAAGTTGTTAATGCAACCGCTGATATACGAGAGACTCTGGACTTTATTATGGATGAAAACACCGATTAATAACTGGCAAACCGGCTGCATAACGGCCGGTTTGTTGCCTAACGCCCTGTTAAGGGGTGAGCAACGCAATACCAATGCCGCCGCATACCACCTTAAACACTAAAACCAACGCATAGTGAAAATGCCACGCGTTGCGAATCCCTCTTGAACAGTTTGTTAGGCAAAT
>Ga0207798_100487_pt1 | contig 10502 bp, 12 predicted proteins | sample TtanPargueraPR_8_FD_187278 | JGI IMG/M metagenome (GOLD analysis project Ga0207798, IMG submission 187278) | Anaerobic enrichment media microbial communities from Bioluminiscent Bay, La Parguera, Puerto Rico - Tt and E1 (SPAdes) | ecosystem: Environmental > Aquatic > Marine > Unclassified ... | reverse complement strand
CAATACGTCAACTACAAACAATGCAGCCGGTAAACGGGTAAGGTCTGAGATGGAACCCAGCACCTTTTCCAGTTTGGCACGCTGACGAGTAATCTGCAGTTTTTCGCGTTTCGAAAGATTGTCCCAACTGGTGTCCTTCATCATCTTGTCGATGGAGATCATTTTCTTCACCGCTTTACGAATAGTAGGGAAGTTGGTTAACATACCTCCAGGCCAACGCTCAGTTACATAAGGCATTCCTACTTGTTTTACCAAATCGGAAACCAACTCTTTGGCCTGTTTTTTTGTGGCAACAAATAAAATTTTGCGGCCCGACTTTGCAATCTGCTTAATGGCAGCTGCTGATTCGTCGATTTTTACTACTGTTTTTTGAAGATCGATAATGTGAATCCCGTTCTTTTCCATGAAGATATAGGGCTCCATGTTAGGGTTCCACTTGCGTTTCAGGTGACCAAAATGAGCACCTGCATCTAATAATTCCTGAAAATTTGTTCTTGGCATCTGTTTACTTTTTTTATGTTCTAAAAGCAACACCTGAGTAGTCCCGGATAATCGGAAATCTCAGCCGTTTTAGATCCATATAAATGAATAATAATATTAACGTTTTGAGAACTGGAAACGTTTCCTTGCTTTTGGCTGACCCGGTTTTTTACGTTCAACCTCACGCGGATCCCTTGTCAGAAAACCGGCTGACTTCAGTTGTGGTCTCGATTCGGCATCGATCTCGATCAATGCACGTGAAATGGCCAAACGCAATGCCTCTGCCTGTCCTTTTGGTCCACCCCCGTCGAGGTTCACTTTGATGTCGTATTTTGCGGTAACTTCCAGCAAATTCAATGGCTGCATTACAATGTATTGCAATGTCTCAGCCGGGAAATAATCTTTTAGTTCCCTTTTGTTGATGGTAATGTTTCCCTTACCTTCACTAACGTAAACGCGAGCTACTGCTGATTTTCTACGTCCTATTGTGTTTACTACTTCCATCTTGTTTATTTACTTTTTAAATCAACAACTTTTGGTTTCTGAGCTTCAAATTTATGCTCGCCACCAATAACTACATGCAAGTTTCTGAAAAGCTGGCGGCCCAGTTTATTCTTGGGCAACATTCCTCTAACCGCTTTTTCAACCAGACGCTCAGGATATTTAGCTAAAATGTCCTGAGGATTTTGAAAAGTCTGTCCTCCCGGGTAACCTGAATGACGTACATAAACTTTGTCGGTCATTTTTTTACCGGTCAACATCACTTTATCAGCATTTACTACAATTACATTATCCCCACAGTCAACGTGCGGAGTAAAATTCGGTTTGTGTTTTCCTCTTAAGAGTTTGGCAACTTGGCTCGCCAGTCTACCCAACACAAGACCTTCGGCATCGATAACTACCCATTCTTTATTAGCAGTTTCTTTGTTCGCCGAGATTGTTTTATAACTAAGTGTGTCCACTTTAAATTGTTTTTTCATTAAACACAAGATTTTTCTTTTCAGTAGTCTGAATCCGGCTCAACGGAATTTTATCACCGGCCTGGCTTACTTCAAGAAAATCAATTAATTACACTCCTTACATCTAAGGATAATAATCGGGACTGCAAAAGTATTTTCTTTTTTCGTATTTCCAAAGAAATAACAATCAAATTTTCAATAAGTTAACGAAACACAAAAACCATTGCTTTAAAAAGCATAAATGTTCTAATCAGGGATAACTTAAAGGAATCCTGAAACGGGTATTTTCCTACTCCCATTCTATGGATGAATTCATATTTGGCTGAATAGAAAAACAGAAGCGCAACATCATGAAGGCCACAATAATTCGTTACATTTGCGTGCCACAGGCAATTATTTTCAAGAATGAAAACGCCAAAACCCGGAAAAGCAAAAAAACGTTTCCTGAACTCGTGGATCACTTCACTGGTGAATATCACGCTGATTCTCGTGTTGCTGGGAATGTTGAGCCTGGTTCTGATCAACGCACGAAAGCTTTCGGAATATGTACGCGAACAGATCGGATTTACGCTGGTATTGAAAGACGGCCTCAAGGAAGTTGAAATAATCAGATTGGAAAAAGTACTGGCAGCCAGCGAGTATGTTAAATCGACGCGATATATTGATAAAGAAACGGCAGCAAACGAATTGACGGAAGAACTGGGGGAAGATTTTACAGGTTTTTTAGGTTACAATCCCTTGTTTGCCTCGCTCGATGTTAAACTTTATGCACCCTACACATTGAGTGACACCCTGACCATGCTTGAACAAAAATTTCTAGATTATCCGCAGGTGGAAGAAGTGTATTACCAACGAAACCTGGTCACGTTCATAAACGAAAATGTCCGTAAAATAAGTTTACTTCTGCTGGTCGTGAGTGGTTTGCTCACTTTTATATTTTTTGGATTAATAAACAATACCATTCGACTTCTTATCTATTCACAACGATTTATCATTAACACCATGCAAATGGTTGGAGCGAGTAACAATTACATTCGTTTGCCCTTTCTGCGGCGCAGTGTCATACTGGGTATAGCAGGTGCCTTTCTTGCCAACATCATCTTACTGGGTATCGTGTACGCCTATAAAAAAGAATTGTCCGGGATTCTTACTCCCGATGATATTAGAATGGTAATTTTTATTGCCGTCATTGTTTTTGTCCTGGGCTTCCTGATCTCGGTAGTTTCGACCTGGCTTGCGCTGAACAAATTCCTACGGCTTAAATTTGATGAATTATTTTATTAACTATCTTTACCCCAACTTTATCAGAAACGATGGCTAAAAAAATTAAAGAAACAAAAGATAACAGCGGATTTGCGCTAGGCAAAGAAAATTACAAACTTCTGGCAATTGGTTTTGCCATTATTGTGCTTGGCTTCATTTTAATGGCCGGTGGTGGCAGCGACGATCCCAATGTATTCAATGAAGATATTTTTAGTTTCCGCCGGATTACACTGGCTCCCATATTGCTGTTCATCGGTTTCGTTTTCGAAATCTACGCCATCATGAAAAAACCGAAGGAAGAACAGTAATAATTTCAAAATGACTGTATTCCAGGCTATTCTTCTCGGAATTATCCAGGGACTCACCGAATTTCTTCCAATCAGTTCGAGCGGACACCTCGAGATCGGACATGCTCTATTAGGCATCCACAACGAAAATAACCTTCTTTTTGTGCTCGATGTCCATTTGGCTACGGTACTCAGCACTATAGTGGTTTTTCGTAAGGATATTGCTGTTCTGGGAAAAGATCTTTTGCAGTTCGAGTGGAACACGTCGACGAAATACATCAGTATGCTGCTGATCTCCTCCATTCCAATCGTTATTATCGGTCTGCTTTTTAAAGCCGAAATTGAAAACGTATTCACCGGGAACTTGTTATTTGTGGGATGCATGCTGATTATCACCGCTTTTTTGCTGACGCTTACCGTTTACGTACCCAAAAGCAGTAGAAAAATGACGTATTCCAAAGCCTTCGTCATTGGCATTGCTCAAATGCTAGCCGTTTTGCCCGGAATTTCGCGCAGTGGTTCTACCATAGCTACCGGCTTGTTGATGGGGGTTAAAAAAGATGAAGTAGCGCGATTTTCGTTTCTGATGGTATTGATCCCAATTATGGGGGCATCTATACTGGACATAGCGGGAGGAGTAATTACAGTGCAAAACATAAACCTCCCTGTCATGCTGGCCGGTTTTATTGCGGCATTTATCACTGGTGTAGTTGCCTGCTCCTGGATGATCAAAATTGTGAAGCGCGGAAAACTCATTTATTTCGCCATTTATTGCGCCCTTATTGGGCTAATTGCTATATTTGCAGCCTGATTTTGTGAAAACTATTCAATGCTCTGATCAACAGAGGCTTATATATGCCCACATTCAAAAACAAATACGACTTCCCGGGAGGGGAGATATTATTGTTTGACAAAGATCTGAATTGGACTTCGTTTGACGTAGTGAATAAAGTGCGTTACGAACTGTGCCAGAAATTGGGCATTAAGAAGCTAAAAGTTGGGCATGCGGGCACACTCGATCCTCTGGCAACCGGCATGATGATTCTTTGCACGGGCAAGGCAACAAAAAAAATAGAAAGTATTCAGGCAGAGGAAAAAGAATATGTGGCAAAACTGAAAATAGGAGCCACTACACCATCGTTTGATCTGGAAACCGAAGAAGATGCCCAGTATGATTACAGTGAGGTTAGCCTTGAATTGCTTAAGGAAACACTCGACCATTTTATTGGAGAGATCGACCAGGTTCCTCCTGTGTTTTCAGCAGTAAAAGTAAAAGGCAAACGAGCATTCGATTATGCAAGAAATGGAGAGAAGGTAAAACTTCAACCCAAAAAAATTGTTATAAAAACGATAGAAATTGAGGATTTTGATTTGCCGTTCATTAAACTGAGGATCACCTGCGGAAAAGGAACCTATATCAGGGCCCTGGCACGTGACATAGGCGAAAGCATGAAGTGCGGTGCTTATTTAACGGGGCTCGAACGAACCAAAATCGGAAAATTTAAACTTGAGGATGCTTTTAAAGTGAACGATTTTCTTGAAAATCTTCCACTTGATGTATCCAAATAAATTATGATGCGTAAAAGAGGGACGCTAAATAAAAACCAATTTTCTGTTTTATTTTTGTGTTTTTACCTTAAATCGACAAACTGAATAAAAAATAAATAGCATGAAATTATCAAAATTCAAGTATGAACTCAATCCGGAACGAATTGCATTACATCCGGCCGATAACCGCGATGAATCGAGATTAATGGTTTTAAACCGTGAAAAAAGAACCATTGAACATCGCTTATTTAAAGATGTGCTTGATTATTTTGATGATAAGGACGTGATGGTGTTCAACAACACCAAAGTTTTTCCGGCCCGCTTGTATGGTAATAAGGAAAAAACCGGTGCCGAAATCGAGGTTTTTTTATTACGCGAATTAAATCGTGAACAACGCCTTTGGGATGTGCTGGTAGACCCGGCACGAAAAATACGGATCGGGAATAAACTATACTTTGGCGACGATGACGTTTTAGTTGCAGAAGTGATAGACAACACCACATCGCGTGGCAGAACACTTCGTTTTTTGTTCGACGGTCCTTATGACGAGTTTAAAAAAACCTTGTATAGCCTGGGAGAAACCCCGCTGCCAAAATTTATTAACCGCCAGGTTCAACCGGAGGATAAAGAACGCTACCAAACCATTTTTGCGAAACACGAAGGAGCAGTTGCAGCACCTACAGCCGGTCTGCATTTTAGCCGCGAACTTCTTAAACGACTCGAGATCAAAGGCATCGATTTTGCTTATGTAACGCTGCATGTGGGCCTCGGAAACTTCCGCAGTGTTGATGTGGAAGATCTTACTAAACACAAGATGGATTCGGAACAAATCTGGATCAGGAATGAAGCCTGTAACATGGTAAACGAAGCCAAAGAAAACAAACGAAATGTTTGTGCTGTGGGTACTACCGTAATGCGCACGCTCGAAAGCTCGGTTTCAACCCAGGGATTTCTGAAACCGTTTGAGGGATGGACCAATAAATTTATCTTCCCTCCCTACGAATTCAGTGTAGCCAATTCGATGATCACCAATTTTCATCTTCCGTACTCAACGCTGTTGATGATGGTGGCTGCATTTGGAGGTTACGAATTTGTAATGGAGGCATACCAAACTGCTATTAAAGAGAAATACCGCTTCGGAACATACGGCGATGCCATGCTGATCATTTAAACGCATTTCAAAAAAATAATTGTTTGCCCTTGATATTGAATCAGCGGCTTTTTTATACATAAACAGCCCGATCGTTAATCGACCGGACTGCCTCTGTAAAGTTAATTATTAAGTTTATTACAGGTTCACCAATACTTTGTAGTAATTAAATGCACAGCGTTTCTCAGGATCGAACTGGTAGTAGGCAATAGCTATCCGGCATATATCCTGAATGGTGCTGTAAATGCTGGCCACCTCCTGTTTCCCGTAATTATCTAAAACGGCTTCTCCTTCGAGCGCTGCAAAACGATCGCGGTATTCGTTAATGCGGTTGGCACATACCAAAATTTTATCAAAAAGTGAATCCATTGTTCCCTTTTCAACAACTTTTTGGCGTGTCGTTTCATCCAAATTGGCTGCAAAGGTTTTCAAAAAATTATAAAGGCTCAGGTGGTCGCCATTTTTTGCATCACTGAAATAGGCGTTGTATCCTGTTTTTTCGAAAAAAGATTTCAAAAATTCCTTATCCTTTTTGAAATCGATCTTCATGGAAGCGCGCAATACTTTTAAGTGTTGCAAAGCTGCCACCATGATCTCATGCCACTGGCGATAATCTTCGTCCCTAATGGCATCCAGGCCATCGGCATAATGTTTCTCAATGGTATCATCAATCCACACGTTCAGCGAAATTGCATACTCCGGATCCCACTCTTTGCGTAAGCTTGAAAGTTCGTAAATATTTTCCTTAAAGGTGCGTGCAATTTTCTGACATGCCAGAATGGTAGCCGTACTGGTTGGGCAAACGGTTAAAGTTTCCATATCTCGGTTTTTTCAATTAGCAGTTACTACAAAACTAAGGACTATTAACCAGAAACACCCAATCACAAGACGTTTATCTACAATGTTTTACAACTATGTTGCGTAACTATGTTATACAATAGGTTTTGAACATAGGCTTTCAATCTATCGTCAACACGACAGAGAGATTTACAATTTAGTATGTTTAAGTGATTACTTGTGCCTTTTCTTAAGTTCCCTCACAATGTCTTCGATTCGGTATCCCTTGTGTGTCAGTAAAACAATCAGGTGATACAATAAATCACCAGCTTCGTATATAAGATTTTCGTCGTCGTTTGTCATGGCACCAATCACGGTTTCAACCGCCTCTTCACCAACTTTCTGAGCAATTTTTGGTGTTCCTTTTTGAAAAAGCGAAGTGGTATACGAACCTTCAGGCATTTCGACCTTACGCTTGTCGATAAAATCCTGCAGATAACTTAGGAACAAAATATCGTTGTTGGCATTCACCTCTTCAAAACAGGTATCAGTTCCGGTATGACAAACCGGGCCAACAGGATTTACTTTAATAAGCAGGGTGTCGTTGTCGCAATCCACTCCTATGGAAACAACATTCATAAAATTTCCCGATTCTTCACCTTTAGTCCAGAGACGATCTTTCGAACGGCTGTAAAAAGTTACTTTTCCGCTCACCTGGGTTTTGGCCAGTGCCTCGCTGTTCATGAATCCCAGCATCAGTACATTCTGGGTTTCTGCATCCTGTATGATGGCAGGAATCAAACCTCCCATTTTATCAAAATCAAGTTGTGATATTTCTTTTAATGTTTTCATTATCTTCATTTTTTATTACCCGGAAACAAGAAATTCCTCCTGTGTAATTTGCTTATTTAAAACTGCTTGCATTAAAATGCCAGCAGAATTTCCGGATAAATTTCGGTGCGAAGTTAAGCATTGCACCGTTCATCGGACCACAATTCCGTTTTGTTTTAAGTAATTCTTAAGTACCGGAATTGGAATTTCGTTGTAATGAAAGATACTGGCAGCCAGTCCAGCATCGGCTTTTCCTTTGGTAAATACATCGACAAAATGCTCTTTTGCACCTGCTCCACCGGAGGCAATAATGGGAATTTTCAGCCTATCAGCCATTTTTGAAAGCTGGTTATTTGCAAATCCGTTTTTTGTCCCGTCGTGATTCATCGAAGTAAAAAGGATTTCGCCGGCACCACGATCTTCGGCTTCTTTGGACCATGAGAAAAGTTCCTTATCCGTTGGGATGCGACCACCATTTACGGTAACAGTCCAATGGTCCTGCCCGTCATCACGGGCATCGATAGCGACTACCACAAACTGGCTCCCAAAATTCAGTGCCAGTTCATCGATCAATTTCGGGTTTCTTACCGCAGAAGAATTGATAGAAATTTTATCCGCACCTGCGCTTAAAAGCTTTTCGGCATCCGATAATTCACTGATTCCTCCCCCCACCGTAAACGGGATATTTATATGCTTGGCAATCCGTTTTACCAGGTCGACAAATGTTTTCCGGCCTTCGTGAGTAGCGGTAATATCGAGGAAGCACAGTTCGTCGGCTCCCTGATCTGCATACCTGGCACCCAACTCTACGGGATCGCCTACTTCCTGAATATTCACAAAGTTGATCCCTTTCACGGTTTGCCCGTCCTTAATATCCAAACACGGTATAATTCGTTTTGCTAACATCTCCTTCTATTCGTCATACGTTTCTTATCGAATGAACGCTTCAATTTCTTTCAAAGTTATCCGTTTCTCATAAATGGCTTTTCCGGTGATTACGCCCGGAACACCCATTTCATCTAATTTTAATATGTCGCTCATGCTCGCAATACCGCCACTTGCAATAATTTCAATGCCGGAAAGTTCCAGCAGGATTTTCTCATAAAGCTGAAATGAAGGCCCGGCTAACATCCCATCACGGCTGATATCCGTTGAAATAACCTTTGTAATGCCTTTCTGATGATAATCGGCAATGAAATCGAGCACCGAAAGTTCGGTAGTCTCAAGCCAGCCACCTACGGCAATTTTACCATCTTTCGCATCGGCTCCAAGAATAATGCTTTCGTTCCCGTATTTATCCAGCCATCGGAGAAAAATTTCCGGTTGCTTCACTGCAATACTTCCTCCAGTAATCATAGCTGCTCCCGAATTAAAAGCAATCTCAAGGTCTTCGTCCGATTTCAGTCCCCCGCCAAAGTCTATGGAAAGCTTGGTTTTGGTAGCTATGTTTTCGAGGACTTTATAATTTACGATATGATTTGCTTTGGCACCATCGAGATCAACGAGATGTAATCTGCTTATTCCGGCATCTTCGAACATTTTTGCCACTTCCAGCGGATTCTCGTTATACACCGTTTTCTGCGAATAGTCGCCCTGAGTAAGCCGTACGCATTTCCCCCCGATCAAATCTATAGCAGGTATTATTTCTATTTTTTTATCGTTAAATGCCATGGTGGCAAAGTTAGTTAAAGTTGACCGGTGTTGATAATTTCATTTCCATCATAAATGACAAAGATTTCAGTCCTGATTTTCCAAAATCATTTTTAACACGGCCTGTGCCGTTACTTCGCGGTTAGACGCCTGGTCTACCACAATGGAATTCGGACCGTCGATTACTCTGTCGGTAACCACTACATTTCGGCGAACCGGCAGGCAATGCATAAATTTTGCCTCATTAGTAAGCGCCATTTTTGCTCCATCCACAGTCCAGGCAAAGTCTTTCGAAAGTATCTGCCCGTATGGATTATATGAAGCCCAGTTCTTGGCGTAAATGAAATCTGCTCCCTCAAACGCTTTCTTCTGGTCGTATTCCACTTTTATGTCTCCCATGAACTGAGGTGCCAGCTCATACCCTTTTGGGTGAGTAACAACCAGCTCATAATCCGTTTCGCGCATCCATTCTACAAATGAATTCGCCACGGCTTGCGGCAAAGCCCGCGGATGCGGTGCCCAGGTCAGCACAACTTTAGGACGCTCTGTTTTTTTGTATTCTTCGATAGTGACAAGGTCGGCATAGCTTTGCAAGGGATGGCGAGTGGCTCCTTCCATGCTCACAACCGGCACGCCCGCATATTCCACAAACTGTGTCAATATTCGCTCTGAATAATCGGCTTCACGATCTTCGAATTTTGCGAATGCCCGCACCCCAATCACATCGCAATATTTCCCTATCACCGGGATAGCCTCGCGTAAATGCTCGGCATTATTACCATCCATTACAACCCCCATTTCCGATTCGAGTTGCCAGCTATCTTCATTCACGTTCATCACCATGGTATTCATGCCGAGGTTCATAGCTGCCTTTTGTGTGCTGAGCCGGGTACGCAAACTGGAATTTAAAAAAACCAGTACCATGGTTTTATTTTTACCCAGGTGCTGAAATCCGAATGGATTTTTCTTGACTTCAAAGGCGGTCTGAATGGCTACCTCAATGCCTGGTATATCTTGTACCGATGTAAACTTCTTCATTTGTATAATCTTATTTTGGTCTTACCTGTCCGTTTCCTTCAATGATCCATTTGTAGCTTGTCAATTCTTCGAGTGCCATAGGTCCGCGAGCATGCAGTTTTTGTGTACTGATCCCAATTTCAGCTCCCAGCCCGAACTGCGCACCATCGGTGTAAGCGGTCGATGCATTGGAATAAACCGATGACGCATCGATCATTTTCCTGAATGTTTCAATTCGTTCCAAATTCTCTGAAATAATAGCTTCGCTGTGTTTTGAACTGTATGTATTTATGTGTTTTATGGCCTCCTCGAAAGAATCAACGGTTTTAACCGACATTTTCAGGGAAAGAAATTCGGTTCCAAAACTTTCATTCGTCGCCGCAAACAATAAATCTTTCGGATAAACTTTACTTAGTTCCGGGAATGAATGTTCATCTGCGTAAATTACTACATTTTCTTCCAGCAATTTCCGGGCAAAAGCTCCCAATTCATTGAGCCTGCTTTCATGGATGACCAGACAATCCAGTGCGTTGCATACTG
>Ga0207798_100479_pt1 | contig 10622 bp, 6 predicted proteins | sample TtanPargueraPR_8_FD_187278 | JGI IMG/M metagenome (GOLD analysis project Ga0207798, IMG submission 187278) | Anaerobic enrichment media microbial communities from Bioluminiscent Bay, La Parguera, Puerto Rico - Tt and E1 (SPAdes) | ecosystem: Environmental > Aquatic > Marine > Unclassified ... | reverse complement strand
CCCTGGTCCCTTCAAATCTGAAAACTGAAGATTATTCACTGGATCGAAGGAGGGTGCCAAAAGTCCATGCATCTGCTTCTACAAAAGATGGTATCCTGTCGGTGACACTGGTAAATCTGAATCCAAACAGCAGCGAATCCGTTGAAATCAGCATAACAGGAAATGAATATTCATCAGCCAGTGCACAAATTCTAACGGCTGATAATATGGATGATTTTAACGATTTTGGCCAGCCTGAAAAGGTCACCTTGAAAGATTTAAAAATCGATAAGCCAAAAGACGGAATATTAACGGTTGATTTGCCTGAAAAATCTGTTGTACTGGTTCAACTTCAGTAAACATGCAGCTTGAAATAGAAAGAGGCCTTACCAAAACTTTGGTAAGGCCTCTTTGAGCTTATTTTTAATTCGGAGTATTATTTTAACAATACTTTTTGCGTTTTCACCTGCGTAAAATCGCGGTCACTCACCCGAACAATTACTATACCGCTAGTCTGCAATTGAATCTGTTCAGTGGTATTCTGAATAGTATTCTGATAAATTTTTCTGCCGGTAAGATCGAATACATCAACAGTACCGTTCAGGATATTATCATCGCCATTTACCACCAGGGTATTGTTCCGGCTAAAGATCCGAATATTTTGCAGTTCGGTTAGCTTAGCTGAAGTTGCATTTGCCAGCTCGATATCGTCGAACAAGAAGGTAAAATTGGCCGATCCGTCACCCATGGTACCATTATCGAAAATCAGCACAATTTTCTGATACGATTTTGTATCATCAATAGCTGAAAAGTCGAAACTCAGTTCTTCCCATTCGTTGGCAACAGAAGTACTGTCTTCCTGCTCAAAATTGATTCCGCCATCCGAAAGGTTTTCGACTTTGAGCAATACTTTGGCTTTAACACGCGGAGAGAAAACCTTCATTTTGAATGTTTTTCCAGCCGAGAAATCGATGGGTTCTTTTAATGCAATCCAGCTACCACCCCATGCTTGTCCTGCATTTTTAACCATCTGCCCGACTGTCGCACTGGTGTTGATTCCTGTAGACTGTGGATTATCAATCACGGTCACTTCGCCACCGTCGAAACCGGTGAAAGTGTACTCAACATTTTCAGACTCAAAATCGAGTGGGAGGGTAGGTGCCTCTGTCTCTGAACCTTCATCAACCAGCATGATATCGTCGAATAAAAAGGTGAAATCGGCCGATCCATCTCCCATGGTACCGTTGTCGAAGATCAGCACCACTTTCTGATACGACTGTTCAACGTCGATGATAGAGAAATCAAAAGACAATTCCTCCCATTCATTTGCGACAGTTGTAGCTACCTCTTTTTCCAGGTTGATACCGCCGTTGGATATATTTTCCACTTTGAACGTCACCTTTGCCCCTACACGTGGTGAGAACACCTTCATTTTAATTGTTTTTCCCATCGTGAAATCGATTGGTTCTTTCAGTGCAATCCAACTACCGCCCCATGGCTGTCCGGCATTTTTTACCATCTGTCCAACTTTAGTACTGGTATTTATTCCCGAAGACTGCGGATTATCGATCACGGTCACTTCCCCGCCATCAAAACCGGTAAAGGTATAATCGATGTTACTGGCTTCAAAATCGAGTGGAAGTGTAGGTGCTTCTGTTTCTGATCCTTCATTAAACTGCATAATGTCGTCGAACAGGAAGGTAAAGTTTGCGGATCCGTCGCCCGCCGTTCCATTATCAAAGATCAACACGATTTTCTGATACGATTTGGTATCATCGATGGTAGAGAAATCGAACGACAGCTCTTCCCATTCATTGGCTATGGTAGAAGTATCAACCTTTTCAAGTGCAATTCCGCCGTCTGATATATTTTCAACCTTCAGCGTTACTACTGCGCCAACGCGTGGAGAAAACACCTTCATTTTAAACGTCTTCCCGGCTGAGAAATCGATTGGGCTTTTTAGTGCGATAAAACTGCCTCCCCATGGATCTCCGGTGTTTTTAATCATCTGCCCTACTTTCGCACTGGTGTTGATTCCCGAAGATTGCGGGTTGTCGATTACGGTTGCCTCACCACCACTGAAATTACTGAAGGTATAGTCTACGTTCGCCGCTTCAAAATCCAGCGGCAGGGTAGGTGCCTCATTTTCCGAACTTTCATCAACGAGTTTGATGTCATCGATTAAGAACGTGTAGTTTGCTGATCCGTCTCCTGCTGTTCCATTATCAAAAATCAGCACTACCTTCTGGTATGACTTGCTGTCGTCGATAATGCCATAGTCAAAGGTGAGTTCTTCCCATTCGTTGGCAACGGTGGTGAGCACTTCTTTTTCGAAGGCAATTGCATTATCGTCGAGGTTTTCAACCTTCAGCAAAACTTTGGCATCCACGCGTGGCGAGAACACTTTCATCTTAAAAGTTTTCCCGACTGAGAAATCAATGGGATTATCCAGAGTAATAAGACTGCCGCCCCAGGGTTGTCCGTCATTCTTAATCATCTGCCCAACTTTGGCGCTTGTGTTTATTCCGCTTGATTGCGGATTGTCTATAATCGTTAATTCACCACCGTCAAAATCGGTGATTGTGTAGGTTCCCGACTCAAAATCAAGTGGCAAGTCCACTGCCTGAGTCATTCCAACTGATGCAAAGAGCATCAAAAAAAGTAAAGTAAAATGTTTCATAGTTGTTAAATATTAGTTCCAAAATGATGTAAAATTCTCTTATTCATGAGTTTAAATACAGTTTCTTGTATCCCTTCTTCCTTCAAGATCTGCCAGAAAATGTCGGATAACTGCATAGCCATGCATCGTAAAAGCAATCGTTTTGACATTTGTATACTCCAGGAGCTTACCCCAAGGTTTCTCCTTGAAAATTTCTAAAGTTCTCCTCTGCGTTCAACCAGTTTCATTTTTATTTCCCTTGCCTTTTTCTCCGTAAGGCTGTATTTCCACATCACAACTATTGCTATAAATGCGGTAAAAGCAGGAATCGTAATATCTGCTATGCGCAGTTTGGATAGTGTTTCGGCAGTTTGTGCAGTGGCATTCTGATCGAAACCTACTAATTTTAAAACCAATCCCCCAAGAACCAATGCAATTGCCTGTCCCAGTTTGACCATCCACCAGTAAATCGCCCCAAATGTTCCTTCTTTTCGTGGCATTCCATTCTTTAATTCATCCAGATCGCACACATCAGCAGTCATACTCATCATCAAAGTAAACAAACCACCAATTCCGAAGGCGATAAAAGGTAAAGGAATAAACATCAGCCATGGTGCACCTTGACTTGTATCGATACTAAACCAGGACATGTTCCAATTTTCCAGTGTTGGATTAATGAATTCAAAAACATGGGCAACGCCCTGATTCAATGCTTGTGCAAATTTCGTTTCGTTAAATGCAGCATTTAGTTCATTGCTAAATCCCCACCATTTAAGCAGGTATCCTACGATTGAAATCACAGTTGAGATAATAAATGCTTTTCGTTTTCCGAACTTATTGGCCAATGCAGAAATAATGGGAATAACCAGGAATGCCGTAAGAATAGCAGACATCATAGAGAACCAGGCCGGCCATGTTCCTGCACCTTCGTAGCTTCCTCCATACATGTAGAAAACGATAATATAAACACTGAATGCAGCAACCATTTGATATCCGTTAAAGACCAAAAATGTAGCACCACACAGTTTCATGAAAGGTTTGTTTTTTGAAACCTGAACAATTCCGGCAAAAAGTTCCTTGAGGTTAGACCACAATGTTTTGAAAGTAATTGTTGCCCGGTTCTCCATTTTTGAAGAATCGATACCCTTACATACCAGGGCCGGCATAATTCCTAAAATTATTGAAACACCTGCAACTACAATCGACATTTTATGTACTCCTTCTGCTTGTGTTGCAAACATATCCGGATCGGCAATAATCACCCAGAACCACGGAACAATCATCCATGCAATCTGACCCATGGTTTGAGAAAAAGCCATCAATCGGGTCCGTTCATTGTAATCCGAAGTCATTTCATATCCCAGTCCAATAAGAGGAGTTGAAAACATGGTATTCCCAATTAAATAAATCATTGAGAAGATGAGGAAATACCAAAAATTAAACATTTGCGAATTTTCAGGATCAAGTCGCCAAAGAACAGCGAATAGAATACCGCTTAAAATAGCACCAATAAAGATGTACGGCCTTCTTCGTCCCCATTTTGAATTTGTGTTATCGGATATAAATCCCATTATCGGATCAGTAATGGCATCGAATATTCGTGGTAGACCCCCTAATAACCCGGCTAAAAAAGGATCCATGCCAAAGGCAGTTAACAAGAAGAACATAAAAAATCCTAAAGCGCCAGGCAATAAATTATTTACTAAATGACCCGACCCAAAAGCTACCTTTTGAATTATTGGTACCCTGTCTTTTGCTGGTGTTTTATAGTTTGACATGTTTTGTTTGATTTATAAGAACAGGTACATTTTTATAAATACCTGTTCCGATTTATAGCTAACGGTTTTGTTCAATTTTTTATCTGCAATAACATTTGACTAATGTTGGTAATTGTTAAGGCGTTTAGAAGACACCCCTGCAATCATCTAATAAGGTAACATGGATTCTATCCACTTCAACTGCCCCTGCCGGGAGATCTTCAGGTTCAAGTCCGGGATATGAAAGCACATCTTTCCATTTTTGGATGGTTGTGCTAAAGAATTGAGAAGCTGCAGAGTCTGTCTCATATACTATTATTTCAAATAATTCACCTTTATCACCTCCAAACCTGGTTATTACCTGCCATTCGCCATTTCTTTTAAAGGATGTATTGGTATGGTCTGATTGAGGATAATATTTATTATCCGAAGGCTTTAAAAGTACCCAGATATCCTTATCATGTGATTCAGGATAAACGCCCATGGTTAAGATACGGCATTTGACTTCATCGCCATCTACAGGTGATGTTATTTGCACTTTATCAACGGGATGATTCAACTCCAATTTATTCCCTATATCTACCTGTTCGATTTGACTTTGCGGATTCATCAATCCAAATGAGTATCCACCAAAAATGAGCAGTAATACACCTATTATACCCAATAAAACCCGTAATTTAATATTGACCAGGCCAAGGGAGGAGTTACGAATCTTTATACTATCAACAATAGCTATTAGTAGTAATATGGCTCCTACAATGATTATTATTAATTCTGCAGTCATGGTTTAAAATTTTGAATTATGATAGTGGATAATTACAATACAGAAGTCAACATGAAAATTAATCTGACTTTGTATATACTCTTACCCAATCGACTTCCATGGTTTGTGGAAATACAGTTTCGCTGGTTGGAAAACCAACATAATTGCCGCCAACAGCCAGGTTCAGCAAAATATAAAAAGGATGATCAAATACCCATGCACCTTTCCCTTCGACATTTTTTGGTGTTATGGATTGATAAGGGACATCGTCTACGAAATAATTGATATAATCTTCAGTCCATTCTATTGCAAACAGATGGAAATCAGCATCGAATCTATCGTTCTCAAATCCATAACTTTTTGTAATCGGGGAACCACCGGAGTAACCGGGTCCATGCACGCTACCGTGTATTATATTTGGCTCCTGTCCACGATATTCCATAATATCTATTTCACCGCACTGAGGCCATGGATTTACATCAATATCAGCTCCAAGCATCCAAAATGCAGGCCATATACCGGGTCCATACGGCATTTTGATACGTGCCTCAAAGCGACCATAAGCCTGATCAAATAATCCTTTTGTGGTAATTCGTGCTGATGTAAATGTATTGCCGCTTTGAAGGGCAGTGATTTTCAACACACCATCCTCGATTACTATGTTCTCTGCATTTTTGGTATAGGATTGTAATTCTGCATTCCCCCATCCATCTCCATCAGGTCCTCTGCCAATATCATACACCCATTTTGATTCATCTGGTGCTCCGTTGGTGTCAAATTCATCCTGCCAGACTAACTGCCAGTTATGTTGCTCCAGTTCATTTTTATCAATACAATTTGAAAAAAGAAGAAGTACGAATATCAAAAGAGAACTATTTATGTAAGAAAAATTTATCCGTTTCATTTTTTTAAAATTTATCGTGTATTCAATATTCAGTTCAATTGATTATGAATAAATTACTGGCAAAACTTACTTTTTCACCAATTTTATATTATCAACCAACAGTTCACCTCCGGCACCTGTAACAGCACCACTGGCTAAATTGAAATGTATCGTGAAAGTATTTGCTTCAGCATCTACTCCTGAAAAATCAAAACTATAGCTGGTCCATGTAGATTCATTCAATCCCTGGGTTTGCAGATCAAAATTATTTGTTGCTCCAATTCCTGGTATGTTTGTTTGCAGATGTACAGCTGCTGCATTTAACGGAGCAGCCAGTTTTAACTGAAAAGTCAGGGTTACATCTGTTGCTCCATCATAATTTAAATTCGCTTCTGTCAATTGAAAAATATACGCTTTCCCGGCAGCATCCGATGGGTTCGATGCAACAACTTTCATTGCACCTCCCTGAACTCCACCATCTGATAACCAGCTAATGGAGGCTTCATCTCCGGTTGCATCAGCAAGGCGTTCCCAGCTCTCTGTTGAAGTAGAAGTATCAAAGGTTTCTTCAAAAATACTGGCACCCACGGTTCCTCCTTCCTTGTAGAAATAAATATTATCGAGCCAGATGTTGGATGGATTTGTTCCTCCCTGTCCGTCGAATTTTAACTGGAAGATTTCGTTGAGAGACATACCCGATGCTGTAAAGTCAGACAGCGGAATATCATAGCTGTTCCACTGCCCGGCAGCAATAGGAGTTAGCGAAACCAGGAATTCTACAGGAGACCCGCTTGAATTGATCGGAGTAACTTTTACATCTGTTGCATCTGCCGTCCACATATCGATGTGGAGGTATTCCATTCCCGAGGCATCCTGTGTACTGCCCAGTTCGGTACCCTGGTAATTGAAGGTAGCATATTGCAGGGTACTGTTACCGGCAATATCAACAATTGTTGCATCGGTTGACTGTCCCCAGTCGGGATCGAAATTGGTACCTTCAACATCTGTGTAGGCATCGCTGAACACCGAAATTACATTCGCGGCATCTCTTGAAGGAGGCGCCGGTGCAGCTGCCGAAGGCTCGGTGGCTCCCATACCTCCTTCTTTGTGGAAATATAAATTATCCAGATATATAGTACCATTCCCGTCAAACTTAAGTTGAATAATGTCAGCGAGATCGACCGGTGAGAAGGCTGATAAAGGAATATCTATGCTGGTCCAACCCTCAGTTGGAACCGTTAGCGTGTAGGCTTTTTCAACGGGACCGCTACTAATCAAATAGATATTTAGTGCGGATGAATTACTGGTCCAGAAATCCAGATGTAAATGGTCCATGCTTGTTGCATCCAAACTTTGAGCAAGCTGAATTCCCTGGTAATCCAGACCGGTAAACTTGAGGGTATTGTTTCCATCAATGGAGACATCGGACACTATGGTAGATTGTCCCCAATCCGGGTAATCCGTTCCTTCAAGATTGGTATATGAATCGCTGTAAATAGATATCACATTGGCTTCATCCTGTTCAGGATCCGGAGCAGCTGAGGCTGGTCCGTCACCACCGATGGCACCCCCGTTATTGTATAAATAAATATTATCTGCGTAAAATCCGGACAGGCCACTACCCAGGTTATCAAAAATGATCTGAGCTAATCTGGCTTTTGTACTAAGTCCTGATAAATCAATATCCACGCTTATCCAGCTATTGGAAACCATTTCTTCTCCTTCAATAGTATAGGAAACAGATGGGTTCGGATCATCAAAAGTGCCATCTGTCCCGAGATCGACTACCCTGATTTGTAATATATCTCCCGGCTGCACTTCGTTGGGCACAAAAATATCTAAATGCACATGTGTCATATCAGTTGCATCAATCGTAGGTCCGGTAAACTGAATTCCAACGAAATTAAAGTTGGTATAGTTTAAAACATCATCATCTCCTACTGAAAAATCTGCAGACAATGTGGTTTGGTATGGTTGCCAGTAACCATTGTAATAATCCACCGGAACGTTTTCATATTGATTGCTGAAAATGGAAATAACACTATCCGCTCCTACCGGCGGTATTGGTGCATGAATATAATCGCCGGCAGACTGGACTGTAAGCGAACCGGTTGCTTCAGTTTCGCCAAGGCCTGCTGTTATCACTGAGGTCCCGGCATTTAATACAGTAACCATTCCTACCTCATCTACAGTTGCCACACTTTCGTCGGATGACGAGAATGTAAAATAGGATGGAGCAACTCCGACATTTTGATTTACGCCATTGGGAAGGTTTGCAATAAAACTTAAGCCAACGATAGGGATTTTCACACTATTAAAAGCGTTTCTCGATTCATCTTTACCATCTAAAATAGCGGGTTGTTCATGCGCAATAGTTCCAAGCTTTTCGAATTTTACCTCGTCTAACCAGAATGTATAACCCGATCCGTCTTCAGGAGCTTCGGAATAGTATAACAATCCGCTCTCCTGTTTTAGTTTCGTTGCATCGGGAATTGGAATGATTATTTTTTTCCAATTGGTATTAATTTTTGCACCGTTTAACGAAGTCAGAAACTTACTTCCTTCATCGTTGTTTCCAAAACCGATAACATCAATGGTTGCTGCTTTTGTTGCTTTTGCCCAGAAGGTTAGTGCATCATAATCCGATAAATTCCGGGGTATAGCGGTTACAAACCTACCGCCTGCATAACCACCGGTTTGCCCTTGATCAGGTACAGCGAATCTCATGGATGCTTCTCCCTTATATTTTACCTCCTGATCAACATCAAAAGCTGTCACATCGCCCCAGGCTTCATAAGCCAGTCCTTCACTAAAACCATCAATAAAAACGTCACCATCGGATGGATATTCAGCAGGTATCATACGATCAAATTCTCTTTCGCAGCTAACAGCTAAAATCAGAAATAGTGCTGCTGCGAGAATTATTGCTGTATAATTGTATTTTATATTTTTCATTTTGGTCGTTTTTATTGGGTTACATACCTATGTTAAAGTGTAAATACGTTCTGATCTCCCATTCGGAGCCATTGGCAAAGCCCGGAGCGGTTGGATCACAAATAAAATTTCCAGAGCTGTCAACGTTCTTGGTAGGACAATATCGTGGTGAATATTGATCAAGTGAACGCCAGGTACCACTTATTCCAATTTTTGTTTCAGGTAAGTTAAACCATCTGGGTTTTGAAACAGTGGTAGATAAATCTGCTTTTAATTGCATCGGGTAAGTCAGGTTGAAATCGCGATGGTAGTCATACGGGCCCCAGTCATTTATTTTGACGTGAGATGAGAATTTGACTTTTTTATAAATCAGCCGAAGATCGCCACCATAACGCTGAATCAATCTTGGATCGCTACCGTTTGCTTCCGCATCACCTGCATATAGATTTGCAATCAACCCTAACTCAGGATTTATTTTTGATACAATCCTGGCATTTGCTTCCCATAAATTACGTGCTGGCGGAGCACCGGGAAATGCAAACGTGGTACGTCCATCCGGCATGATACCTATCGCTGCATCCTGCGTTGTTGGATGATGTCTGAAAACAAAACCGGCACTTACAGCAAATGGGGCGTCTTCAGCAAAATCATTGTCCCATTCGTACATCCAGGTGCCGGGTGTTGGATCATAGGTGATTAACAGTTCTCCTGCTACAGTTTCCCTGTTCTGTCTTACCGCAAAAGGATCATCCAATATGTTTCTTGCTCGTCCGGGAGCGGGCACATCTGACGGCATAGGGCCAACAATTGGCTTTTGCCACAAAAAGTTCGGCGCAATTTGAATATCGCCAAATCCAATGGCAAAACCTGTCAGGAAATTAACCTGATTACCACTTCCACTGTCTTTCAGTCGCCAGCCGGTGAAGGTTTTTGTGTAATCGGCACCTCCCCCGGCAACCAGGCCCATGGCAGCTCCCTGCATGTACCATTGAAAAGTACCACTCGCATATGTCAGTTTGGCCTTACCTCCCCAGGTATCGTTTGAATTAATTTTATCCTGATAAACTTGATAATTACCTTTTTCGCCTTCAACGTACTGGAATGTTTCACCCACTCTCGGTTGTCCGGCCCAGATTCCACCAAGTTCAACCCCAAATTTGCCGACTTTTCGGTGTATGTAAAGGGTGGTTCTCCGGGTTGGTGGAGTTGGAATAGCAAAAGAACTCACTGCAGGTCCCTGCTCATCCAAATCTTCATGGTAAATACCTGTCATGTCAAATTTGCCAACCTTCCAGCTGTATTTAACTAATACAGCCGGATTAGCACCCCACCAGAGTTCCGGACCAAAAGCAACTTTTAATCCTGAAAGTGATTTTTTTCCGGCCATTTCAAATCCAAAAGGTGCTTCACCATTGTAAATGTCGATATTCGGACCGTAATTAGCTTCCGGATACAAACCAAAGAAATCACCTTCATAGCCCCAGTGGTAGTGACCGGTGCGGTAGAAACTGGTGAGATCGAATTGTTTGCTGTTCCATGTGAAATTAGCCTGGTACACTTGTATACGATTAATATCCGACATTTGAAGGTTGCCCTGCTCTGTTTTTACTGTACGCGGCCTGCCTCTGTTCTCATAGAAAATTTCAT
>Ga0207798_100477_pt1 | contig 10649 bp, 10 predicted proteins | sample TtanPargueraPR_8_FD_187278 | JGI IMG/M metagenome (GOLD analysis project Ga0207798, IMG submission 187278) | Anaerobic enrichment media microbial communities from Bioluminiscent Bay, La Parguera, Puerto Rico - Tt and E1 (SPAdes) | ecosystem: Environmental > Aquatic > Marine > Unclassified ... | reverse complement strand
CCGATCAGAATGGCCAATGCCATGCGCCTGGCCATCGAATCCGGCCGTGAAGCCTACCTCGCCGGCCGTATGCCCAAGAAACTGTATGCCAGTGCCTCGTCACCGATCGACGGCACTTTTTTCTGAAAAGTCCCTCCCTTGCCGGGGAGGGCATATAAAACCAAAACCAGAATTTCAGAGCGCTGTAGTCCTGTCATGACCAACCAGAAACCCAGTCGCCGGGAGTCTATTCTCCAGGCGCTAGTCGAGCTGTTGCAAAGCGATCCCGGTGCCCGAATCACCACGGCCGGCCTGGCCAAAACCGTGGGCGTTACCGAAGCGGCCCTGTACCGGCATTTTCCCAGCAAGCGCAAAATGTTCGAGGCGCTGATCGAATTTGCCGAGGAGGCGGTGTTTTCCCGTTGCCAGGTGATTCTGCAGGAACAGGAGGACGTGCGCGTGCGCCTGCAGCAGCTGTCGCATCTGGTGCTGGTGTTTGCCGAGCGTAATCCTGGCCTGTGTTGCGTGCTGACTGGCGATGCGCTGATGGGGGAGGATGAATCCCTGAGAAAGCGGGCATCCCAGTTTTTCGAGCGGCTGGAAACCCAGATTCGTCAGGCTCTGAAGGAAGGCGAAATCCGTCAGGGCCTGCGGCCCAGAACCACGGCGGCCCGTGGTGCTGACTTTGTCATGGTGTTCGTGGAAGGCCGTATTCAGCGTTTTGTGCGGTCTTCGTTTTCGCGCTTGCCGACGAGTGATTTCGACGAGGCCTGGGGGCTGGTGTCTGAGGCGGTCTGGGGTTGAGCCGTGGAGTTTCGTTCACCTAGCCTTCCAGTGGACTGCCTGTTGTGACTGGGGTTTACCTTCGCAGAACCGCTACAAGCACATCCATGTGCGCTTCTCTCCGGCCATCCTTGGCCTCCGACATTCTGCGAAGGTAAACCCCAGTCACAACGATCGAACTTTGTTGGGATAGTCGAGTTATACCCCTCGATCTTTCTCTATGGATTTGTATTTCCTGATCAAACCTAGATTCGGTGCGTTATCGCTGATGTCAGAAAGGCATGGGCTGGGATCCCTTTCCCGAAATTTCGGAGGCCAAGGATGGCCGGAGAGAAGCGCACACGGATGTGCTCGTAGCGGTTTCGGGAAAGGGATCCCAGCCCATGCCTAACTCCAAAATATCAGGCTAGGTGTTGGCGATATTATCCAACCTTACTCGTATCCGGAAGCAGTCCGCAGAATTGAGCGCACTGGCGCCCACACGGCCGGCGCCGAGATGAGAATATCCCGTCCATAGAGATCCGCAGGATAGCCCTCCGGAACTTCCCCGAAATGGCCTACCGTAGCGCCAGCTTCTTTTGCGATCAGGCGGGCGGCGGCGAAGTCCCAGGGGCTGACGTTTTCGTAGTAGATGTCCAGCCGGCCACAGGCCACCCAGCAGATGTCCAGAGCGGCGGAGCCGATGCGGCGCAGGTCTCGGCACTGGTGAATCATGGCGTCCAGGCGGCGTACCAGTGGCTCCAGGTTGTCCTTGGTGTACGGAAAACCGGTGGCGAACAGCGATTGCCTGGGCTTGGTCGCTCCGCTGTGGCGGATTGGCTGGTTGTTCAGGGTTGCGCCTTCGCTTTCGGTGGCCCGGAAGGTCTCGCCGGGAAACGGCGCGTGCACAACGCCCACCCGCACTTTGCCCTTCTCGGCGTAGGCGATGGACACCGCAACCTGGGGATGGCCGTAAGCGTAGTTCACCGTGCCGTCGATGGGATCGACTATCCACAATGGCGTTTCCAGCTCTTCCGCCTGGGACAGATCCGGCATGGTTTCCTCAGAGAGGATGCGGTGGTGGGGGAAGCGTTCGCGAATGGTGCCGGTGATGAATTCGTCGGTCATCACGTCGGCGTGGGTGACCAGTTCGGTCTGGTGTTTGTAGTCGGTGCGCAGGGTGTTTTCTTCCCGCTCGTGACGGATCAATTCGCCGGCTTCGCGGGCCAGGGCTTCGGTGAAATCGGTGATTTCCTGGAGAGAAACTGAGTCAGACATGGCACCCCCGCGGTTTTTGAAACTGTGAGGGTGCCAGTCTAGCACGGCAGGTTTACAGGCTGTTCAGCCACTTCTCCATTTTATCCATGGCCAGCACCAGTCTTGGGCAGGCCTGCTGGATATAGCTGTCATCCAGCTCCTGGTCGGCGTAATCGTCACCGGCCAGGTTCAGGGCCGCGGCACCGTCGAAATCGACAAACGCCAGGCGGGCGCCCAGGTGGTCCGGTACGAAGCCGAAATCACTGGAGGGCAGGATGGCGACGCCGGTATTCTCCAGCAGGGCGGTGCAGAAGGCCTGGGAAGTCTTGATGTCCGTGCGGGCCAACTGGTCGCGGAAACCGGAGAAGTCGGGGAACAGGTAGAACGCACCTTCGGGCTTCTGAACCACCGCCCCCATGTCGGTCAGACGGCGGTGCATGTATTCACCCACCACTTTCAGCACCCGGCGGGACTGAACCAGATATTCCTCAATATCCTCACCACCATTGAAAGCAGCAATGGCAGCGTGCTGGATGGGGGCACTGGTCGCCGTGTAGGTTTCGCTGGCGATGATCGCCATGGCGTCCTGCAGTGGCCTCAGCTCGGCGGGAAAGATAAAGGTGCCCAGCCGCCAGCCGCCAGCGCCGGCCCACTTGGATAAGCCGGTGCTGATGATGGTGCCTTCCGGGTAGTAGCGGGCAATGGACTTGTGTTTGCCCTCAAAGTGTACTTCTCCGTAGATCTCGTCTGAGAGCAGAATCAGTTTGTATTTGCGGGCGACGTTGGCGATGGCCAGCAACTGGTCGTCGGTGTAGGTGCAACCAGTGGGGTTGGACGGGTAGTTGAGAATCAGGATACGCGGGCGTGACGGGTCGTCCCGGCAGATGATATCCAATTCTTCGGCGGTCAGTTGCCAATTGTTCTCCGCGTGGGTCGGCAGCCAGTGTACCGAACGGCCGATGATGCGGGCCTGGGGCGCATAAGACACCCAGCTCGGGCGCGGTATCAGCAGGTCGCCGTAGTAGGCCAGCTGCAGCATGAACAGCAGCTCTTTGGAGCCCGGGCCGATCAGCACGTCTTCCCAGGTACAGCGCATGCGCTCGCTGCGGTTGATGTAGCCGGCGATGGCTTCACGCAGGCCCTTCAGACCTTTGACCGGCAGATAATCTTTTTCGTGGGCGTGCTCCTTGAGGGGGCGTGCTCCTTGAGGGCGTCGACCACGCGATCCGGTACCGGGAACGGCGACTGCCCCAGCCCCAGTTTGATGATGTCCTTGCCTTCGGAACGGAGCTGGTTACTGAGCTCGTTGATGCGCAGGGTTGCGGAGGGCTGGATGCCCCGTACGTTCAGGTTAATCGCGTAACGGTGGTCGTTTTTGATGTCCATTGTCCCGGTCTGTTGGTTGGAGGGTGACAACGGCAGTATAGGAAACCCAAACATATCTGTGATGGGGGTGCGGATAGGGGATTGCCGAAGTCAGCAGGCAGACTTTGGTCGAATCCCCGGCTGGTCAGGGGTTCTTGATCCAGACTTCTACCCGGCCATTGCGTAGGTTTCCCTTGCCGCCAACGGGCATGTAGTGGCCATAACCTGTGTAGGCAACGTTCGCCACACCTGCCTGGCCCAGTGCCTTGCGCACCGACAACGCTCTCAGCTCGGAAATCATCTGGGCCCGAAGTTCGTGACTCTGTGCATCTGCAAAACCGATCAACAGCAGATCACTGGCGTCGCGATTATGCTGTCGCAGGTAATGCTTCACCCGTAGCAGATCCCGCTGGGCCTTGTTGTCGAGCTTGGTGCGGCCTTCGGCAAAGCGGAAATTGACGGTCAGGCGCTGGTAATTGCTGGTCAGTCGCCGGAAGCTCTCTGGTACGGAGGTGTCGAATTCCGGTTTTACCGCGATCGGATTCTGGGAAATGAACCCGGATTCGGCCACCAGGTTCTGGCCGTCCTCATCCAGGGCGTAGTTGATCAAGCCTTTGGCAAAGACCGGCGTTTTCTCCCCCATGGTGTACATGAACAGTCGGCGGGACAACGGATAGTCTTCGCTGGCAACCGTGAGCTGATTCGGTTTCAGGGCCGGGGCATTGCCCTCGGAAATCGCCAGCAGTTTGCTGTTGCGCACCGAGGCCAGGCCGGAGAAGCCGATACCACCGGGATCGCGGGACACGTCATCGGACAGCTGGTCGTTGGATTCGTAGCGTTTGGCGGATTCGTCCAGGCGGTAGCCTTTACCCAGAACCAGGGATTTAAAGGTATCCCAGGTGCCAGAACGATCATCCCGGGCGTAGAGCCGTATTGGTCGGTCCGGCCCGCCAAGTTCCGACCAGTTACGAATCTGGCCAGCGAAAATGCGCCCGAGCGTATCGATACTCATGGCATTGACAGGGTTGTCGGGGTGCACCAGTACGGCAAGGCCATCAATAGCGATGACATGTTCACTCTCCAGGGCTGTCAGGTCGGCCTTCTGGCGAACCTGTTCCGCCTCAGCGGCTTTGACCGGCCGGGAGGATGCCCAGATCTGCGCCTGACCGCTGGCCAGGGTGCGGAAGCCGGTGCTGGAGCCGTGGGCGGCCACCAGAACACTGATGGGACCCTGTTCGGTCTCGGTCAGCAGAATCTGCTCGTTCTCGGTGCCCGTGGCCCGGCGACTGACCGACCCATTACCCTGCTGTGCCAGATAGCCGCTTACCAGCATGGGTGCCAGTGTGGCGCCGACGGTGTTGGAGCCGTGAATTTCCAGCTCATGGGCGTAGGCGCTGGCGCAGAGACTGGCGCTTGCAAGCATTGCCAGCCAGTGGCCGGCGGTCTTCCTTGTGAAATCAGGCATCGTGTTGAAAACCTTTTCAGATCATATGGTTGTGATGCCGGAAGGATGCTTCAGAAATATGACATTTATGTTTCAGGCGAGATCAGATGGCGCGAAAGGTTCAATACTTTTGTAAGAAAGTGTTAAGCAGGCCGCTGAGGCGCCGGGCTTGCTGGATTATAGTGGGGTGTCCGCAGTAACAAAAACAAACACAGCGGGGCACCATCATGCATGTGACATCGCTCCGGCATGGCTCATCTTCGGCAGAACATCATCGAACCACAGCCTTTGAGAAGGTTTTGCTGGTCGATGACCACGCCCTGTTTGCGCAGGCGCTGGCGGGCCTGATCCGGCAGGAGGAACTGGCTCTCTCGGTGGTCACGGTGGGCACGCTGGAGGCCGCGGCCGAGCAACTGGTGCATGGCACCGGGGTCGATCTGGTATTGCTTGACCTGGCACTTAACGGAGAAGCCGGACTTTCGCTGTTGCCGCGTCTGGCTGGCTTGCGGAACACCCCGCCGGTGGTGATTATCTCCAGCAGTGAGGACGAAAGCACCGTCAGGGCCGTGCGAACGGCCGGGGCGGCCGGGTTTCTGGCCAAATCAGCCGGGCGCGCGGCGCTGGTTCGTATGATGCAATCGGTACGGCGGGGACAGGGCTATTTCCCCGGGGGCATGGCGCCCCTGGTTTCGGAAGCCCCGTTAACGCCGCGTCAGTTCGAAGTGCTGACGCTTCTCGCCCAGGGGTTTCCCAACAAACGCATCTGCCAGAGCCTGGGCCTGACCGAACACACGGTCAAAACCCATCTGAAAGCGATCTTTACCCAACTGGGGGTGCACAATCGGACTGAATGCGTGAACCGGGCCCGGGCCCTGGGCTGGTTGTAATAGCAATCGGCAGTGCCACCCAGAATACCGCGCCCCGGCCCGAAGATGATTCGGTTCCACATTGCCCGCCCATGAGCCGGGAGAATTCGCGCACGATGGTCAGGCCCAGCCCGAGCCCCGCCTGGTGGCTGGCACCGGCACGGATGTAGGGGTCGAAGACCTGTGTGTGCAGGCTTTCCGGCAGCCCACGCCCGTCATCGCACACCCGGATGCGGGCCCAGTTCCCGGTGGTGACCGTGTTGACCTGAATGCGCTGGCCACCACTGTGGTCGGCGGCATTGATGACGAGGTTCTGCAATACTCGCAACAGCAAGCTGGGATCCGCGGTCAAGGCCAGCCCGGGCTCGGCCGGGGCAATGTCCAGGCGGATGTCGCGACGGGACAAGGTGTCTGACAGCAGATCTTCAAGCTCCTGCAACGTATGGTTCAGTTGCACAGGCTGGAGCTCCGGCTGAATCATGCCCTCGTTCAGTCGGGCGCTGTCGAACACCGTTCCCAGCAGATTACGGAGCTGGCCCACGGTATCACGAAGCTGATTCATCACCTCGGAGTGTTCGCGTTCAGGTTGCAGCGTTTCCAGCGTCAGGTCGATGACATTCAGGGGTTGGCGAAGATCATGGCTGGCCGCGGTGATCAACTCGGTTTTCCGACGGCTCTCGTCCCTGGCGGACTGGTGCAACAGATCCAGGAGCTGGCGGTCGAGAAAGTGGGCACGGTGACGGTACTCGCTGATCCAGGCGCCGACCATACCAATGACATTTGCGGTCATCAGAAAGAACAGATTGGTGAGGGTGGCGGTGGCAGGGTTGCCGGCCCAGAGCTCTGCCAGCAGGTAGGCCCACACCAGAACAAAGGAGGCCACCGAGGCGGAAAAAAAAGGCAGTCCCATGGCAAAGTATCCGAACATCAGCATGAGTATCATGCCTTCATAAGGCAGAGGGTAGCTGTGCCAGCGGGCGGCCAGGATAATGGCAATGACGCTCAGGCCTCCGGCGATATAGGCAAACACGTACAGCCGCTCGAAGTGGTGGTCGTCGGGGGTTTTCCGGTGGGCCAGCCAGAGAACCAGGGCGATGATCGGGCAGGTAATGGCCAGTCTTATTCCAGCCGTGAGACGGGCCAGCTCGGCTGGCAGGGTCATCAGGTCTACCAGGGCGTACACCAGAAAGAGCAGCAGACCAGCGATAGATGCCAGTCTCGCCCGTTGGCGGATTAACGCAGAACGCGCTTTGCGGTAGTCGGCTTCCAGTGCCGGCACAAAACGCAGGGTCAGGAATCCTCTGGCCTGTTGCTGTTGGATTTGTTCGGCCGTCATGGTCGGGATATCCACGGAACACAAGCTCCGATTCTAGAACGCTCTGGCTCCGGATTTCGGGAGCCAGAGCACAGAGTGGTCAGCTTTGGTTCAGCATTCTGAGTCGGGCCCAGGTTCGGCTCTGTTCATCGGGGAAGTATTGCTCCAGCAGGGCATCCTTGTGTTTCTGACGATCTGCTCCGGCCAGGCCTTCCAGATCCTCGGCGTCAACAGCCTGTTCGAACTCGGAAAACTGCTGATCAAAACTTTCACGTTGTTTAAGGTAACTGACGACCCCTTCGGCACTTTCCGGGTCCATGCCCAGCTCCACCAGCTTCCGGCCGGCGGCTTCCGGTGATTCGGTATTCTCCAGGGCAGACAGTCGGGCCTGATGCTCGCGGGTTTCGCTCTGCAGTCGTTGCTCGGTTACCCGAAGCGACTCCGGCAGCTGTTTGCGGTGCCATTCAATCAGCGCCTGTTTGCCTTGATCGGAAAGATCTTCTCGCTGCTGGATACTCATGGCTGCCAGGGTGTACTCGCTGTAGGCCTCTTCCTCGCCGAAAAACGCCTGATGTGCGTCCGGGCTGAAAGTCGAACGGCGCAGTTGTTTGAGGCTGCTCAGGGCATCGCCGAGGGCGGTTAGCTGGTAGCCAGGGTCGTGTTGTCGGCTCGGATCCAGTTCCGTCTGCATCAGCTGTAACGCAGCCTGCTTGTAAGCCAGGTACTGGTCGAGCAGAACCATGGCATCGCTGGCGGCCGGCTCCGGCAGATAGTTGCGGGCCAGGGACTGGATCTGTCCGATGGCGGCCTCCGGTGAGACTTCACCCACGGCGCTCAGGAAGTAATCGAAGAAGTCGCGAACGCCAAGGTCCAGAATCAACTCGCCGTTGCGGTCTGCCTTGAGGGCGCCGTCGATATCCGTGCCGGCCAGGGAACGGGCAAAGTTCTGGTCGGGAAGCCTGGTGGGTGTCTGGTGTGGCGATTCCTTATTGGAAGGAACCGGGGCCAATGCCTGGGTGACCGCCGGTGGCGTGACAGCAGGCGCACTGGCAAAGGTTTCTGCCGGGTCTGGCCTGGGTTCTGAATCCGGTGCCTGCCAGTACCAGAGGCCGCTGCTGGCCATAATGGCCAGCAGGGCAACGGGAAGCAGCCACCGCAGTTTCCGGGTGGACTGGTGCTTCATAACCACCTCACAGACCGCGGTTTTTCAGACGGTTGGCCTGGCTGCGGTAGAGTGAGACCGGGTTGGTCCAGAGAGAACGGGCGCCCAGCAGATGGTTGATGGCATCGACGTGGTTCATGTCGTAGTGGGTGCCGATGACATTGCCCATCATGGTGGCGCAGACGCCGACCAGACCATCATTGGGCTCGCTGCCAAAGGCCAGGGAGGTCACGCCCAGGAACGGATCGGTAATGTCGAACACGTTGGTCCATACGGCGCGTCCGGTCCAGGAGAAAAACTTGATCTTCTGGCCGCTGATCCAGACATCTTCGCTGGTGCCCGCGCAGGCATTACGATTAACCCCTTTCCAACCCAGGGCGTTGTTCAGGCTGGTGGTGCCCGGAGTGGTCAGGGTTTCCAGGGCGGCAATACCATCCTGGGGGTTGCTCGCTCCGGACAGGGCATTGATCAGTCTGCCCAGGGCGTTGGCAATGGCGTCGGCGCCCCCTTCAACATAGCTGCCGGGAGGGATGATGCCCCGGATAACGTCAGCAACTTTGGAGCCCTTGTTCACGCCGTCAATCGACGTGACCGAGGCAATCTTGTGGGGAATCAGGGCCGCTGCCACCCGGGAGGTGGGGGCACCCTGACTGTGCGCCATCAGATTGACCTTGCTGTGGCCCAGGCTGTTGACGTAATTGGCCAGTTGCTGGCCACGCTGTTCGCTGCTGTTCACGAAGGACACGCTGGCGGTATAGACCTTTGCGCCACTGCGTTCAAGGTTCCAGGGAATGGTGTGGAAGTAGTTGATCAGACCGCCAAGGGTATTGAAGCCGGTTACACCGTGCACCAGCACAATCGGATGACGGGTCTGGGTGTAGCTGGCGTGGCTCAGTACCGAGAACACCAGCATGAGAATTCCGGCCACAAGCCGGACGGGCATGGCAAAACGCATAGATGACTCCTGTTGTTTTTGTTGGTTGTCGACATGCAACAGGGAGTATCGCGGACGAACACGGGTGCCGGTAATCGCCCATTTGGGTGAGGCGGCTCCGGTAACAGTCGGTCAGAATCGGTGCGGTTCAAGTTCGGTGTGAATGATGCTCTGGCCAAGCATGATGATACGGCCGGTGTAACGCTCTTCGCCGGTGGTGGTGAAGTCGAACAGGAAACGCCGCCACACTCGTAGTTTTCCGTTCTGATCGCGCTTGAACCAGAGTCCGCGCAGATAAACGGCGTCGTCCAGCAGCATTACGTCCATGGATTTGCAGTACCGGTGAGCAGCCTGCAAGACAAAATCCTTGATGGCTTTGGCCCGCCACCAGTACCAGACGGCAAAACCGGCGACAAACAGCCAGAAGAGGGTTGCTAGGGTCAAGGCACGAGGAATCCTGTGGGTGATTGCAAAGGGGACGAAGCCTCCATCCCCCCACGAATCGCCAGACTACCCTATTGTGCCGGCTCGGGAAATTGCCGGGTCGATGTCTGGGCGCCCTTGTTGAGGAGCTTGTCGCACAGCATCTGCAGGAAATGACTGGTCAGCAACTGCGCCTGGTCAACATTGGATCCCAGTTGCTCGGACTCCTGGCGGGCGCTTTCGCTACTCTGAACCGATTGATTGCCCAGGTGCAGCAGATGTTCGGCCTGGCGTTCCACCTGAGCTGCCAGTGCCGATTGCTGTTCGGTTGCACCAGCCACTTCACGGGCGCAGTCATCAATAATATTCATGTCTTTCAGGGTAGTGGTGAGGGCCTGGCGGGCTTCGTCGGCCATGGTGGCAGTCTGTTCACAGGCGGCGCTGCCCTGGCTGATGACGTCGACCACCATCCGGGTTTCCGATTGCAATTCCTCAATCATGGTGTCGATACGGCGGGTGGAATCGTGGGTGCGCTGGGCCAGGCCCCGGATCTCGTCCGCCACCACCGCAAAGCCTCGGCCCGACTCGCCGGCCCGTGCGGCTTCAATCGCAGCATTCAGGGCCAGAAGATTGGTCTGCTCGGCAATGTCGCTGATAACTTCCAGCACCATGCTGATGGCATTGCTGCGTTCGGTCAGTCGATCCATCTCGTCGTTAGCGCTGGTTAGCTGCTGCCGTAACCGTGATAGCGAATGGTTGACGCTATCCATCTGGTGCTGGCACTGACTGGCAGATTGGCGGGCGTCGGCACTGGCCTGCTGGGTTCGAACGGTCATCTCGTTGACACGACGGACGCTCTGGGCCAGTTCTTCGAAGGCCCGGGTGATTTGCTCAATATCGCCTTGCTGGCTGCGGATACTCGCCACCGAACTGGAAACCCACTCCATGGTGCGCTGCTTGCGGCCATGCAGTTTGCCGATGTTGGCGTGCATGCGTGCCGAGACCGCGCGCAAGGTGGCATCGCGCTTTTGCCGATCGTATTCGATCCAGCCGCCCTCGTCGCGCCGTCCGGTATAGATCCAGGGCATCACGGGGTGGGCGTCACAACAGGCTTCCCGTGCGGTTCGCATCATGGGTAGGGT
>Ga0207798_100474_pt1 | contig 10685 bp, 7 predicted proteins | sample TtanPargueraPR_8_FD_187278 | JGI IMG/M metagenome (GOLD analysis project Ga0207798, IMG submission 187278) | Anaerobic enrichment media microbial communities from Bioluminiscent Bay, La Parguera, Puerto Rico - Tt and E1 (SPAdes) | ecosystem: Environmental > Aquatic > Marine > Unclassified ... | reverse complement strand
TGTGGCGCGCAAACTTAATGTGGTCTGCTAACCAAGCATTGAACGGGTTAATTGGTAGTGGCGTTCCACAAGACTGGGCGACACATATGATCGGCCATGAATTAACGGCTCTATGGGGCGTCGATCACGCACGTTCTCTTGCAATCGTCCAACCATCGCTACTTCGTAACCAAATGCAATTTAAACGTCCTAAGCTAGAGCAAATGGGTCGCAACGTATTTGGTCTTGAAGCAGGTGAGGATTTAGCAGAGCGCACAATCGAAGCTATCGAAGCGTTTTATCATCAACTTGATGTCGCAACTAAGCTCGAAAACTATGGTGAGAGCCGTGAACAAGCTATCGATGCCATCATTGATCAACTAAACAAACACGGCATGACCGTTTTAGGTGAAAACCAAGCGATCACACTTGAACGTAGCCGAGAAATCTTAGAGTTAGCTGTCTCATAACTGCAACAACTCTTCACTGCCCTTCCTAGGGTTTAACGGTATTGTGACTTAACAGTCACAATACCGTTTTTTTATGCTATTTTGTAAGCCACATCACGTTCAAAACGAGGAGGCTTCTAAAAACAACGATTCCCTCCAGACAAAAATCGGCCGTGTTGGTTAGTAAAGAGACAACTGTCCAGCTTTACACAAATAAAAATAATTGAGCTCAAAGAACGAGTTAACTCGTTAATTAAGTTTTGATTTGTTGTAGTGGTGTACTACATAATTTTGTCTGTTCGAGAAAACACTTTATGTGGCTAGTTGTTGTCGTATTAGCATTCATACATATCATCAGTATCCGTAAAGGCTCTAAATGGCTCTTTTACGTTTCTAAACCATTACCAGTGCTCTGTATGCTTGGTATTTTAATTCAGTCCCCGGCTTACCCAATGCCATATGCGCATTGGATTTTGATTGGCTTATCGCTCTCGTTGCTTGGTGACGTGTTATTAATGCTCCCTAGAGACAAGTTCATTACAGGATTAGTGCTCTTTTGCTCTGCCCATCTCTCCTATAGTTATGGTTTTGCCATCATGTCAGCGTGGCATTTTACACCTTGGCTCCCAATTGCCTTGTTCGGACTCGGTATATGCGTCTACTGGTTGTTCCGACCGGATCTCGGTAAAGAGAAACGGCCAGTTGCCAGTTATATATTGGTACTGATGACTATGTGCTGGGCTTCGATCGAGTATTATTTGAGTGGGAAAACACAATCCTCCTCTTTTGCAGTGCTCGGAAGCTTTATCTTTATTATCTCTGGCATCGTATTGGCTTTCGAACGCTTTGGAGGACGGTCAATATTTTCACGACAAGTTGTCATGGTGACCTACTATTCTGCACAGACACTAATGGTTATGTCTGTTGTTGCGATTGTTGTTCGTTATCCGTATCTCACAGTGATCAATTAATTTTCTATGCCTTAGATTGTTGCTCATCACTCTGAATTATGATGAAAAAGCGTTTAAGCCTACTGATGTAAACCTCAAACGCTTTTTGTTATCGCGACTTGTAATTGCCTTTTTCAATTCCGTGCTTTTTCATTCTCAAATACAGCTTTTTACGCGGTATTTGCAGATGGTTTGCCGCATCGGTAATTCGCCCGGAGTGCAAAAATAGCGCATCTTCTATGAGCTGCTTTTCAAAATCGTCAACCAAATCATCCAATGGAAGCTGAATCTCATTTTGTGAGTAGATGCGCTCTTTACCCGTTAACTTAACAATTCCGATTGCGTATAACTCAGCGATGTTTCTTAGCTCACGGATGTTGCCCGGCCACGGGTAGTTTCTCAGCAGCGAAAGATAACTAGAATCGACATTTGGCAATGTTTTGCCTAATTTCTTACAACTCAGTTTTAAGAAGTAATGAAATATCGTCACGATGTCGTCAGGGCGCTGACGCAATGGCGGTACGTGAACCACGCCTTGATTGAGCAGATAGTACAGCTCCGGCAGCAATTGATTTTTGGCGATGTACTCTTCCGGCTCTGAGTCAAAAATCGTCACCACACGGAGGTTCTTTTTGCCACAACGCTCGCGAGCCAGCAGCAACTGAGCCAAATGCCGTTGCCCTTCTTCAGGCAGTTCAGGCAAATTCTCTAGCACGAGCACACACGATTGCTGCTTGTCGATGGCATCATCAATACTACCCGTTGTTGTGGTTGCACTGAGCGTAAGAGAGCCATACTCCGTCTCTTCACTCTTTGACATCATGTCTTTGATTAACCCAGCGACGCTATGACGCCCAGTACCCGACTCACCATAAACCACCACGTGCGTGTCCAGTAACGCGTATTGGGCAACAAGCTTACGGATCTGCTCCATATGTGCAGACTTGCCAATTAATGAGCGCGAAATAGATTTCTCCGCCTGTAACTGCAACTCCACCTGGCTGCTACGTGTTTCGAGCTGCTGTTTGACCAACGTTAGAAGCTCGGCTGGATTGATCGGTTTTTCTAAAAACTCACACGCGCCCTGCTTTACTGCATCAACTGCCATCGGGATATCGCCGTGTCCGGTAATCACAATTACGGGAATTCGCTCATCAACGTTTTTGATCATCCTAAGGAGTTCTAATCCGTGCATCTGTGGCATATACATATCGAGAATAACAACGCCCGCCCATTCTGGAGAGACGTATTGCAACGCTTGTGTCGGATCGTTAATGGCCTTTGACTTAATCGATGAAATATTCATCAAGTAAGAGTAAGAGTCCAAAACATCCTGATCATCATCGACCAATAATACTGAATATGGGTTATTGCTCATTAGGTAACTCCAACACAACCATCGCACCTTTTTCTAATGAGGAAGCGAGGTAGATACTTCCTTTATGCTTTTCTATTAATGACTTACAAATATTCATCCCCAGCCCTAGGCCAACTTCTTTTGTCGACACAAAAGGCTGAAAAATCCGCTGCACAATCTCTTCACCAAACCCAATGCCGTTGTCACTAATCGCAATCAGTGTGGTTTGGCTGGTTCGTTCCACCAGCGCCATTTGAATCCGTTTTTGTTCGTCCCTTGTGCTTTCCATCAACGCATCACAACTGTTTACTAAGACGTTAATGAAGACCTGTTCTAGCGCCAACATGTCGCCTTGCACTTTTACATCATCAGGTAACTGGTTTTCTATGATGATCTGTTGACGCTTCGCTCGCGTGTTTACAATGGTGGATGCTTGCTCCGCCACCTCATGAACACTTACAGACTTCACTTCTCTTTCACCTTCTGGCTTGCGAGCAAACTGGCGCAAACTGTTGATGATCTTACTCATCCGAGTCGCCAAACCTTCGATGTGAGTAATGGATTCACCAACCTTTTCTGGAGATTCCTGTTCAAGGAACATTCTCGCGCTGTATAAATACGTCGACATTGCGTTTAATGGCTGATTAAGCTCATGCGCTAAACTGGTCATGGTTTGACCTACAACCGCCATTTTTGCAGCTTGAATCAACTCATCTTGCGTCTTTTTGAGATTGTCTTCGGTGCGAATACGCTCTTCGATTTCATTTTCTAGCTGTTGGTTTTTCAGTAGCAAATCTTGCGTTTTTTCTAGCACCCGACTTTCCAAGGTACGCGTGGTCATTTCTTGATGAGTGACATCCGTAATGGTCATGATTAGTTTGTATTCAGCACCATGAGCGAAAGGACGAATATCGAAACGCACATACTTTGGCTTCTCGTCTCCAAGTGACAATGTCACATGAATTTTACCAAGTTCAATCCACAAATGAGAACCATTGAATACCTTTTTCAGTTGTTCTCGACAGCTCTCTGGGAAGTACTCCCAAATCGGATAACTTTCGTTAACCTCACCAAGTTTCAATAATTTACGCGCACTTAAGTTTGCTGATTCCACAACACCATTGAGATCACTGGTAATCAAACTCGCCGTGGTGTTGTTGATTAGGCTCAAGGCGTTAGTCCGCTGAATTTCCTGAACCTTGTCACCATACTCGATGAGCTTTTCACTCAAGCGCCCGATCTCATCGTTGCCGTCTACCACAACCGGATGGCTCAGGTCGTTTTTGATGATGGCATCAATACTGTCACCTAACCCTATCAAACGTGCCACAATGCGGCGGTTGATGAAGTAATACGTCAAGAACATGCTCGTCATGATCGACAAACTAAAGCAGACGATCAAAACGTGGTTGCCATAAGACACACGCTCGGCGGTTTCACTCTTCACCTGTTTGAACGTTTGGTCCGCAGTGGAAACCAGTTCACCGATTTGTTGATGAATTGCATCCATGCTGAGCGCGATTTGCTCTTGTATTTTCTGAATATCGCCGTTCAGCGTCACTAATGACATCAATTGTTTATCGAACGCGCCTTCTGGACTCAACACCACCACAAGTTCTTGCAATAACTGTTTGTAAGCGATTGAGGTTGGCTGATTCATTAAGGTTGTGCTGCTTTCTTGCAGATCCATCAAGCGAAAGTGAATCACCTTCATCCCATTGTCGACCTGCTCCGGCATTGATGCGCCAGCAACATCAATCGCCATGTCGTACACCGCCGATTCAATATCGATTACCCGTTGCAAAGTACTCAATTGCACCAGCAAGTTTTGAATTTCTTTCGAGTCGTTTACCCGCTCAATCTGCCAATGCACTTCTTGTCGAACCGGTTTGAGCTCAGAGCGAATATCTTGGTGAAGCCAGTTAATCTGCTCCATCAGTTGGTCGACGCGGCGAGTTTGATCGATGCGAGTTGAAATCATATCCACGTACTTTTCCAGTAGCGAGGCAAGGCCAGCTTCCGATTCGAGCAATTGATAAAACTCCGAGCTCATCTTATTGCTTTTCAGAACTGTCGAAATCGAGGCCAATTGCTCGTTGACCTGCATGGCTTGTTCAGTCAGCTGTACTTTGTTGTCTACCGCTTGCAGCGCTTCTACGCGGCGGTTAATTTCACTGGTTTTACTTTCGAGAAAATAGCTGGCGTTATATTTAGGCACGCTATCTTCCAACAAAAGGCGCACCTGATTATCCAAGCTGTTCCATGTCGCCCAAGCGACCAAACACACCACGGTGAGCAAGAGCGTGCTGCAAGCAAAAGCGGCAATTAAGCGGGCACCAATGGTTTTGTATTTCGGGTATAACACTACTTCTCTTTCCCTCGCCATTGAGCCAATTGCTGATTTACGTTGTCCAATTTTTCCGACATCGCCCGCCCCAATTCATGGGAAAACTCTGCCAATAACGCTTGGTAGTGCGTCATGCCAACTTCGGAATCTTTATCCATGGTCGACAGCTTTTGCGCAATTTCGGTTACTTGCGCTTTGCTCAGTGGCAATTCAAACAGTTGTTTTTCAATGGCTTGTAGCGAACGTTGTTTCTCTGGTTTTCCGTCGGCGAGTCGATTCAATTTAATGAGCGAGAGCCAAGCGTCTTGAAGCTCCGGAAGACGCTTGGTGATCGCGGTATCAAAAATCAAGTTGATTAACGCTTCGCGTGGCATTACCTGTTCTAGGTCGAGGATGGGATTTTCTCCACCGTATCGAGCCGTATCGTCAAGCGCTGTTTTGGAGAAGGTGCTGCTTTCCATCTGCTCTTGTACTTCTTGCGAAAGCAAGTGAGCAATAAAGGACTCTGCCAACTTATCACTCTTGCCCCGATTGATTTGTGCAATATAAGTAGGCATCAGCGTAAAGTCTTGATCATAAGCAAAGCCAACGTAGTCGAACTTGCGTTGCGCAATCAGTGCGTAGCTGTCGATCGTTGGCCCAATACCAAACTTACCTTTGGCGATGTAATCCGCCACTCCAAAGCTACGAGAAGAGATCGTCGCGAGGTTCGCTCCCACATTGAGTAAAATCCGCCAGCCCTCTTGCCAACCATATTGACTAAGCACACTCTCGACCATCAATTGCGTGGTTCCGGAGCGGCTTGGTGTACTCATGGTGACGTGACCAAAGTACAGTGGGTTGGCCAGATCTTGAAAACGCGTCGGTTCTGGTAAATGGTTCGCGGCCAAATAATCTTTGTTCCAAACAATCCCGGCGCCGGAGTATCCAAACGCTACAACTTGATCGTTATTGGGTAATAGATAAGGGGACAACCATTTCGGCACTTGCACACGCGACGACATATCAGCCAAACGATGCTCATTAGACAGCTCTTGCATCAGAAACGGCGACGAGCTCAACACCAAGTCGATATCCTTCATGTAGCTTTTGCTGAGCAATTGCAGGCTCGATTGAGTGCGTCGGTGAACAACTCGGACTTCAGCATTAGAGTAGTGTTGCGTAAAGTCATCCACCAAAGCAGTGATCGGTGCTTGAGAGAAGGTCGTGAGTATCACCAACTCTTTTTCTGCTGCCATTGTGAGCGGTGCATAAAGCACCGCACTAAGAAGTAAACGACGCCCAAATTGCTTGAAATCAGCCATCAAATTAACCAAAAACCTTAAATAGTGTGCGGTAACTCAAATCTATGAAAGATTGTCAAAAAATCTTACAGAGTATGTTTGAGTCACTATTGACGCACTTCAACCAGAACTAAGCATATTCTATCAGTAACAAGTGTCAGCCTAACGTTCTAAATTCCCGTTTTTGACTCAACCTAAATATCAATATGGGTCAATTCTGTCTCAAATTCATGCCTTTGTACTGTGCAATCTGTCACTTCAAGATAGCCCTGCAACAAAACATTTGTGATTAAAACTTGGAGTGCAAGATGTTTAATTTCTTTAAAACACGCCCTGACCTCCCTCTTTCAGATGGCTCGAAAGAGGAAATGCAAGCGCGTTTCAAACGCTACCAATGGCATGTATTTTTAGGCTTGGTTTTCGGTTACGCCGTCTTCTACGTAGTTCGTATGAGTTTAGGTGTTGTTAAAAAACCAATGCTGGATGCAGGCATCGTAACCATCGAAGAACTCGGTATCATGGGTTCGGCTTTCTTCTTCACTTACGCTTTTGGTAAGTTCTCGAACGGCTTCCTTTCTGACTATGCCAACATTGGCCGATTTATGTCGTTCTCTCTACTACTGTCTGGTATCACCGCAGTATTCATGGGTTTGAACACCACGGCATTCTTCTTTGTTCTGCTTTGGGGTCTAAACGGTTGGTTCCAATCTGTTGGTTCAGCACCGTCTTGTGTGTCTCTGTTCCAATGGTTCTCACCAAAACAACGTGGTAGCCGTTACTCTATCTGGGGTGGCTCACGTAACATCGGTGAAGGTATCACTTGGATCCTAACGGCGTCTCTAGTGAGCTACTTCGGCTGGCGCGCAGGTTTCATCGGTGCAGGTATCGCAGCGATTGCAGCAGCATTGTGCATGTTCTTCATCCTGAAAGACCGTCCACAAACTTACGGTTTGCCTGATTCAGCGACCGCGTTCGACGAAGAACCAGAGATCAAGAAAAAGAACGATCCGAAAGAAACTCGTCGCGCTCAAATGTTCATCCTGAAGCAACCAACCGTTTGGCTAATTGCAGCAGCGTGTGCAGCGATGTACATCTCTCGCTACGCGATGTCTTCTTGGGCAGTACTTTACCTGCAAGAAGCAAAAGGTTACTCACTGATTGACGCCGGTTTCGCAATGTCTACATACCCTATCGCGGGTCTAGCTGGCGCAATCCTATCAGGCATCGTCTCTGACAAGCTATTTAACTCTAACCGCCACATCCCGACTCTACTTTACGGATTGGCAAACATCGCTGGCATGAGCTTGATGTTCTTCGGCCCAGATAACCGCATTGTTGACGCAGTAGCACTAGGTATGATCGGTTTCGCTATCGGTGGTTTGGTTGTATTCCTTGCAGGTCTAACGGCTTGTGACTTGATGCCTAAGAACGCAGTTGGCGCAGTGAAAGGCTTTATCGGTCTGTTCTCTTACATCGCTGCTTCTGGTCAAGAGTTAGCGTCAGCTTCTCTAATCAAAATCACTGAGGTTGACGGCGTAACTAAATACGACTTCTCTCAAGCGCAATACTTCTGGCTAGCTGCTGGTGTGGTTTCTCTACTTCTTGCTCTGACCGTTTGGAATGCGAAGAAAGTGGTTGATATCGACCCAGTTGAAGAAAAAGAGCTAGAAGCTCGCCCTAGTCACTAATCCTGACTAAAGCGGGAGGCAACTCCCGCTTACTTACCCAATGTCTTAAGTTCTTTTGCAAAGAGTGCTTACGAGATTGATAGAAGATCCCCCCTATTTCTATTTTCTTTTTAAGTGTCGATTGAGGTGACAAATGTGTAAAACTAAAATTGTGGCTACGCTAGGTCCAGCAAGTGAAAGCCGCGAAACACTGGCTAAATTGATTCAAGCAGGCGCGAATGTAGTCAGACTTAACTTCTCTCACGGAACGCCGCAAGAGCACATCGCACGCGCGAACTTGGTCCGTGAAATTGCGGCTGAACTCGGCACTTATGTTGGTGTACTAGTGGATTTACAAGGCCCTAAAATTCGTATTTCTTGTTTCGAAAATGGCGCAGTTCTACTCAATCAAGGCGACGAATTCACGCTGAGCGGCACACTCGACGCACACTCTGGCAACCAAGAGATGGTTGGACTTGATTACCCAGAGCTGATTCAAGACGTAAACGAAGGCGATATTTTGCTGCTAGATGATGGCCGTATTCAACTCAAAGTAAGCCAAGTACACCGTGACGAGCAGTGGTTCAAAACCACAGTATTGAACAGCGGTAAACTGTCGAACCGTAAAGGCATTAACTTATTAGGTGGCGGTCTTTCCGCTCCGGCTCTTACCGCAAAAGACATTCAAGACATCGACACTGCGGCCAAGCTTCGTGCCGACTTCCTTGCCATTTCTTTCCCACGCAATGCACAAGATATTGAATACGCTCGCAGCTTAGCGCAAAAAGCAGGTTGTCATGCCAAGATTGTTGCGAAGGTTGAACGTGCAGAAGTGGTTGAAACCAAAGAAGCGATGGATGACGTGATTAAAGCATCAGACATCATCATGGTTGCTCGCGGCGATTTGGGTGTAGAGATTGGCGATGCACGATTACCAATGGTGCAAAAATCACTGATCAATCGCTCTAAGCATTGGGGCAAACCGGTAATCACCGCTACCCAGATGTTGGAATCGATGATCGAAAACCCACTCCCTACTCGCGCTGAAGTGTTAGACGTGGCAAACGCGATTATTGACGGCACAGACGCCGTCATGCTTTCTGCGGAATCGGCGGCGGGCAAATACCCAATCGAAGCGGTCGAAGCCATGGTTCGCATCGCACAAGGTGCAGAGCACGAGCTGGAATGTAACCATGACTGCTGGGATACTCTGCAACACTTATGTTCTAACCCAGGCAAAAGTTTCGCGCTTTCATCAATGATTTCGGCTTCTCGCGTTCATCAAGATCTTGGCGTTGCGATTTTAACCCAACATGGTGAAACGCCGCTGTTGATGTCTCGCTGCCAAAGTAAAACTAAGATTTGGGCCCTGAGCGACAACCCAGCTTTACTTGCACAAATGACAATTCTACGCGGTGTTGAACCTTTGTATTTCAAAGCAGCAGAAAGCCACGTCGATCTCGCGCCGCAGTTAGTGGAATGCTTACGTCAAAAGGCCAACGAAGCACATATTTCCTCCATTTTGATGACCCAGCTCGATTCCATCGAAGGCATGGGTGAAATCAACGTTTGTCGCTTGCTGAGCTTGAATGTGCCTTCTCACATGAAGCCAGTGGAAGAAATCGCGGCTTAGGTTTACCTCTCCCTTATTCAAGCTCGACCTTGAATTTCTCCCCCATAACTTGCTCCACAGGGACTTGACCTGCCAAATGGCAGGTCCTTTTTATTGCGCACGATATAACCAACCATTCGCTGACTCTTGGAATATGAGCGTTAACTTAATGAAATCGCATTCACAACTTGTTATTGTAGAGCGATTGTTATCCCTAAAAGCGTGCCCCTTTGAAAGAGAACACTCCCGTCGTCGAATTTAGCAACGTAAACAAGTGGTATGGCGATTACCACGCTCTAAAAGACATCAACTTCTCCGTGCATTCTGGCGAGATCGTCGTGGTGTGTGGCCCTTCAGGTTCCGGAAAATCAACGCTCATTCGTTGCATCAATCATCTTGAATCGATTCAAGAAGGCCAGCTTCATGTGTTCGACCAGCCTTCTCACGCAAAATCTCTCAAGCCCGGTAAAATCGGCATGGTGTTCCAACACTTTCACCTTTTTCCTCATTTGACTGTACTGGAAAACCTCACCTTAGCGCCGATTCGCACACACAAATTATCAAAACAAGAAGCTGAAAAACGCGCAAGACATTACCTAAAGCGAGTCAATATTAAAGAGCAAGCGAGTAAGTATCCTATCCAGCTTTCTGGCGGTCAGCAGCAACGCGTCGCGATTGCCCGCTCCTTGTGTATGGAACCGGATTTACTCCTGTTTGACGAGCCAACTTCGGCGCTTGATCCGGAAATGATCAACGAAGTGTTGGATGTCATGGTTGAGCTGGCTCAAAGCGGAATGACGATGATTTGCGTCACGCATGAAATGGGATTTGCCAAAAAAGTAGCGAACCGCGTGGTATTTATGGATGAAGGCCAAATTGTGGAAATGAACTCACCGACCGCCTTATTTGAAACACCACAGCATCCACGAACCCAAGCATTTTTGAACCAAATTTTAAGTTACTGATGATAGTTCGCGTAATCAAACCCGTCCTTCAAGCTTTACTGCAAATGATGCTCCTCTTCATCGCGATTGTGTGGGT
>Ga0207798_100470_pt1 | contig 10749 bp, 9 predicted proteins | sample TtanPargueraPR_8_FD_187278 | JGI IMG/M metagenome (GOLD analysis project Ga0207798, IMG submission 187278) | Anaerobic enrichment media microbial communities from Bioluminiscent Bay, La Parguera, Puerto Rico - Tt and E1 (SPAdes) | ecosystem: Environmental > Aquatic > Marine > Unclassified ... | reverse complement strand
GGCGATGCGCGTCCTGAAGCCGGATGGAATGAAAGCGCCATAAAATACAACGACTTGCCTAAAACAGGTACCGGGAAGATCGCCCTCGACAAAGCACTGAAAAAGATCGGACAGGGAAAAATTAAATCGGGCACCATGCCAATGATCGTGGAGAACCGACAGGTAGGAAGGATTTTCGGACCGCTGATCAATGCATTGAACGGATCACAGATCCAGCAAAAAAATTCGTTCCTGATCGATAAACTGGGTGAAAAAGTGGCCTCAGAAAAGCTAACACTCACCGATGATCCTTTTATTGTTGGCGGACGCGGTTCGCGTTTATTTGACAGCGAAGGACTGGCAACTCAAAAACGTACAGTTTTTAATAAAGGGGTATTAGAAAATTATTATATCGATACCTATTACGGGAAGAAACTGGAAATGGATCCCACCAGCGGAGGTACCACCAACCTGGTATTCGAAACAGGCGACAAGGATCTGGAAGGACTGATTGCTTCGGTAAATAAAGGGATTCTGGTGACGGGATTCAATGGAGGTAACAGCAACGGTTCTACCGGCGATTTCTCTTACGGTATCGATGGATTCCTGATCGAGAACGGTAAAATTGTAAAACCGGTTTCGGAGATGAATATTACCGGAAATATGAAAACACTCTGGTCGAGCATTGGAGAAATTGGCAATGACGTGAACGAAACGTCATCGTGGAGAACGCCATCAATTTTGTTTAATGATGTTGATTTTAGTGGATTGTAAGAGTCTCAAAATAATACAAGGAAAGCCGTCTTCAAATTGAAGACGGCTTTTTTTACCTCTATTCTTTTACAATTTTATATGTCTGACTTTGTTCCGGAGACTGTAAGCGCAGAAGATACACTCCCGGAGAAAGATCTTCACCAAAGCTATGTGTTTGATTTATTACTGTCTCCCTCGATAGTTCCTGACCATTCATATTAAACAGAATAATCTCTATGTCGGTTTCAGGCGCTGATCCAAGGTAAAGTTGGAAAGCACTTCGTGTAGGATTGGACCACACTTCGGCATCAAAATTATTTTCAAATTTTTCAGCGACAGACGCAGATTTATTCATTGATTTGCCTAAATCGTGTTCAACTCTTACAATAGCTTCCTGTTGATTCATATTTCCGAATTCATCTACGGCACGTAAAACAATATGGTAATCCCGCCCTGTGCCTTTACCTGATCTTTCTGCACGAACCATTACGAGGTGAGGATTAATAATTTCCCAATCCGGCGATGCGTTTCCCTCTCCTTTTTCAAGCTCTTCTTCATTGTGCCAGATCCATAACCAACTTTCAACAGCCTGGCCGCAATTGTCCGTTATCTCATCATAGTTTAATGTTACAGGAATCATTTCATGATTAGGTGGCCAGGGCATCGTGTAATCCGCCTCGAAAAAAGGAATCATAGGAGGAACATCCTCAACAATTACATTGAAATGACACTCCATAAATTCTCCCTGATCGTTATATGCGATATATGCCTGATGTGTTTCTCCAAGAGGAAATTCAGATCCAGGTGGTAATCCTTCCACCTGCTCAACTGTAAATCCTGTACCACACATTTCATCAACAAAGGGTTCCGGATAATCAACAATAGTTCCGCACCAGTCAGGAGCACTGGCTACATGAATATCACCCGGACAGTTTAAGCATGGCGTTCCTTCGAAACTGTATTCCTTGGTCTGTAAATTCAAATGAACAGTGTATACTCCGGCGGGTACAAAAATATCCATTTGATTTGGTATGGCCGGACCTGCTGGAAAGCCACCAAATGGCTCACCCCAGAAAGTACCCCAGTTACGGGCCCAGTCATGATTGGCCCTAAATTTTGTAGCACCCTGACTAAAATAGTGTTCTGGCAATACATAGTGGATTCCATCTTCAGTTTCCATTGGAATGTCATTATCCCAGCCGTCCAGGGCAGAACCTACCATTCCTAAAAATGGATAATTAAAATCGTAATCAAGTGTATTCACATTGAAGTGAACTGTGTAGAAAGCTTCATTTACAGGAATTCCTTCTCCATCAAGCTCAGCTGTTCCTGCAGGAAAATTAGGACTACCCCATATCATATCCCAATTGTCGAGTTGTCTGAAATTTACAAGTCCATCTCCAAAATAACGAAAAGGAATATAATAATTTTCTCCGTCAGGCGTACTCATCGGATAATTCCCATCCCAATTGAAAAAAGGAGGAACTGCAGATCCGGTAACTCCTATTTTTGGAGCACAATTACTTACACAGGTGAAAGAATACTCAGCCGTTTCATGATTAAAAGTAATAGTATAATTTCCCGGACTTGGAATATCAATATTCGGTCCAAAAGGAATTCCTGTCCCGGTCGGAAACTCCTCACCACCCCAATCAAATTCCCAAACGTTAACCATAAATTTCATTTGTCCGGCAGACAGGGAAAACTCATTCAGATAATAATGAATTCCATCATCCGTTAACATGGGTTCATACTGTTCCCAACCATGAACAGCAGTTCCAATAATATTTATGTGTGCTGGATAAACTCCCAAATCGGTCAAGCTCACGTTATCAATAAGAATTGTTGTATTGTTCAAGAAGCCCAATTCAAAACTGAGTTTATAACTCTCAAAAACACAAGGTGATTTGAATTCCATGCTAATAGTCTGCCATTCGGTTGTTGCTTCTTGCCAGTAACGATCACCAACAAGATTGATCCAATTCCCCCCATTTTCACCAAGGAAAACCCCAAAAGGTGCTTGCTGATCCGCTTTTACATCGAAAGTTAAATTGTAAATGTGTCCGGCTTCCAGGTTAAATCCCGCCTGGATAAGTTGAACTTCCCAATTCTGAGAACCAGGATTGTTGACAAAGAAAGTACAAACTTCATCAGTCACTGAAACATCTATATTGTTTTCATCCACACTGAATGCACACCAGGGGCCCGGATTAGAAACTTCACTGCAATACTCAATGTCAGGTGAAGCACTAAAATCACCATCTGCCAGCAGGTTTTGTGACAAACCGTTTAATGAGAATAAAACAAATGATGCCAAAAAGAAAGTAAATAATTTTTGTTTCATGTTTTTTTGAATTAAGGTTCTTGTTGAATAATTAACCTGAAAATCAATTTGAATTGCTCAAGAGGTATGCACAACAGGCATGAAACAGTTGAGTTCCATCAGGTTAATTTTTTGGTTTTTAAGAAAGTGATCAGTTTAGATCAAAGTTGAATTTTTTGAGAGAAGCAATTTGTTGCGGTATCTTACTATAAATTAAAGCCTTGCGCTTTTTGCCATAAACAATGGTCAGAACATTTTTTACCACAACCAAATAAAAAGTTACGAATTCTTGTCCTAATTTACAAGCAATCAATAAATTATCGGCATTCTTAAAAATCAAACGGAATCCTATATAAAGAAACCGTCTTTTTTCAAAGACGGTTTCTTTATATCATACTGCTATTAATTTAAATGTTGAGGATTAAAATTAACTTGCCGGTAATCAACACATACGCTGAATTCAATTTTTACTCAAGGTTACCATATACCAGCCATCTTCTGTCATTTTGTGAGAGAAAGTAGATTCCATGTGTTTTGCTATAACGGAAATAATACCGTACGAACAATCGAGAAAATCCTGGTAAGTCACATCAAACATGGGGCCGTTCTGGAATGCTAAATCAACATTTTTAAGTTTGAACGTTATCCCGGAATCGTCTTGTTGCACAATCTGCATTTGATTATCCGGGTGTAATCCCCCAAGAATGAACATCAACTGGTTAACCAGCATCGGAAAACCATCCTCCGGATTCCAGAAAGCCGTGAACTTATTGCCAATAAATTTTCCATAATCTTTGGCGCTTATTCCTTTTGCTTTAGCGAAACTTATTCCGGTAACTGCATAGGCAACCATGTGGTTATACAGTACTTCGGTCTTTTGATCGGGAGTCAACTGCGGCACAGTAAATTTTTCCTGGGAATACACTGTACAAAATAAGAATACCAGAAAAACAGAAATAGTCAATGATTTCATATTTAATGATTTTAAGTTAAGTATAAATCTAAATACGTACATTAAAAGAATTTGTTTATTTAGATTTATAGTGACCGTAGCCAGGACCCCACGGACTAACATATTCAGCGTAAAAGAAAGGAGGAACATTACCGGTATTTGCTACCTGAACAACAATTAATTCCGGCCAGTATGCCGACTCAAAACCAATCTCTTCCCCATCAGCATTATACCAGATTCCCAAATTATCATACATATCTACCACACCATCGCCATTTGTGTCTTGTTTATCGAGATAATCACCGGTTTTGGTAGCAACCAGTTTTCGGAAGTGCGACCAGCGCTCATTTCCATCTATTCCGGAATATTTAAAACTTATCCATGCGTCTGAGTTTTTCCATGATGCAGGATAAATTCCATCCTTGCTTATCAGGCCATCGTTCCAGTGTGCGTTCAACTTGGTATTTAAAAGTTCTACGGGCATTAACATATCAAAATAGCCATAAGTTGTCTGTAGCATATTCCAGAATTCAATGCCTTCTCCATTGTAAACATGTTGCTGATAGTGTGGGAAATTTGCAAAATAGTGATCGCCAAGCATCATATTGATCAAGTAACCATTAAAATGCTGTGCCTGCCAATTAAAGCCCCACTCATCGAAACCGGTTAATTTTTCGTTTCCCTTGTTTGCAGCTTTCAGTTCAAGATCATTTACAGGATCTTCAATTAGATTTTTTTCGCACGCTGCAAATAGCATTGTAATAATAAAAAATCCTGAAACTAAAATTAATTTTTTCATAATTCTTCTTTGTTAATCATTACATACACACAAAGACAAATTTTCCCTTTTTCTCACTCATCTGCATATAGGTTACAATACCTTCATTATCTATAACTCTGAAAATTTGAGACTCTCCATCTTTTAACGAATTTTTCCCGGTAATAACTACTCGATAAGTTTTACCAGTTACCATTCCAGTAAATTCGCCGCCTAGAAGGTTGTAGTGGTAACCGTTTTTATTGAATACTTCGTTCCAGTACACATGACCGACTAGAGGCTCACCGGCACAATAGCAATTAATAACTAATTCTTCACTTGTTTTAACTGATTTTCCTTGTGACTTTTCACTTTGTGCGATGGCACTTAGTGAAATTGTTCCTGTAAGAAAAAGAACAGCTGCTAAAATTTTCAAAGTTTTCATAATAATTAATTTTGAAGTTTATGCAACAAAGTTCGGGGAAGTGCCTGCTTGTAACTTATCAAATACGACGCATAAACTTTCAATCCTGAAGCATCACTTGTAAAATTGAAGCATTGGGGAAATGGAGAGAAAAAATGTTACCGAAGTTAAAGTTTTACACCAACCTCACGTACAATTTCCTGAAATTCGGGGCGGGCATGCAGTGTGTAAAAATCGGGGTAAGTCAGCATCACCGGTAAATCTTCATTTTTATAACGCAAGGCAATATCCAGGTATTCCAGTGCACCGAGTTCGTCATCAACCAACATTTGTACGGATGAAATAATTACCGGATTATTGCAAAAGCGAGGCTCGTTGTTTTTAGCATTTTCAAGGTAAAATTTAAAACATTCCTGGTAGGGATGTTCATCATAACAGATCCCAAGTGCTTCATTTCCCATTATCCATTGCAATTTTTGCCAGTAATCAACGGCCTTTTCGGGATCGCCTGCTTTCAGGTAGGCAAAACCAATTCCATTGTAAGCAAGGCCATAACCGGGATTTAGCTCAATCACCTCAATATATTTATCGATCGACTGCTCGTACTTTCCGGCAATGTAATAACGTTCAGCAACACAAGTACCCACCATGGGGTTTAGCGGATCGAGATTTTCTGCCAGCAAAGCTTCGTCAATGGCTTTTTTGTAATTGCCATTTACAACATAATAGTTCGACAGGAGTATGTGCGCCCCTGAATTGTTTGGATCAAGTTCAAGTCCTTCCTTTGCAAATGCTTTCATTTTCTCCCAGTCCCAGTCTAATTTTCCGGCAAGGCTGCCTTTTGTAATGTACGCTTCCGGCAGTGTTTCATCCAGTTCAAGTGCTTTATTGATGGCTTCGCGCGCTTTCTCACGGTTCTGAAGTTTCAATTCATTGTCGAGGGTTAAAAAGTTAATGGCAAGGTAGGTTTCTGCAATGGTAACGTAAGCCGGTGCAAAATTTCCGTCTATTGCAACAGACTCTTCCAGATATTCCATCGCCTTTTGAAGGGATTGGCTGCGGGTTTTTTGTGTATTGTATAAATGTCGGCCACGCAGGTACAAATCGTATGCTTGCCTGTTCAATTCATAATTTCGAGCTTGTTCAGCCGGTGCCTGAATCACCGATGATATGTTCCCGGCAATCTCTCGCGAGATCTGATCGACCAACTGCAAAATATTGACATACTTTTTGGCATAACTCTCGGCCCACAAATGTTCTTCTTCAGGAGTTACCTTTATTAATTGTACGGTCACCAGAATACTGTCGCCATCGTGTAACACGGACCCTTCAAGAATGAGGTTAACGTTCAGTTCGCTCGCAATTTCCGACGAAAGTATTTTCTCATCCTTGAATCGCATAGATGACGTTCGGGAAGGCACTCTTAATTCTTTGATCTTGGAAAGTGTCAGCGTCATGGCCTCAGTAATTCCATCGGCCAAATATTCCTGATCATTGTTGGCAGAAAGGTCAAGAAAGGGTATAACTGCTATCGAGGCTTCTGATACTTCAGTCGTTCTATCTTGCTTAACAACAATAAAATAACCGACTATAACAAACGCGAGCAATAACAGAAGTGCTACAGGTGATCGCTTTCTCCATTTTACTGGTTGCCCGGCAATTTCTGTCTCTTTAATTTCTCCTGTTTCAAACTTCTTATTATATTCTCCCGGCGTCACACCATATCGGTCGAGAAAACATTTATTGAAATAAGAGGGACTGCTAAATCCAACCTTGTAGGCAATTTCGGATGCGGTTAGTTCATCTTTTGTTAGCAGTTTTGCAGCCTCTCTTAACCTAATATCACGAATAAATTGATTTACCGATTTTCCGGTTTCGGCTTTTATTTTGCGTAAAACCTGTGATCTGCTCAGATGAAGCTCGGCGGCTAAATCACTTACTCCAAAATTTTCATCTTCAATTTTGCTTAGGATTCTCCCTTCAATTTTATGCAAAAAAGTTTGGCCCATCGAGCTGGTTTTGTTAGGTAAACTGATTACAAAGCACTTAAAAGTAGTAAATTTATGGATATTACAGCAAAATGCATTGAATGAAGCAACATTGAATTAGTTATGATAACTACAAATAAAAGTGGACTGAAAACATTTACACTACTGGGATTATTCAGTTTAATTTTCCCGTTTTATATCCTTATCTCCTGGATAATAGCCGCCAATAGTGGAAATGGAATCGAAGATAGTAAAGCATTGTTTGTGGCTTCATTGCCGGCGTTTATCCGGCAATCCCAAACCATTTCCTTACTTTCGATTATTTTTTGCCTGATTGCCATTTTGTTTGGGTACTTCGCTCGAAAAATAACATCGAACTTTTGGAACAAGCTAAATCTTTTAATAGTCGTTCTGGGATCAATTATACTTTTGCTGAATTTATTCTGGCTAATGTAAAAAGGCACAATAAATCAGATTGATTCATGAGTGATATTTATCTTTTTTTGCTTTTAATCAGCACTACAATTAACCCTAAAACCGCCATAGCGGCACTTACAAGTACAGGAGTCCAGTCAGCTTTACTTACTGCCACATCCAGTCCAAACAAACTAAAGGTTTCAGAATTATTAATGGCCTGAAGGCCAAAAAATACTGTTCCTGCAATTCCAAGTACAATCAATACAAATCCAAATACTTTCATTTTTAACTTTTTAATTGTTACCTGCAGTTCAGCAAAAATTCTCCCACAATTGCCAGGTATTTATGCCGGGAAATACTTTTACTTTGCTTAACTCCTCTAAAAAACAAGCAGTGCAAGTCTTTATGTTTTAGTTATAAATTCAATTATGTACTATACATCATTTCTTTTAATGAACATCTATTCCACACTTTTTTCACAAATGTGTAGAAGAAATTCAACAGTTTTTAAATCATCACAGTTCAGACCAAATTCTTAGAAGGCTGATATAGAGCCCTGTTAACATTATTTAGTGTTTATTTTCGATTTTTGGAATAATATTTTCAATGAGTCAGGCAAAAGTCGCAGTAAATAGCGCAAACAAAATATTTTATTATTAACCATTAAAAATAAATGTCATGAATAAAGCAACAAGAAACGCAGTATTTGGATTTGTAGCAGGAGCAGCTGCCGGTGCCTTAACCGGAATTTTAGTAGCTCCTGAAAAAGGTTCTAAAACCAGAAAAAAAATCTCCAAAAAAATTAAGAAAACTTCGCAAGAGGTAGCTGATGTAATTGGAGAAAAAGTAGATGAGATGAAAGATAAGGTGAATGAAGTGGTTGATGAAATGCGTCAAAAAGCAGACAATGCCGAAGAAGAAATAAAAAGTAAAGTGAACGCTAAAGCAAAAGCCGCGAAGGAAGCTACTTCTAACTAAAAGTTGTAGCTAATATTCATTAATCATGAGTGACAGAATATCAGAAAGTATTGCAGGACTTAACGATTCGGTTAAGGATTACATTCAAGCCAGACTGGATTTGTACAAGCTCCTGCTTCTCAAAAAAACTACGCAGTCGATGAGTTTCCTTTTTGGGATGCTCATCGTAATTCTGCTGTGTACTCTCCTCTTGCTTTTTGCAGGTGCGGCCTTTATATTTTGGTATGGAAATACATACGGCAATTACCTCGAAGGAACTCTGATCGTTGTTGGTATTTTTCTCCTCATCTCGTTGTTGTTCATCGTTTTCAGAAAAAAAATTCTTGAATCGGTTTTTCTAAAAAATATATCGGAAATCATATATGAAGAAAATAAACTCGAAAAAAAATAGGGTCAGAACCATCAGGAACATGCGTGAACTTGAACTGATGCAGGAAAACCTGGAATATCAGCGCCTGTTATCTGAGAAGAAGTTACTGGGAACCTCGGTAAAAATTGTCGATAATTTTACCGATTCCATCAAAGACTGGGCTTTTGAATTCGGGACCTCCATTGTTCTGCGATTAATACGGGGAAACGGTGAAAAGAGAAAAGAAAAAGAGGAGCAGCAGTAAAAATATGAATTGATTAAACTACTTTCCCGGTTTAAAAGGGCCAGACCGGTGCATCTTCCTTATGATACAAACTAGCCCACTCCGATTATCTGACCAGGCATACCTAAGCTGCAACGGATCATCTATTTTATCACTCCAAATAACGACCTTATCACCTTAAAATTACACGATCAATATTTAAACGCCCTGAATGAGTGTGGTTTTATGCTTATTTCAAACACGCTGGCATCCGTTCCAAATTTTCGATTTCGGGAAACCGGAGCTTTTCTCTCCATTCCTCCGATCACATTGTCAGTAGGAATCTCGATGATTTTCGTTGTCTCTATCCCGGTAAGCACATTAATTGTAACTTCATGATCAAGAAAAGACTCAACAACAAAACTGTTGTTATCGTATAAAAACAGACTGACTTCACCGGGGCCTTCCAACGACGCGTCCATTCCTTCCAATGCAACCTGCCTGATCCGGTTCAGCGCATTTTCAGGAAATGCGTATAAATCGATAAAGTTATCAGGGATGGTCAATAAGTAAAATTTCCCATTTGAATAATCGGCCATATGTAAAACAGGCCAGCCGTTGGTATCGTCACGTGCCGATACCTGTTCCCACGAATCATTGGTATAATAGGTAACCTGTGGAATAATAATGTCCTTAGCTATGGTTGTTGATTGCCCCCACCCGGAAGCAAATTCTTTCACACTTGATTTGCGATCTGTGATTTTTAATTCTACAATATCTTCAATCCCTTTACCCTCCATGGCTTTATAGAAACCCGATGTAGCCAGAATATTCCCCCCATTTTTTAATTGTTCCTGAATCTTTGCAATTATATCAGGATCAAATGCGGCTGTTTCAGTAAGTAAAACAGTGGTTTCATTTTTTGGAAATTCAGGCACCAGATCTATTGGAATTCCAATCATCCCGAGGTAGGTTTGCAAAAAATCTTCGCCATGCGAATGAAAAGGTTTATAGCTCTTCAAACCCACCGGGTTTCCTAAAGCGCCTGTTATCTGATCAACAACTTCGAGTGAATAACCTGCTGCTCCGGCATAAGTAATATCTCCCTCCCGATCTTCGTATGCATTCATCATCGACGCGAAGTCAAAACTCGTACCTTCTCCCTGCCATTTAGCCATTGTCTCCATCCTCACAGGCCAAAGTATTTGTCGATAATCGAACAAGGTAATCTCGGGAGCTTTTGCAAACAAAGTTAGCCACAACTGCTCGGCATAACGATCGAGCGGATTTGAGCCCCCGGTATCTACCCATCCACCCCGGTTATTGTCTGGTTTCAGGTATTCAAAATATCGAAAAATGAGATAGCCAAGGTATTGCTGCAAATGCTGGTTCGAAGAGCGGTCGCGTGTCTCGGTTCCCGTATATATACCATCGAAAAGTGCCGGTTCTTCTTCGAGGTTAAATCCAAGTCCCTGAAAATGCTCATACCAGTTTGGGTATTTGATTACAACCTCCACATTCGGATTTATGGCTTTTGCAGGCCCGATCACAAGATCAGCGGCCGCATTTGTCATCAAATCAAGCCGAAAGTCAGTCCAACTTCTAT
>Ga0207798_100467_pt1 | contig 10768 bp, 5 predicted proteins | sample TtanPargueraPR_8_FD_187278 | JGI IMG/M metagenome (GOLD analysis project Ga0207798, IMG submission 187278) | Anaerobic enrichment media microbial communities from Bioluminiscent Bay, La Parguera, Puerto Rico - Tt and E1 (SPAdes) | ecosystem: Environmental > Aquatic > Marine > Unclassified ... | reverse complement strand
TGTTCTTGGCAAAACCGTATTGTTTGCGAGTTCTGTTTGCAAGAAGGAAACCACAAGAATGTTTGTGGTTATTTTATCTGTTGATTTGATGATATCAACCTCCACCTTTCTTGTTGTATCCTGCCTTTTTTTATTGATTCTTATTACGGGGATGACAATTTCCTGTAACGAAGCACCGCCATGAACATAACGAGCTCCTGAACCCTTTTTTCTTAAACGGTTTATCGATTTTGGGATTAATACCTCGGCATCACCTTTAAGTCCTAACTGGGATGCTATAAAATGTGTTGTATGTTTATCTTCCTGTAAGTTCTTACCAATGGCATATCTGCGCGATTCTTCCCATATATCGCCCTTGATTTCTGCAACAGAAAAATCACTTTCACCAAGCTTAGAGTTCTGATAAATAAAACCATGATCGGAAGTAACAAGCATATTATTCCCATTCATATTTGATATTTTCTTGATTATATCATACAGGAATAGAATCTCTTCATTAGCTGCATCAAATACCTTCTCCTCCGTTGTTTTCTCGTCTCCGGTTTTATCAATTCGGTTATGAAATATATAGATAAGATCGAACTGTTTCACAAAATCACGTCCATCGGTTGCTGCATTTAGTTTCATAAAGTCTTCTGCATTAATTGCCGTCGCTTTAACGCCCGAAAGCTCCATCAAAATCTTTGTTCTTCCAACGATTCCTGTTGCCGGTAAACCATTATTGCTGACAGATCCGCTACCCTCTGATATTTGAAGATCTTTATGGGGAAGCAGGGCTGCCATTCCAAGCTGAGTATACGAAGGAATTCCAGTAAACAGGTACTCGAGTTCCGATTCGTAACGGTTCTCTGCCTTCATTAGGTTGGCGTATTCCTCGCCGCACTCATAACGGAATCCATCGGAAATAATCACAAAAAGGCGTTGTTTCTTAGCAATGAATGGTTTTACATATCGGGCAAAAAACTGTCGCTGCGATTTCAGGTTGGCATAGTCCCATTTTTCGATGCCATCGATGATCGTTTGCCACTGGTCGTTCAAGCTCAGAAGCCATCTGTTACTGTATGCTTTTTCTACCCACTTAGCTAAGGGCTCGAGCACCCTGTTTTGCTTAGATTGGCGGTACTCAAAAATAAATTTTCTGTAATATTGATCTGCCTTGTACAGGTCCTCTGCATAGGCGTTTATACCCTCATTAAATGTGGTAAGTTTGATCGAAGAATGCTGCTCTATAAATTCTGCCAACATAGCGACATTTCTTATCGCCCTGTAAAAATTGATATGTTCTGTATACCAGTATTTATTTTCTCTTTTCTTAATGGTATTAAGGACTTTTTCGGGTGATATTCTCTCTGCCGAAAGCTGTTCAACCAGTTTACTTATCACAATCTGGTCGGTCATCCTGAAAAGGTCATCGTTGAGCAATTCTTCAAGCGGGAGATTCTGCAATGTTTCTTCAATTTGCAGATCCGAGGCGATTTTATCCGAAAGTGTTTTAAAGGCTTCCTGGTGCGAGATTTTATCCTTCCAAAGTGAAAGCAGAATACGTGATTCTTTGTTAACCCGGCTTGACTTTCCAATGGAAGAATTGGCAGTGAAAACCTCAATCAGAAAATCATAGATACCCGGTTCTTCTGACTGGTAATTATATTTTTTTGCGATGGCATTCCAGTAGTGATCCTGAAGCTTGAATCGCTCCAGTTCCTTCTCGATACTGTCATTACCTTCTGCAAGTGCATGTATGTGTGCCTGCAGAAAACTAAGACTACTTATATTGGCTGTTCCAAATACTACAGCCAGCATTTTGGTGCGCAGTTCATCTTCGCCTTCTTCAGGGGTAATCAGTTCTTTCAGTTTTTGCCTGCGCTCTTTCGACCGGAAGAATTCAACGTGTTGTTGTACTATTTCTTTTAAGTGCATAGGCAGTTCCAATTCCTGCAGGAAAAGTGCTTCCTGATCGGTATGGAATACAAAATTTGAAAGTTCAAGATCCAGAAGCCAGTTGTCGATTAGTTCGGGTTGTTCATGTTTAAAATACAACAGGAATTTATCTTCCGGCTTTTCAACAAGCAACTGATGCTTAATCGAAAACTCATCGTTGGTTACTTCAAGCTTCTGCACCCCTGGTAAGGAAAAAGACTGAAACTGATCTTCCAGTTCTTTCTTTCCATCATACCAGAATACTATTCTGTTTTTTTCGAACAATCGTTGTAATGCCTCTTCTATGCGGTTCATCTATTTTATTTACAGTTTTATTACCAACCCTTTTACCAACCTTATTTATTTGTTTGTTTGTTTACTTGTTTGTAACCAGATGATTAGCAGATTAAGTGAGTGTATAATTACCATATTTATTACCAACCTTATTACCAACTTTATTCTCATTAAATCAAACATCGCTTACATTATAATCCATCGACCTTTTTTTCTCGCTCCGCGGCGTTGTAACAATCCCAATTCGCGGAGTTTTTCTATGTTATTGTCAATAGCAGTTGTACTAATACCAACTTCAGCACTCAGAGCATTTTTTGTAATGGTTGGGTTATCATCAATAAGATCCATGATCTTCATTTGATTACCAGATAAGATATCAAGGAACTTCTCTCGCTTTCTATTCCAATCAACAGGTCGTCGAAAAGTAACCGAAAACATGCCATCATAATGAAATTCAGGGTCTAAAAGATTAGCGTCTTCAATGAGGTCTTTCATGCGTTGAATACCCGAACCAACTTGTTCGACCATTCTCATCCTGCTAAATAGCCCAAAAATCAGTGGATTTCGCGAGAAACTTTTCGTTCCGAACTGTTCTGGTTTAATGGCTCCTACCAAACCACCCGGATTCGTTATTTCCACACGATTATCAAATACTTCGATCAGAATTGTAGCACCTTTTTCATAATAATCGCGGTGGGAAAGTGCATTGATAATAGCCTCACGGAATACGGTTTCCGGAATTTCCCAGATCTCTTTTCGAGGTCCGGAACCTTGTCCTTCAATATCATATCTGACATTTAATTTGTCTTTCAGCCATTTTAGTGAATCTATATACTGTTTATATAAAGGACCGTCAAAAGGTTTATCATCTGAAATATATCTTTTGTCTTCTCCATCGTAGGCGACACATCGTGTTATGGCTTTTTCAAAAAAATGCTGTGGGTAAGACCCGAAGAATAGTACGGCTCCGTTTTTAAAATTACCATTTGCGTCATATAGTTTTAGGTTCTCGAACACTTGTTTTTGACCGGTGCTGGAAGAAATTCCTGACTCACCAATAAAATAGTCGTAAGTTTCATTGGATATTCCTTTTCCTATGTCAAACCTTTCACATGGCGTTTCATCAAAAAAAATTTTATCGGCATTTTGAAAAAACTCGCGCATTTCCTCTGCAGTAGTCAGTTTTTTTGTACTGGGTCCAATTCGGACGTATATGACTCCATTGAGTACATAAGGTTTGTTTTCGCCGGAAGGTACATCAATTACAAACACATTTACACCATTAGCTGTTTGCGGATAAAATTCACAGTGAAGTCTTGGAGTAATGTTGTCGATACTGTTTTGAATGTCGGACCGCTGTGTATTTGAAATCACCGTTTCAATCGGATTACCATCATCGTCAATCCCCACAACGAGGATCCCACCGGCAGCATTAGCAAAACCACAAACCTCTTCCGCCAATTGCGACAATTTTTTTGGAAGGATTACCTTGAATTCTGCCTGGTAGCCTTCACCCATCGATATAATATTTAGAAACTGTTCTTCGGTCATTTTAAACATTCAAAATAAGAATAAAATCAATCTTAGTTCAGAAAATCACTAAAAACTAAACTAAGAAGATGCGTTAGTTTAGTTCTTCCCATTTAATATCCATCTCGATATTCTTGATCAATTCATAATGTAGTTCATAAATTTTCTGGCAAATTCTGTAATCTTAATATAGGGTAAATTAGCATTTGCACCTCCTGCTGACAATACAAATCCTTGTCTTACTTCCTGCTCGTATTCAATATCTTCACTTAGTTCGATAAGGTTTGAACGTTCAAGGTCCTTCAAGAGGTACTTTTGAGCTTCAACAGGAACTTTCTTAAAATCGTCATCCTTATCAAGAATTTCAAGGATCTTCCGGAATGACTTTATCTCCTTAATCCCATCTTCTTTTGTAATAAGAGTTTTTAGATAGAACAGGTGAGGAATGCTCAGGGTATCAACAAGTCGTGTGTAAAGCAATTTCTCATCAAAAGAAAAGTCTTTTTTCACTCCATTTTTAAGTGCATTCTTTAAAAGTTGATGTTTCTTTTCCTGGTGTGTTTTCGAAGCTATAATCATCGACTCTTTTAAGAGAGAAATAAATTCATCATCCTCCAGTAAATCAACTTTAGAGAGCTTCATTTCTTGAAGCTCGGTTAGCAACTCAGACACATCCTGACACCATTCATCAAACCGTTTTTGATGAAATGATGGCAGTATAAAATCTACCAAAGGATTGGCTAAACCAAGCGTAATGACTTTGGCAACATCTCTGCCATATTCGTGAATATTATCTGCAGTATCCTTTTGGGGAAATTTTAATTCTTTCTTGATCATCTTTGAAATGTTTTATCAATTGTTTAATCCGTCACCTGGTGATATTTAATCAAATCAATGCACCAGTTCTCAACAGCATTTCCGGAATCAGTAAAGACAAATTCCTGTCCGCGTCCTGCCGACTGCAGAATTGCTTTTTGGTCCTCTTTTCTCCACCGGCTTGCAGGGTTATATGATAGTTTAATCCCATTTTCAGGATGTAGATGCAATGGTAGTTCCCAAAGTGAACGATTCGACTGACCGGCTTTAGTCAGAATCAGATCATCACGAAAAACAAAAGAGACCGAGCCATTCTTTTTAAAATCTTCCGGATAATCGAAGAAATCTGCTGACACGTATACCGTGTTGTTCGGATATTTATATACCGAACTGTTCCTAAACTTTACATGCGGATGATATTGCAACCATTCGGGAGTTTCCTCCAGGTTTGGTTTGTAAATCTCATCTACCTGCAGATAACTGTAGATGGCATGAAATCCGTTTGGATAGTTTTTATCCTTTACATACCTGAATTTGCCTTCTTTGTATTCAGCTCTCTTAAACCAACCAAAGAACAAGAACACATCACCCTTTCCAACAGCAAAACTTTCAAGATGTGATTGGGCACTTCCAACTTGTCCAAAAGCCCTCCTCCAACCAGGAGGTCGGTCTTTTAGGCATGATTCCCTTACGTCAGGATCAAGGTGGCAGTATTCAGGAATATATTTGTGTGGTGCCACATCAGAGATGAAATCAGCGAGAGTGAAATCGTCATATAATGTCAAATCACTGTATTGTATATCTGGATCTTTTCTTGGAATAGGCAACGAATAAAATTTCCAGTAGCCCTTGTCCGACCAGATAACCGGACTTGGTATCCCTCCTGAAGAAGCATCCATTCCTTTTCTGCTTAAAATTACCTTCATGCACTACTTATTGATCTTAATACTAATTCTTTTTAATTCTTCTTTCACGTCCACTTGCATCCATTCTTCCAAGCTTTTTATGCTTCCAAACCAAGCTTTACACTCCAAAGTATCATCGAGAACCTCAATCGTTATTTCGTCATTTCCTGCTGTTATACTGATTTTTTCAAGGAGTTCCTGTGGTGCATACTTAACGAATTCTTTCCTCTTTATCGGTTCAATGGTATCCGCCAAAACAAGTAAAAATAGAAATGGATTATCAGCCCTTTTGTGCTTCTTTTTGAAATCTGATTTTTCTTTTATTATTAAGTCCTGCAACTTGTAGTTCTCATATATTGACTCACAATGTGAATCTGTGCAGAACCAAATATTGTGAGCAATAATTGTATCGGCTAACTCTGAGAAAAAGTCGAACTGACTGAAGCTCCATAGAAGGTTATTGTGTTCAAAGCACTCTTTATTGGCTTCCGGATTTAAGTCATTATGTCTTTCATATGCGATATCATAGTTTTTTCGCAAACGGTCATATAATAGAATGCCACCAACTATGCCATGATCAAGCTTTTTGCATTTTTCAATCCGATATTTAAAGTATGCTTCAACAAGATTCTTATGAAAGGTTGGCTTATGTCCTTCGTCAAATATTTTGTATTTAACATCGTATTCTTTGAACACATCTTCTATACTTGAGAATCTGTCTGTATCCTTGATATTACCTTCAAGTCGAAAACTATAGTCGTGGTACAAACTTGCAATGAACCACAAATACCGAAAATCAGGTTCCATTTTGTTTTTATAATCCTTACCCAGAACTAAATCGCTTAACAGTATTCCAAGGAAGAATACGGAAACTGAGTGAAGATTGCGTTGAGTATCTTTTTTGAAAGACTTATCGAAGACCTCATTCTTGTCTCCGGCTTTATAATATTTTTCGATAAAAGTCCAGGCAGTTTCCTCGTCCTTTAATGGGAGTTCATCAATTTTTAAGCCCTTGTAATACTTCCATTTTTTCTTGGCTTGGAATATTTTCTCGTATGTCTTGTAAAGGTTATCCATCTCTTCAGGTTTAAGGTTGAGCGGGTTCAGTTGTTAATCAGTTTTTGAATCTCCTCCGCGATTTCTTCAACACTATACATAAAACTGTTTAGTGCAAGCTTATCAGCAAGGCTGGGGCTATATTTTTGTACATCGTCTTTTGAAACTTTGTGCCAAATGGGTAGGATAACCTTAATTCCGTTCATTTCTCTGTTAACCAAGCCATCAAGTTCATATTGGGTCCATTCTTTTTTAAAGAAAGCCTCGGAGAAAACAACAATGCCATATCTTGAGTTTGCCAAACCTTTGTCGATGGAACGACGTAGCCCGTCTCCCCAAACCAATTCAAACTCATCGTACCAAACCTTAATTCCACGGCTTTGTAGCTCCTGTGCAAGTGGTCGAACAAAGTCTTCTTTGTCTTCAGTGGCATGAGAAATGAATACATCGTATTCTTTATCTATTTTGGGAACCGTTGGCTTGTTATGAGTGGTTTCTTGTATCAACCTTTTTCGATCCTCAATTTCTCTGGTTAATTTCTTTTGAAATTCCAGTTGTTCCTTCTCTGTGCGCTTTCTTTCTTTTTCCTGTTCTTTACCAAGGTTAATTTGATATTTTCGGAGTTGAGTGTTTTTATCAGAAATTTTTTTCGACAGGTCTGATTTCTTCTTTTCAACTCTTGCTAATTCTGTTTCCTTCGACCGGATTTGATTGCGTTTGCTTTTTAGCGATGAAGGCGATGTAATTTTACTGGCTTGAGATACCAAACTATCAATAGCTTTATGAAGCTTTATTTTTCTATCTGTTTCTGCCGACTTTTGTTTTTCGAGAGTAGCGATCTCTTTTTCAAGTCTGTTTACAGTTGATGTTAAACTGGTAATACTCATGTCCGTCCTTTTTAATCCCTTATCTCACTCACATCTATCCAATCAAATCCCCGTACCTTTTTTTTGGTTTTGGGGTCGTTTAAGCCGGCTACTGGTTTAATGGCTTTGCCAAACTTATTGTAGTTCACCAGCACACCGTCGTCGAGGTCGATAGCGATGCGTTGCGTGGCAAGCGGAAAGAGGATGTCGCGGTCGTATTCCTGCAGTTCGAGCAGAACTTTGTCGATGCGCTCGGTTTCTTTTAGTGCCTGGTTCTTTTCGGTGGCGCTGCCCGATATCTGCACCTGCTCGAGATGCTGAAGGCGTGCCCGCAGTTTTTCCTGGTAAGCACGCAGGTAGTTGTTCAGCATCAGGCTCAGGGTGTCGGGCGTATAACGGTGCATATAGATAAGTGCGTTGAAGCTGCCGCCGGGAGATGAGAACATCCAGTAAATGGGGCGCTTTTTATACCGGCGGATATGGTCGGTGTAGAAGTCGCGCGAAAGGTAACGACGGATGTCCTTGCCCAGGCACTCTTCCACAAACTGCAGGTTGCGCTCGAAGTTTTCGGTGCCGAACGAGGCTTTAAGGAAGGCTTTAAATCGTTCAACGATGTCGTCTTCAAACCACTCGTCATCAAGGGCGGGGATAATATTGTCGTCGTCGGGCTCAAATCCCCCTTTTTCTAAGGGGGACTCGCCTTGAACGAGTTTGTAGTAATCATCCAGCGTTTCTCCCTGGTTGGCAAGGATTAGCCCTGGCTTTTCGAGTGAGTAGCGACCAAACATACAGCCCACAGCGTAGCTGACAAACTGTGCCATTACTTCCTGTGCATCGAAAGGCAGTTTTATCTCTTCGTAATTGAGCACTTTTAGTGTTCCAGGCTCACGGCGGAAGCGTTTGTTAAGCTTTGCCAGCGCTTTGCGATCCAGTTCCTGTTGCAAAATGGTAATTTCCTCCAGTGGAACATCGGGAGTAAGCTCTTCCTGCAAATCGTAAATTTCGATAAACTGCCGGTTTAGTTCCTCTTCGTTTTGGTGGAGCTGGAAAAACTGTTCCGTCCAGTGTATCTTGTATTCTGTAAAAGCTTCCTGCATCGTTTCTCTTCCGTCCTCTGTCTTCCGGCTTCCATCTTTTAACAGTTCATTCTCCTTAAAATCCCAGGAGATTTCTTTTGAATCCCAATCTTGCTGGGATATTTTAATCATATTGTCAACTTGGTTATTGGGGATATTAATATTTTTCGGTAGTGGTAGTTTAGAAATTGTTCCGGGTTGATAATTCAACGTTGGATTTATTAATGGCAAGAAATATTCCATTACACAACTATTCAGAACTCCCAATAGGATTTTTTCATTATCTGAAGTGAACAATGAACTTCCAGCATTATCAAAAAGAGAGTATTCTAAAATTCTAAAGCTCGTAATGTTCGTTGACAAGGCACTCCAACTAATTCCCTTTTTGAAAATATATTCGAGATTGTAATTATGAGACCTTACTTTACCTTTAGAGTCACAAAAATTTTTTATTTCAAATCCATCATATTCCCAATTCACTAAATATTCATTGTTTCCATACCATTTTCTAAAATCACCTCCTTTTGCATACGGAAACCATTTTTTTAATGAAACTTTCGCTTCATTTCTTGTTTTAGCATCGGTCTTTATTTTAGATTTTACGACCTCCCAATTAAATCTTAAAAACCTGTTATTATCTGCTGTAGCCATACCGAGTCTGGGATAAGCAATGTCTTCGACAATTCCATTCTTAAAATTTTCAATCGAGCTTTTACTGACCCAATATCCTATAGGAGCCCCCGGAATATTCATAAAATCAATTTGATTCGATTCAAATCTGTGTTTTTTATCAAAGAAATGTAAATGTTTTTCCCATCTTTTAGCATCAAAATAATCCACTAAACGTATGCCAACAAGCTTTTTCCCTGATGGTAATTTTTTGTTTATTACCCATGAAACTGTTTGGACAACTTTACCAATAATTCCTTCAAATGCTTCCATCCCAAGATGTAAGATGGACTCAAATTGAAAATTTCGTATAAGATTCTTTCTTAGCGATTCATAGCTACTCAAAAACATCCAGCTATGCATATTTACCATACTCAAAAAACCAAAAAGACTTGTTGAAAACAATCCTTTTTCCATAAAACAAGCCATGAGGTCTGCCTTGCTATCGGGATAATTTTCCTTGACAAAATCAGCAAGTTCCTTGTTCATAGATCCACTTCCCATATAAGGAGGATTATCAACCACACAAGTAAACTTTTTGCCCAACAATTGCAGTTGTTTCAGGGCAGTTTGGAGTTGCGCCAATCCTTCACGTTCATATAAGCCGGCAACGGGCAGGGCAGTGTTTACTTTTTGCAGAGCGATCTCAATTTCTTCGGGTCTTGTCTTTGGTTGTATCAGTGAGCCAAAGTTGGTTGCCTGTTGCAGGGTATCGAGGTCGGCAAGCAGTTCATCGGAGGCTTCCATTCCTGCTACGGAGAGCAAACGGCTTCTTTCTTCTTTGTCAAGTGTTAAATCGGTAAAATTCAGAATATGTGGTTCAATGCCTTTACTGAATATACGGCGGTGGTATTCACGGGCTTTCATTAGCAGCGCAAAACCGGCAATTTCTGCTGCGCGCTCGTCAATTTCAAAACCGTATAGGTTGTGTTCGAGTATCAAGCCCGGTATTTCACTGGGATTGTAGCCTTCTTCCTCGTAAATCTTATATAGCAACTCAAAAGCGTAAACCAGAATGTGCCCTGAACCACATGCCTGGTCGAGGAGTGTGATTTCTTCGGGTGAGTTTATTCTTAAATAATCACCTTCGCGCTGACCCCCTTGTCCGTTTTCAACGGACATTCCCCCCAAGGGGGAAATTTCCTCCGTACTTTCAATGTAATAGGGCATGTGGTCGCGAAGCTTTGAATTGGGTCTATTCTTTAGCCATAGTTTACCCACTGTGTTTTGTACCATGTATTCCACTATCCATCGGGGGGTAAAAAGTTGAGTTGCAGCAGGTATGTCTTCCTTTTTCACCTTGCTTTTGCTGGCAAACACTTCGTCCTTTTTCTCCGAGATATAAAACTGGTAGAGCCAACCCAGTACTTCCACCTGTTGGCAATCATCGGTAGTCATGCCTTCCACCACATCACTTACAATCGAGAACTGACTGGTCAGGTCATCGGGCAGCAGCAGCTCGGTGTAATCGTCGATGGCTTCAAACAGGAAGGGGAACACATTGTGGAGATGGTTACAGGCAGCAATCAACAGCTCGCGGTAAGCTTCGTTCTGCGGATTGGAAGAGGGGATACGCCCATCGAGCAGGTTATATACCTTTTGCTGGTTTACCTTCCACTCACCCGGTAAATTGCCCTGT
>Ga0207798_100464_pt1 | contig 10779 bp, 11 predicted proteins | sample TtanPargueraPR_8_FD_187278 | JGI IMG/M metagenome (GOLD analysis project Ga0207798, IMG submission 187278) | Anaerobic enrichment media microbial communities from Bioluminiscent Bay, La Parguera, Puerto Rico - Tt and E1 (SPAdes) | ecosystem: Environmental > Aquatic > Marine > Unclassified ... | reverse complement strand
CCGGTAATCCGGGAACCGGGTTAATAACTTCCATCCCACTCATATTGTAGTTGAAATCTTCTTTTACCCGGTGGGTTGGGCGCAGGGTTAACCGACTGTTGCGGTAATCAACCGTTACGTAAAACCTGCGCAGTATTTCGGCACCGATGGTTCCGTTCCTGTCGTGTGTGGTTATCAGACTGTCGATGAGTTTCGATTCGGGGAAAGCCACAATAGGCTGGGTAAGCAACTGTGGACCAACCCAAATTGCATCGATCCTTCCCTTTGTGCCGTACAGATCGCCACTTAACCCTCTTCCCAGGAAAGTTTCAAGGTGTTTCTCAGGAATCTGAATGCGTTCGTCAGAGTTTTCTGAAAGCCACAAAGCATCACTTGCGCCAGTGTCAACCAAAAGTTTTACAGGCACTTCTTTCATCGAATCGGTTACAATGGTAGTGCGAACAAAAGGTTTGGTACCATCGAAATGCAACGGCATGATAATATCGCGTTTACGGTCGCGATACTTGTAATATTCGGGTTTATGCAATGTAATTCTCTCGTCGTTATAGTCGATTTCGACTACGAAATCCTTGAACAAATTAAATCCGATCAATCCATGCACCGGAATACCTAGCATGTGTGAGATCTGGAAATTTTCGTCGATGATCATTTGTACTTCCTGGTTACGGGCCGTCAGTCCGTCGATATGAAGCACGTTGTTTCCTGAACGATAGGCAGTCAGCCCTTCTCCTTCGTCAAGACCTTTAATCTTCACCGGCATCATGTAATTCAGGTTCAACTTGTTCACAAACGGAAGCTCGGTAATGATCGGGTAGCGAACACCTGTATCCAGAATAAAATTCAGGGTATCGGAATCGTTAATGTTCACCGGGATAATGATAAGGTTACTAGCCGATTTGAATTTGATAGTCAATCGTTTGTTGCGCGGATTATCGAACATAAATCCCCTGTTGCTCGAGAAATACTGCTGTGCGTTCCGATCGAGTTCAAGACTCTTGTCAAGCGGCACATAATCACGCACCACCAGCAGGTTGTCTTCAATCTCGAAAAGCAGGTAAAAATCCTGCATTAACTTATCCAGTACAAACTTGATGGGTTTGTTCGACACATTCATGCTGATTTTTTTATCAGCAAGCTCCTGCGAGTTGTACTTGTAGTCGATATCGAGGTATTTACAAATCTTTTCAATAACACTCGAAAGCGGCTCGTCTTCAGCATAAATACTAATGTTCTGATCGAGCGCCTGGCTTTTTTTATCCTGGGCGTTCAGTGTAGCCGGAAGAACCAGCAATGCAACCAATACCGGGATAAAAAGCATTTTTATTTTGTTCCAAACTGTTTTCATAACTCTTTCTTTTACTGTCCGTTCTTACGACTCGCTAGTGTAAAATGTTCGTTATCGCCCGTTAAATCGAGGTTGAATGTGAGTCGTATAACATCCAACACAAAATCAGCGGGTTTCTGGTCGAAATGGCCTTCATAAAGAAGGTTACCGAGCTCTGGTTCTGACAACTCGATCTGGATGTGGTATGTTTTTTCCAAGCATCCGATCACTTCGCCCAAAGGCACTTTGTCAAAAACAAGGTCATGAGTTTTCCACGACAGGAAGTTTGGATCCGTGTTCAGCGTTTTCTCCAGTATTCTGGTTTTGCTGAACAATGTTCCTTTTTCACCAGGAGTAAGAAAAATCTCCCTTATCGCTTCCTGCTTTTCAGGATCTTTGCTGATAACCTGTACTTTGCCGGTTTCAACAATCACTTCAACGGCTTCATTTTCGGGGTATGCGCTCACGCTAAAAGAGGTACCTAAAACTTTTACCTGAGCATCTCCTGCATTGATCACAAAAGGTTTTTCGGGGTTTGGTTTTACATCGAAGAAAGCCTCACCTACGATACTCACTTCACGTACATCGTCCCTGAATTTACCGGGGAATGTAAGTTTCGAATTGCTGTTTAAGGCAACCACCGAGCCATCGGGCAGCACATACTCCTGCAAAACCTGTTTTTCTGCCGAAATAATTTCGCTGTAAAATGCCGGAACCCTGTTCCTGAAACCGATATAGTATCCAACAGAACCCAAAAGAAGCGCCACCAAAATTACCGCAGCATATTTGTAAAACTGTGTCGCAACCTCCTCTCTAAACTTACGAAGCGGAACGGATTTGCTTTTCGATGGGTCTGTTTGTGCTTGAACATTTTTCCAGGCTGAGTTGGCGTCGAAACGTTTCATTCGGTAATAAGTACCGGCTCTTTCAAAAGCATTTTTACTTTCTTCAAAGGCTCTTCGGTTGTCTTCCGACGCTTCCAGCCAGGTTTCAATTTTAGAATCTTCAAGATCGTTGGTTTCGCCGGCCAGGAATTTGGCCACCAACTCAAAATTCGAATTTTCTATGTTCTCCATTTTTTCCATTTCCAATTAAATGACAATGCACAAAATTTTTTCCCCTAATCGGTTTCCCTTCGAAAACACGCTACTAAGAATAAAAAGGAATTATATTTTTTCAATTTTTCTCGTAATGACTTGATTGCCAGTCCCATTTGAGCCTCAACTGTTTTTATTGAGATATTCAGTTTTTCTGCGATCTCCCGGTACTTCAGTCCCTCCTCCCGACTCAGCCTGAAAATTTCACGACGTTTTTCAGGGAGTGCAGCTATGCTCTCTTCAATATCCTTTTTCAAATCGACTTCCAAAAAATGATCACCGTAATCGTTACTTTCAGCGTTAGCAATCACTTCGCGTGCATGTTTAAGCTTTATTTGTTCGTGTTTGAACCGATTAAAACAAAGGTTTTTTACCGAACGGAAAAAGTAACTTTTAACCGATGATTCAATTTGAATGGTTTGACGTTTTTCCCAAAGTTTCACAAAAAAATCCTGCACGATTTCTTCTGCTGCCGGTTCATCTTCCAGAATTCGCGAAGCATAAACACAAAGCGGCCCGTAGAATCGGCGAAAAAGTTGCTCATATGCCACTTTATCGCCTTTGCTTAGTGCTTCGAAACGTTTTTTTTCTTCCGATGAATTCATGCTTTTCAGGATACTTTGCTGAATACGAAGTTATGAAAAAGAATGTCGGGTAGAAACATTGAAATTATGTTATGCAAAAATTCAGTTTTGCGGAATCATTTAAGGTGCTATTTTTGTGCATCCTGAAAAATCACCAGAACTATGGAAAAGAATGAAACCTGGAAGTTCCCGCGGGCATTTTGGGTCGCCAATACGGTTGAACTTTTCGAACGTGCTGCCTATTACGGCTTGTTTATAGCCATTACCCTTTACCTCTCGCGAATAATTGGTTTTAACGATATTGAAGCAGGAGCTATTGCCGGTACTTTTTCTGCCTTGTTGTATTTCCTGCCCACGTTTGCCGGCGCCTATGCCGACAAGATCGGGTTCCGGAAATCGCTGATGCTGGCATTTGGATTGCTGACCCTGGGTTACGCCGGGATGGGTGTTTTGCCCAGTTTGTACGAATCGGCTGGTCTGGCACAATATGGCGATCAAACGGTATTTTCCGGATTAGAATCTTCGGGATACCGATACGCAGTGTTGCCTGCAATGGCGTTGATTATTTTGGGAGGTTCTTTTATTAAGTCGGTTATTACCGGAACGGTTGCCAAAGAAACAACAAAGGAAAACCGGGCACGTGGTTACAGCATTTTCTATGCCATGGTTAACATCGGGGCGTTCACCGGAAAAACAATCGTAAAGCCTTTGCGTGAAACATGGGGAAACGAAGGATTGATCTGGATCAGCTATTTCTCGGCGGTAATGACATTGCTGGGACTGCTTGTTGTGTTTCTTTTGTATTCGAGCAAAAGGCACGAAGGTGAAGGAAAAACCATTTCCCAGTTATGGGACAGTTTTTTAAAAGTACTCACCAATGGCCGTTTAATTGTGTTGATCCTTATAATTACCGGTTTTTGGATGGTACAGCACCAGATGTATGCAACCATGCCCAAATACGTGCTGCGTTTAGCGGGCGAAGGAGCTTCTCCATCGTGGTACGCTAACGTAAACCCGCTGGTGGTATTTACAACCGTGGGGTTGGTTACACATTTTATGCGAAAACGTTCGGCACTGTTCAGCATGACCGTCGGGATGTTCATTATGCCGGTGTCGGCGCTCTTTATGGCATCCGGCAACATGATGTCGGGAGAAATACTGGGAATGCATCCGGTGGCTTTTATGATGGTTGTGGGTATTGCATTTCAGGGTTTTGCCGAAACGTTTATATCGCCGCGCTTTCTTGAATATTTCTCATTGCAGGCTCCAAAAGGTGAAGAGGGCCTTTATCTTGGATTCAGTCATCTGCACTCCTTTATATCATCGATCCTCGGCTTTGTAATGTCCGGATTTTTACTTGACAAATACTGTCCCGATCCACGCTTATTCGATACCCACGAACGATGGGCAGAAGCCGCCAGTAATGCACACTACATCTGGTTTTATTTTGTTGGCATTGCAATGATATCTGCAGTTGCACTGATCGTTTACGGAGCCGTAGTGAAAAGATTAGACAGGCGAAAACAAATTTAAGCCTAATGTTTTGCTGATTCGAACGAAATATATAGTTTTGCACACCAATTTTCCGCAAAGGAATTTGTATGGTAGGCGGTCACGATAGCTATCGCGAGATAGACGCCACCGACACAAAATGCCCGGGTGGCGGTCCCGATAGCTATCGGGAGGTAGACGCCACCGACATAAAATGCCCGGGTGGCGGAATTGGTAGACGCGCTGGATTCAAAATCCAGTTCTGGCAACAGAGTGCGGGTTCGATTCCCGCCCCGGGTACGCAGAGCTGCGTAAAGCGCTCAAAAAGAGCAAGTTAAAAACAGGGTTCCGATTATAGTTCAGATCGGGACCCTTTTTCTTTGCCCTGTATTTCAAATGTATATCAAATTTCAGTGGAGTACAAATCGTATTTATACCTGCTTTTAAGGCAAAGAACTAATCCATCATCCATTCTTAATTGCAGATATACACAAAATATATATCCTTTATCACAGAATACATAGCTGGATATGCTTTTTTGCTATCAATGACAATAAACTATTTGTCAATGCTTTTGAAAGTTCATTCTTAGTTGGTGCATTTGTTTTCTTAAACGAATCTCAAAAATTCATTTTTTAGTTATCAAAATGTTTATATTTTTAATCACCATAAAACCAGATTTATTTTTACTAATTAACCTTTCATACATCTATGAAAAAAATCTTAACCTTTATTGTTATCTCTGCACTGTTCATTAGCTGTGACCTATTTTGTGATTGTGGCAATCCGGATAAGGATTACCTTTTTATACAAGCACATTCATATATCTCTCATGAAACTACGCATGAAATGTGTCTGCCTCCACAAATACATGTAGATTATTTCTGTTACCCCTATAATTTCATAAAAGAAGAGCATCGAATTGAACATTTTTGCAATCCACTTGAATACTCAGATAGCACCCTTGCTATTATAGGACGGCACGGGCTAAATCTTGTAAATAGATTCCCGATTCATTGGGAGGGCTTTCCAGAACCTGAGTCCATGCCATCGGCAACAATTGAAGGCATATCAAACGAGGGTGTGATCTATTTTACCATTAATGACACTTTAAAGCAGCTACCCATCGGAGAAGAATTCAAACTGGACATAACTAAGATCGACACGATGTATAATGAACCCTGGGATGAAGTATTTTATGACCCGGAGTTAGAAGGCTATTACTACTATGATTGGTATGGTAGGCTACTCCCTTATACAGATACCTGCATTTTAAAAACAATTTTTCATTACTACATCAGCAATGAGGGGTACTTCGACAAAAAGGATATCCAGTTCATGAAAGGATACGAATATTGGTGAAGTTAGCATATTAGGTTCTGAGGGTTACTTCAAACATAGATTTTTACACTTTCGCTTATAGTTTCAGAATTAAGAAACTCGCTAAAGGTCAATTCATCGGAGCTTAAAATCTATATTGCAAACACCATTTCATGAAGAAAATGCAACTTTTTCAATATACTCAAGATGTTAAGTACCCCTGGGAAGGAAAAAGATGGTTAATCTGAAGTTTTTGTTGCGGCTATCTGCACAAATAGTCTTGTAAAAAGGTTTATATATACTATTATCTGAGATCAGTGTATTGCTTTGATTTTAATGAAAATTGAGCTGTATCTGCCTGCTCCGCTTAAACATTCTTCAATTACCGACGTAAAGAAAGAAACAGGTCAATTCAATCAAAAGTAATTCCCATGAATACGAATGAAATGTTACAAAAAATCAAAGAAAACAAAGTTGTAGAGAAGCTAAGTCATCTCAGAACAAAACTCTTGCAGGATCCAAGAACAGGAAAATATTCCATCAGTCAACCTGACATTTCGTTTCCGCAGGATCCGACCATTTGGATGGAGGGCTTCCACAAACTGGTGAGGGTACAGGTCAAGGTTCAGCTAACCGGCAAGAAGGTGGTTATTAATCTCCGCCCCTTTTTGTATAATGATGAGTCAAGAAGGGCTTTCCATCAAATCATGCGTAAATGCGATTATCCCGTAAAAGTTCCAGAAGGGAAAATTTACGCTCCAATTGCGGATTTCCGCACAAGGGATGGTTATGCCGGAGGAATTCCATTGGAAGAATTGGAAGAGATGAAAACAATGATTACAGAATCCATCACCAAGATCATTTCGAAATGAAATCCCCATTTCTTATAGAACGCCTTCCTGCCTTGTATTTGGGATGAAAAACTCACTTCATCTTATCAGCCGGTGAATAGTATATACAATAAAAGAACACTTTTAAGAATATGAGACTAACTATCAACAACTTATATGTTTCTTAATTAATAAAAAAGTACTCCACTCACACCAGAACTGTTTTACAAAAAGTCTTATTTTCAGCTACTTAACGCTACCACAGAATACAAATCAGACATAAGAGACTGAATACATGATACTTACAACTCTCTCTACTCTGAATTAAATTCTAAAACTTGAACTCTTGGAGTAGTTTTTTCATGTCTATTTTAATTGGCTCTGAGAAGTCGTATTTTTCGAGCCTATCCATTAGCTTGGTCAGGTTTCTCCTATCATATTTATGCAAATGCCTCAATTGGAAAGCCTTTAATGCGGGCAACGCTTCTTCAGGTAAACCTGACAGTAAAATATACCGAGCAAGTTTCATGTATTCATCTAAAAATGGATCATTCCAAATGCAGTACTTGTTCAAAGCAACCTTAATAAACAGATTTTTCTTGTATTCAAATATTTGTTCATGGATACGTATCACCAAATTTGAGTCCAAAGCCTTGCCTTCCTCCTCACTATAAATCACTTTGAAATACTTTGAAAAAATGCTTTCAACATCCGATCCAGGTGAGTATAAATCGTTTCGAATATCATACTTTATCTGCTTGTAGTCGTATATCAAGTGATTCGACAGCAGCTTATCTTTTTTCAGCCGATAAAAACATCCACCTCTTAAGTTATTGTAATATTGAATATAAGTTTTCTTCCAGCCTAACGACAACTTATTAAGGCTCTCATACTGGCTTTGGGCTTGTGCTTCATTTCATCTCGTGTCCTTACCTTTGTTTTTGTTTTGAATGTATTGAAGTAGTAGTAAACTGAACTACAACCATGATTCCGAGCCCTACCATAAATCTGAAATACCTGTTCCGCGGAAAGCAAGCTGGATCTGTGTTTCTTACCCGTGTCAGACGCAACAAACAAAATGAAAGGATCATAAATATCCACACCAACAAAATAAGCTGATGTGATAAAAACAATTTTAGCTTCAGATGGCAATTGTCCTCTATCAAGTCGGGCAAAGAGCCTACCTGCTCTTTCTTTACTGCCCTCACTGCATAGTATTTTTACATCAGTCAAGTCAATTCTAACAGCCACCAGGATCTCATGAATCAATTCAAAGCTATTCGCTGCCACCACTATTTTTGTTCCACGAGCTTTATATAATGTTTCTTTTATAGTCCGTCCAACAGAATAAGGCAAATACCCCTTGACCTTTTTAATCCTTATGGTTGGTTTTATCATGCCTATTTTCTCGATCGTTGTTAAGGGTTCCTTTCTAAGCTTCAGAATTTGCGATCCCAACATGGTAGCCGATATCATGGTGCGCCTTGCGGATGGAAATTTAAAGTATAATTCCAAACAGTCTTCCATAATCGACCTAAAAACTGAATCCAACTGAAGTGTATCTGCTTCATCAATCAAAAGATGGAAGTCTTGGATAAAACTACCATACTCGCCATCAAAAGACTGAACGAAACTATCGATAACAGCAAGAATTTTAATTCGGATACCTTGTACAAGAAGAGAGCGAAGTTCGACTGGATCCGGCAACCTCAGTATTGCTCCAACATTACTTCCCAAATAAAAGATTTTAGTATGTGTATCTGATTGAAACTTTTGTTGGGCTGCAAAAGCTTTACTGCTTGCGAGGGCGACCGTAGGACATACAATGATTGAATTACGAGTGCGATCGTTTATCTCAAATGTTGTTGCTCCAATACCGGTGTATTGTTTATCGATTCTACCAGCCGGCAGAGATTTTAATTTTGTATCCGAGAGATATTTGTGGCTCTTTTTTAAAACGATCTTATTCTCATTCGCTCCACTGAACTTCATGTAAGAGATATTTCCTGAATTACTATTAGTTCTATTTAATGTTGATGCAAAATAATATTTCAGTTAAAATCTGTTCCTGAAGTATTCCGACTAATTTCATATTGTAAAACATATTTTTTTGCCCGATTGGCTATAGTATTGTAAGGAGGCTTAATACCACTCAGATTTTCTAAAAATTATAACCGAATACTAAGGGTAAAGATATTTTACAATCTGCGAACAAATATAAATTCACAAAATTTGTATCTTCAATGCATTAAACTTAAACTTTTCTATAACTAATGTCACTCAAAACGCTGCTCCACGAAAAAGGCATCAAACAAAAATGGCTGGCAGACCAGCTAAACGTATCTGAAATGACCGTAAGCAGCTGGTGCAATGGGAAAAGTACTCCACGCCAAAAACGCGCAGATCAAATCGTTTTGCTATTGAATATTTCAAAAGATGAACTTAACAGGGCATTATGACTGGCAACCGTAAATATTATCTGGGTTTTACTGCTGCATCTCTGCGTTTGACTGAGATGATCAGGATTGAAAGTCATGTAAAGGAAAGCTCGATTGACAGTTATGAAGAAATTGAATCGCCCTATCTTTTGATAAATCCTGCCAAGAAGACTACAGGAACAAGAGAATTTAAAGAACTTATTAAGCGACTGGAGAAACTAACTCCAAAACAAAAGAACATTTTAATTACCGGTGATTACACCTCGCAACAGCAAATGGCATTCCTGGCGGTTTGCAAATCCTACGCTTTAGTTCGGGATTTTACAGTGGAAGTATTGCGTGAAAAAGTAGGTGTTTACGATTATAGTCTTTCAGAAACCGATTATCTCACCTTTTACCGAAGGAAACAGGATTCACACCCTGAATTGGATACACTGGCTGAGTCCACCCAGAAAAAACTTCGGCAGGTTGTATTTAAAATTTTGGAACAGGCAGGATTTATCAATGACCTGAACAATATGACCATACAACCCCAGATTTTAGGATTGGAAGTTATTGAAGCGATAATCGACGACAACTCAAACTGGTTTAAGGTTTTTCTGCTTGGCGACAATGAAATAAACGAACTAAAACAAAGGCATGGATAGCATACACAAAAAATTCAGTAACCTGTTCAAGATTATTTCGAGCCCGGAATTTCTGAACAAGAAATCGCTCGGCGGAGAGATCCCATTCTTTATATCAACTTTTGATATCAAGGATTTGGAAGGGGTTGAGAGGGCGATCCATGGACTACGCAATAAACTGGAGTCGAATGGAATAACGGTTCTGGAGATTAACCTGTATCACCTGTCAATGGACATACTGAACAAGGAACTCGGCGAAGGTGAAATCTTCACGCTGGAAAAAGAAATGAGTAAGGATGAATTCAAAGAAGCCCTTCAGTCCATTCTGGATATTCCCCAGGTGCTAATGCCGGAGATCAGGAAGAGAATAGAACAACAGGAAGCGAAGGTTTATTTTTTAACCGGAATTGCCAACGTCTTTCCTTTCATCCGCTCACACAACATACTCAATAACCTGCAAAACATTGCCAAGGATGCCCCAACTGTTATGTTTTTCCCGGGAGATTACAGCGGATTGTCGCTGGAACTTTTTGGATTACTTAAAGATGACAACTACTACAGAGCATTTAATATAGACCAGTATAAGCAATAAAAACCATAAAGCACTCAGACCAATGAAACTCAAAGAATTATTCAGCCAGGACATTAACCGCCCCATTGAGACGGTAATTAAAGCTGACGACCAGGAGCACATCTTTCAGGAGGTAGATGAATACGTAGTCACCCGGGAGATCACCAAAAAAATGGCAACGTTTTTCGATGCCTATAACAATTACCAGGGAGCCAACGGCGTCTGGATTTCCGGCTTTTTTGGATCCGGTAAGTCGCACTTGTTAAAGATACTTTCTTACGTACTGGAAAATAAGCAGTTCAATGGCTATTCCCTCGGTGAGATGTTCGCCAATAAAATCAGCGACGACGAGATGCTAAGGGGTGATGTTCTTTCTGCCACAAGAATCCCATCCCAGTCCATCCTGTTCAACATCGACCAACAAGCACAGATCACCAGCAAAGGTGAAGAAGACGCAGTTCTGAATGTATTTTACAAGGTTTTTTATGACCACCTCGG
>Ga0207798_100462_pt1 | contig 10790 bp, 10 predicted proteins | sample TtanPargueraPR_8_FD_187278 | JGI IMG/M metagenome (GOLD analysis project Ga0207798, IMG submission 187278) | Anaerobic enrichment media microbial communities from Bioluminiscent Bay, La Parguera, Puerto Rico - Tt and E1 (SPAdes) | ecosystem: Environmental > Aquatic > Marine > Unclassified ... | reverse complement strand
AAGAACAATACGTGCAGGGCTGCATGCGGATAATGGCGAGTTGATTAGCGATCAGTTTACATACCAATTCGATGCATCGGAAGGATCGGAGCGTCAGCGGGAAGTAAAACAGGTATTTCATATCAGCAACAAAGCACGTGAAAAGTATAAGAGCCAACGCGTAAAATTAATCCTCGAAGAGCCCGTTGAAGGTAGCACGCAATGGGTTGTTTACAAAGAGTTTTTATATACGATCAACATAGGAATTGCTAACGAATTTGACACCTGGTAATATGAATCAAATAAATGAAAAGCTAAATGCCCATTTTGCAGGAAAGGTAGTCAGGAAGGACCTAACTAAACTGATTAAAGGAAATGCGATTGTACCAACCTATGTGCTGGAATACCTGCTTGGTCAGTATTGCGCAACGGATGACGAAGATACCATTTTGCATGGGGTTGAGACGGTTAAAGGTATCATAGCAAAACACTTTGTGCACAGGGATGAAGCGCAACTGATAAAATCAACTATAAGGGAAAAGGGATCTCATAGAATTATCGACAAAGTATCGGTAAAGCTGAACGACAGAAAAGATGTTTATGAAGCTGATTTTGCGAACCTGGGCTTGCACAAAGTCCCGATTGACGAAGAAATCCTTAAACAAAACAGAAAATTGTTATCTGGCGGAGTTTGGAGTATTGTAACAATGGGTTATGTAAGAACCGATGAAAGAGACAGCTCTCCATGGATCATAGAATCACTCAAGCCCATCCAGGTTTCGAACGTATCTATAGATGAGTTTAAGGAGGGAAGAAAAGGTTTTACCACTCAGGAGTGGATTGATGCGTTAATACAGTCACTCGGATTGAATCCGGAAGAGTTCACCACGCGTTCCAAACTTCTTCAGATCAGCCGGCTTGTACCCTTTGCTGAGAACAATTACAACCTGATTGAACTGGGACCCAAGGGAACCGGAAAATCTCACATTTACTCCGAAATGTCGCCACATGGGATTCTGATCTCGGGAGGAGAGGTGACCAAAGCCAAGTTGTTTGTGAACAACAGCAATGGAGAGATCGGGCTGGTGGGATACTGGGATGTGGTCGCTTATGACGAATTTGCCGGACGCACCAAGCGGGCAGATAAAGGGCTGGTTGACATTATGAAGAATTACATGGCAAACAAGTCATTCTCAAGGGGAACCCAGGTGTATGGAGCCTCTGCAAGTATGGTGTTTGTTGGAAATACCGACCATTCGGTTCCCTACATGTTAAAACACAGTAATCTTTTTGAGGCACTCCCAAAAGAATATTATGACACAGCATTCCTCGATCGTATCCATTCTTACCTTCCAGGATGGGAAGTATTGAAGCTTAGAAACGAAATGTTTACAGACGACTATGGTTTTATAGTCGATTACCTTGCTGAGGTACTTCGTGACCTTAGAAAAGAAGACCACATGCAGGCTTACAGAAAGTACTTTGAACTTTCTGATACCATTACCACAAGGGATAAAGATGCTATTGCAAAAACATTCTCAGGACTCGTAAAAGTTATTTTCCCTCATGGGGAATTTTCGGAGAACGAAGCCGCTGTGATTCTCGATGCGGCAATAGAGCATCGGAGACGAGTTAAAGAACAGCTAATTAAAATGGATGAAACATTTGAAGAGGTTGATTTTAGCTATAAAGTGTTGTCATCAGGCGAAAAAAAGACAGTTGAAACGCTTGAGGTAGAGGAGATCATGGGAATCCGGAGGCAAGCCATATCGAAAGATTCAGATGAAATATCAGATCATGAGTCGGAAGGACTCAAATTAGAACCGGCACAAAAAAGAATACGTGATAATCAGTCTGGAATTTCTTACGACAGATTATTCGGTGCCTATTTGATTGGAGCTACTAATATTCTGGTGAAAGATCCATACATCCGACTCCCTTATCAAATAAGGAATTTCATGGAGTTCGCGCGCCTGGTAGCTGAGAAAAAAGATCCTGAAACCGAAGTGAAATTGCATTTGATAACCTTTAACGATGAAGAACACATTGAAGATGCCAGAAATGCATTCAGTGAAATAGCAGACACTCTGGAACCTCTTGGCATTTTCTTCACCCATGAATTCAATGCATTGATCCATGATCGGTCGATCGATATGAATAATGGTTGGAAGATCATGCTTGGTAGAGGGCTTGATATCTTTCAGAAGACCAGTGGCAGGTATGATATTGCCGAGTACTATCAGGAGAACAGGTTTTGCAAGGATTGCGAGGTAACAATCTTGAAAAAATAAGAGGGAGAAATTCAATTCTCCCCCTTTGATTAAAACTGGTCATCAACCGTTAGCGAAATGAACGGGTTATCATAAATCACAGATGTGATCTCATAATATTCAAGATCAACCAGCACATACGATTTAAATACAAAATCACGGATGGAATCTTTGAATTGATCTTTATCGTGTGCAAGAACATGGATAAATATCTGGGCGTGTTTACTGTAACCTAAGTCTTTTCTTGCCAGTTCGTATACGTAGAGCACTTTTAAGCGCTCCTCGAGAATGGATACAAACCATCTCACCTTCTCAGGAATTAGCTTCACGATCAAAATGATCTGAAAATTAAAACCAAAAGGTTGGTGATTAATGGTCGCGGTAAACCGCTTAATGATCTTGCGCGAAATCAGGTTTCTTAACCTTCGACTGGTTGGTCCTTCGGATAAGCCGATTTCATTCGCTAACTCTTTTGTTTTAATCCTGCCATCCTTTTGCAGGATGTTCAGCATCTGGATGTCGATTGCATCCACCAGTTTTTTTCTTGACATAAACATAAATTTTAGTGATCAATAAACCCTACCCGGCACCTCCCGGGCTCGAGGCAGAGGGGGGTTAGAATAAGGTGGAGGATGTGCTTACGAACATGTAAAAAAATTTTATAAAAAAATTTACAACTATGTCATTCCATGCTCATGCTTTTTTAAATAGCCAGAAATACCGATTATCGAGACACTTTCGCTCTTGCATATTTTATGAAACATCTTTTGAAATAGAATTCAGGTCTCAATTATTTCTATTTTTACTAAGATCTTTTTTAGCTATGTTGACCAAAAAATCAAACCTTACGTTAATTACTCAATACCAACAGCCAAAAGTATTTGAGGATTTTACCGAAATTCAATACAGTTCTCTGAACAGAATAGAAAATTCATTAGACTGGATTTTCAGATTTCAAATAAAGGATAACAACAACTTACAACCTTAATAACTAATGAGTTATATGTGGCATTGCAACATTCAAAACCGTTGGCTACTATGCGAAAAATGACATTTCAAGACGAACACGACTTTGAGGGCTACATAAGGGGACTAATCGCAACTCACATCACTTCGACAGACAAGAATATCTACGCTCTTACAAATAAGAAAGCCGTTGACATTGTTATCTGCAAAGACAACGAACCGACAGACCTATACTTCATTGAGGTAAAATATCATAAGCACAGACACGGACGACTTGGATTCGGAGGTAGCAAAGGGACAGGATACCAACCTGAGATTTTGGACAGACGACCAAAATTCTTCCAGAAAAACATGCGTTGGGTAATTGGACAAGAGGACAACGACAAAATCTACTTCCTGACCAATGACGACCTGATCAACTACATTGCGGGCGGACAAATAGGAGAAAAGTTTAACAACATACAGAAACGAGTATTCCAAGACGAGCAAGGACTGACAGAGGACGAGTTCGTTTCGGAATTGACGAAATGGTTAAAAAAAGAAAGATGAAAAAAATACTCTTTACATTTACGGCAATACTTTACACAGCAATTGTTACATACGGACAGAACTTGTTCTTTATTGGGGAAAATAGTTACCCCGCTACTGAAACAATCACTTTACAGTCAAATTATAACGGTGAGGATGATTTTAATGTGTTAGTAGCGAAAGATGGAAAACAAGGAATTCTTGGAGTTAGCACGGGTCCGACTTTTAGTAATCAAACATTTAGTAAAAAAGTAATCATTTATCTTGAAGATGCAACAGTCATAACATGCACCGATAGAATAGCTTCGGAGAATGTTGATCAGAATGCTAAAGCTGCTTTCTTTCTAAATAGTGATCAACTGGGAAAGATGAAGAATAGTAATATCCATACTGTCAGATACACAATTGAAATATTATCGGACGATGGTCGTATACTCGATCAAACGAATTGGTCAGCTTCCAATAAAGGAATTGACACTAAATCCATTATAACTGACTTCTTTGAAAATAGGATTAAAACTTCGGCTGACAAGAGTGTGGAAGGTGTAAGGATTGTTCCTGTGGAAGCTGAAAGAAAAGCCCGTGAAGAGGCAGAGCGAAAACAACGTGAGGAGGAGCAGCGTAAGATTAATGAAGTCAATTCACGCACTGCTGGCGCTTTTGCCAACAGCGGTTATGCAAGTGGCGGCACAGGAACAGGTGATAGTAAAAGTCAAGGGGTAACATTTCCAGGAGGAAATCAAGGTGTTCCAGCAGGAGATCCGAATGCTAACAAATACGGACCAGGTGGTAGCGGAAGTGGTAATCAGGAATCTGGCAGTTCATACAGTTTGTCAGGCAGGTCAGCACTTTATGTCCCTAAACCAAGCTATCCGGGTTATGATGCAGGAATTGTAGTAGTTAAAATTACCGTGAATAATAAAGGTAAAGTTACCTCAGCAGAACCAGGTGTTCAGGGAACCACAGTCATGAATAAGAAGTTCTGGAATGAAGCCAAAGAAGCTGCTTTAAGAGCCAAGTTTAATGTTGATAAAAATGCTCCAAAATTGCAGCAGGGGACTATTTCATATCGGTTTGTTTTGGACTAAATTGAAATCAAGAAATGAATGCTCTTTTCGACTTATGTGTTGCTTTTCTGGAATGGCTTGCTCAACTTGTTGGAATGACCTACAAGGAGATCAACATCTGGATTTTTGTAGTTCTGGAGCCGGTTATTTTTATACTCTTAGTTTGGATAATCATACGGCAACGCAGGAAGATAAAAAGTTTGAGAATTAGAATCCGGAATAATGAAATTAAAAAATAAGAATATATGGGCTGATATCTTATTTGGCGTTGCAGTAGGCGATGCCTTAGGAGTACCTGTGGAGTTTAAAAGCAGGGATTACTTAGACGAAAATTCTGTCACTGAAATGACAGGATATGGAACACATTTCCAACCCCCGGGCACCTGGTCTGATGATAGCTCTTTAACCTTTTGTCTGGCTGAGGCAATCTTTGAAGGATATAGTCTTGAGCGTACTGCAAAGAAATTTATCAGTTGGAAAAACGAAGGTTACTGGGCTGCTCATGGTGAAGTTTTTGATATCGGCACAGCCACATCTTCCTCTATCAGCAGGCTGGAGCAGATAATCAATTCCGGGGAGATAAAAAAGTTAAGTGAGCTAAAGAATAATTCTGAAGAATGGGAAAACGGGAATGGTTCGTTAATGCGTGTTTTACCACTTTTAATTGTGATAAAAGATCTTGATATTCGGACCCAATTTGAAATCGTCAGGGAAAACTCAGCATTAACTCACAGGCATATCAGAGCTGCAATGGCTTGCATGATTTATTTAAAGGTAGCAGAACTAATCGTGGACGGAAGTAACCAATTTTCTGCTTATTATGAAATGAAATCCCAAATAGTTGGCTTGTGGGATGACATTGAATTCCCCGGAATTGAAAGAAACCATTTTAGCCGTATAATTGACGAAAATATTATTGATTTATCACGAGGTCGGATTCGCTCAGACGGTTATGTCATCCACTCATTGGAGGCGAGTTTTTGGTCTTTCCTGACCACAAATAATTATGAATCTGCAGTGCTTACAGCAGTTAATCTGGGTGGAGACACAGATACGACAGGAGCAATTACGGGAGGGTTGGCAGGATTGTACTACGGAGCAACCAATATTAAAAAATCTTGGATCGAAATGATATCTCGAAAAGAAGAAATCATTGGTCTTGTGAATATCCTCTTAGCAAAATACAGCATGTAATGTGAATATTGAAGTCTCCCAAAGAAAAATCAAAGATTCATTTAGTGGTCTTATTATAATTTTCTAACTGAACCCAACAAGATCAAATGGATTTTTTAATAATATCATTTGCGAATTCCCGGTTGTTCAGAAAGTAAATATTTCGGAATAAATTCTCGTACTGATCGGGATTATTATTAAAGAAGACCGTAGGTAAAGATAATGAAAAAGTGAATGTTGTATTCTCAGTAATGACTTGGTAAGAAATATTCGTAACATCATACTCATAATCCATTTCACGAACCACATAGTTAAAACTTCTTTTCAAACAGACATTGTTTCTTAAATACGTTTTCTGTGTGACAAGATTCTTAACTTCAGATTTTAACTGTCTCTCTACAAGCTCCTTAAATTGAGTATCAAATTGCTCCTTATGATTTGAATATAGTTCCCAAATGTCAATACTTTCATTTTTTTCATTCTGCCTAATTTCTATAGCGTTGATTGAAAATGTAATTGAACTATCAGCCTGGAAAGCTCTAAAAATCGTATGTTCAGAAACACCACTGTCTGTTCTCCAGTCGTCGGGGGCATCAAATGCTACGTGATAACGAAAATTTGAATAAATATTGTTAGTAGAATCAAGGTGCTCCGTAAATCCCAAGCCAGCTTCTTCTTTGTATGATTTTTCAAATATTTCTTCGTTATTAATCTTATTCTTTTGTGGTGCACAAGAAATTAAAAGGATTAACAGAATGACTATTACAAAATACTTACTCATTGTACCGAGCTTTTACAACTTCCTTTTTCAAATAATTCCGACCGATGTAGATATAAAAGATAATTCCCAAAATTGCCCCAAGTGAATTAAGACCGTCCAGATCAAGTACAGTGTTATTAGGATCATAAAGAACCAAAGTCAAAGCGGTTCTGAATATACCGTAAGATTGCATAAGCACAAAAAAAAGTCCCAGTATCCAATACACTATCATCGGAATATTGTCCTTTCTTGGATTCTTTCTTATTGAAAACTTTACAAGTGCAATAAATCCAACTATTAACAGTAGTTTGACAATGATAAATAACAACACATCAAGGATTTGATCGTTCATGACTAATCGATTTTGTTAATGTTAAAAACTGAATAATTTTTGCTTAGCTTAAAGGCTCATCTCAATATATCGAGATTTTAAATTTAGCCATTTCAACGAATCTGAAAATCTGCTATATAACATAATTTTACTTGCAGAGCAATAAAGACTTGTTATTAAAAATATCATTTATTCCTTTAATTTAGTGGACAGAATTTTAATTAGAAGATGGAAAAACTCTCCAAGGACGACAAACTTTTACTTATGATTAAGAAGCGATTAGACGAATTAATGACTTATCGTTTCACTCCTCCTGAAATACGTTCAACTGATTTATATTCACATATAAAATTGGATGCCATACTTCTTAAGGAATTCCCTTGGCAGAAACCTTTTAATCAGTTTTTAAAAAGGTTACACAAAAATGGGCGTTTGAAAGACATAATACCCAATTGTGATGTTGATACTCGCGATCCTTACAATTTCCAATGGCGCTTTTATCGTGAATTAAAATATGTTAGCCAGAACCAAGGTAAAAACACGGACCTGCGTAGTGGAGCAAATGCATATTATAAAAATGGGAAGAATATTTCCGTAGGTGGGATAAAAGTAAGATCCTACCAGGAAAAACAAATACTTAATGCACTACTCCCATTAAATAACGTTTCAATTCTTTACGAACCCAATATATCCGTTAATGGAGAGTTTAAAATCGTTGATTTTTGCATCAAGAGCAAAATTAATCATATTACCATATTCTGGGAACATTTTGGCATGACCTCGGATGAAAATTATGCCGCTGATATGGCTGAAAAAATTGAATGGTACAGATTGAACAGCTTTCGACCTATTGAAGAAGGAGGCAATATGATTTATACCTACTATAAAGATAGTACAGATTTTGATCGAGATTTAGAGATGTACCTCAACAGGTTAAACAAGTTACTTGCAAGACCACTACATTAAAATTCATCATTCAACTTATTCAGTGTCTGATCCAACCGGCTTATATCTGCAGCCAAGTAGGGCTTCATCGTTCTGTAATCTGCATGACCGGATAGCTCCATCACCGTTTGGATGTGAACACCGCTCCTTATCAAAGTCATGATATAGGTTTTCCTGGCAACATGGCTGGTAATGACTTCAAAGAGCGGGAACGGATACTCCTTCAGTTTTCCTTTATATCGTTTGTGTAAAATTACAATTCGGTTAAACTCCAGATCTTTGAAAATTACTTTAAGATAGTTGTTTAACTTCTGGTTGTACATAAGAGGTACTTTACCATCATATTTCGCCAGAACTTCCTGCAGTGCCTTTGTGTAAGGGACATAGACCTTACGTTTTGTTTTGGTCTGAATAAGCTCGAAAAAATTGTTTTGGGGTTTATGATAGTCTAACTTATGGTAATCCGAATACCTAAGACCTGTATAACAACCAACCAGAAATAGATCCCTGGCTCTCTCAAGGGAACCTGAAAGTTGAGCGTCTTTAAGTTTTTTCAGTTCCTCAGGAAAGAGGAAAATAACGTCTTCATAGACTTCTTTGAGTGTGATGAAACTGAAATCCTTTTGCGGAATAGTATCTTTTAAAAACGTTCGTAGAGTTGCAGCAAGCGTTGCAACCGCATTGTCGTTAAGTTTTCGCACATCCGTTAGCCAATTAATGAAATTTTCGAATGTCTCCTTGCTAAACCTGCCAGGATATAATCGCTTATTGCTATATGCCTCAAAATCCATGAGTTTGTTTCTGAGCTGCTTGTTTTTTCGATAGGTATTATGGGCAATACTGGGTTCACGTTTGACCAGCCATTCATTGAAATATGTTACGATTGGCTTTTTCTTAATGTTTTCTCCAAATACGATTTCACGTATGGCTAAAGGAGTAACTTCCTCATTCATTGCTTCCAGCCGGCTAATTGCGTGATAGACATCTGTCTTCAACCTGGATACTTTTGCTGCAAAAGGGTTCAGATTATGGTTCAGATTTTGCTCCCAATCCTTATCACTTACCCGGATACCTGTACTGATGTAGAACTCTTGTTTTAGGTAATTAAAATAAAGGTAAAGCGTCCTCTTTCTTCGCCGTAAATGAATGATCATAAGCCAGTTATTAAATTTTCAACAACTAAAATGTTGAGCACTTTACTGACTAAATGACCAGTCCCGAATCCTCGGGGTTCTGGCAACAGAGTGCGGGTTCGATTCCCGCCCCGGGTACGCAGAGCGCTTGATAGTCGACTGATTATCAAGCGCTTTTGTTTTTTGGGATACAAATAGGATACAAATAATGAAGATTCAAGGGTAAAATTGGACTTTCCTTCATTATTCATAATCATGTGGTCGGCGGTTCAAGCCCGCCTCTCACTACTGAAAATAAAGGGGTACTGGAATTTTTTTCTTGTACTCCTTTTATTTTGCACAAAATTTGCATAAAAACACCTCACTTTTTCCTTCCAAAGCACAATCAGCAAATTATCCAGTTTTTCAGGGATAAGACTGCAAAATTGCGTTAACCAACCGCAGCAAATTGAAGTCTTACAATTATCTTAAAGGACTTTAATAACTTGTTAGATATGGATCATACTGTAAAAAGAGATGCCTGATATAAGCCAATAGAGTATCTTTATCTTGGTAATCAAAAACCGCAATTACTGGCGGACAATTTCTAATGAAAGGGTGAGAGAGCAGGATTCTTATACTACAAATACCTTTCCGGATCACACATTTATTTCTTTAAAGTAACCAATATACAGACCCGTGAAATTCATTTCGAAGTATTCAAGACACACATAATTGGTCAACGTAATAACAGGAGGGAACTATTTCCTTGGGAACATCCCATTTGTAATACAGTTGAGAGATTTTCGAATGATAGCGCTGCCAATTTCCGATTCTCGGAACTTTTAAGGGAAAGCATCGCCTAAATAAACACGTTACAGTACGCTAATTTAATCCAAGAAAACCTCGATGTGTCTTAATTAAGGTTCAAGATAAGCTGCTTCGTAAGCATCAACCAATGAGATGAAGCTTAACACCTTAAAAATAATTTAGCAGCCTTTATTTGATGTTTATTTAATGGAAAATACCTCCTTAAAGGTGAAAGTCATGTTGAGCAACCCTTACTAATTTATATTACGACACTAATTTTAAAATACATATGGAATAGAGATTGACTGATTCTTTCAAGGTATACAGAAAAAATGTTTGGTAACTACCTTTAGCAATACCCCATTTTTTCAAATTGCAATATTGAATATAATTATTTCAGTTTCCCTCCATAAACCGGAAAAATCCTGGCCTCACCATAATCCTTTATTTGTTCCACATTTTTCAAGAATTCTAAATCTTCTTCAGCTATCTTAAGATCTACTTCCGTATTGCTCTTCATGTGCTTCGGATTGGCAGTTTTTGGGATTGGAAGCAGATTGAGGTCAAGACAATAACGAATAGCCAGTTGTGGTACAGAAACACCATACTTCTCAGCTATTTTTCTGACATCCTGATTTTTTAAAAGTTCGCCATGGCCAAACGGGGAATAAGCTTCAACAAGTATATCCTTCTTTTGGCAATATTCAATCAGCTCTCCGGGAGTGTTACTTATATGTGCCAAAACCTGGTTCACCATCGGCTTAACAGTGCAGGATTCCAAAATATTGTCGACGTCTGACACCTCGAAATTTGAGATACCGATCGCACGAAGCTTTCCAGCTTTGTATG
>Ga0207798_100458_pt1 | contig 10844 bp, 16 predicted proteins | sample TtanPargueraPR_8_FD_187278 | JGI IMG/M metagenome (GOLD analysis project Ga0207798, IMG submission 187278) | Anaerobic enrichment media microbial communities from Bioluminiscent Bay, La Parguera, Puerto Rico - Tt and E1 (SPAdes) | ecosystem: Environmental > Aquatic > Marine > Unclassified ... | reverse complement strand
GAAGTATTTGGCAGCTCACTACCTTAAATCGCTTTAGCGTCACTCTTTAATTGCTGCGCCATATTAAGGTGCGCTTAAAGCGCTTTAAGGCTAGCATGGAAATGACCAATATTCGCCCTTTTCGCCGCTTTTCCAACCTATTACCCCGCCACTTTCACTCTTAGGCTACAACCACGTACATTCAGCCTGAGAGATCCGTTGCGGAAATAACGCCCTGTTAAGGGGTGAGCAACGTAATACCGAAGTCGCCGCATACCACCTTAAACACTAAAATCAACGCATAGTAAAAATGCCACGCGTTGCGAATCCCTCTTGAACAGTTTGTTAGGCGAATTACTCCACGATATGCTCTGGACTCAAACTACTGCCACACTTAAGACATGAAGGATGCATTTTTGCAATTAAGTAATGGTTTCCTTGATAACTACCTTTGGAACCCAAGTTTCTTAGACTTGTTTTAGACCACTCTTTTGAAAAAGGTTGATCGTTTTCGCTCTCAACTATTTCTCCGGTTTGCCCGCATGAACATTGTAGCTTTGTATAGGTGCGCATTGTCATTTTACTTACCCTTTATTTTTAATGTTCTTTGACCAAATTTCACGTAAAGCAGTACCGCATTACACCAGTTTAAGGTTCATAACTTGCTCTATTCGCCTAACGCCGCATTAAGGTGTGAGCGGCGCTTGGCTATACTTGAGCGAAGCGAAACTGCCAAGCGTTGCGAATCACTCTTGAATGCTTTGTTATGTGCGTGCTAAACGGTAGCGCCTTACCGTGCCTTCACTGTCATCTGTGTAGTTACCGAGGTATTCACCACCACAGTTTTCTATGACTTTTTGAGACGCGGGATTGTCAATTGAGCAAGTAACAATAACTGAATCAGTGACAACATGGTCTCGCACCCAAGCAAGCAGAAATGAGGCTACACCCTTACCACGAGCTGACGGTCTAGTTTCGTAACCAATATGACCAATGACATTTTCTACGTTGGCATTAGTACCTTTGCGAACTCGGATTGCACCTAAAATTTCGGAGTTCGATACACAGTAGTAAGTTGTGCTAGGTAAATATCCCTTTGGTAACTCGGAGATTGCCTTTGAGCGTTCGACCAAACCTGACAAATAAGCTGTAGGATCTTGCTCCACACCCGAATATTTTGGAATACCCGATTCTAGGCATTCTTTCGCATAACTCGCTAATATTGGCGCCAAATCAGGGTTGGCCTCTACCACTTCCATGTCAATTTTCCTCATAAGCACATAACGCCCAATTAAGGTGTGAAGCACGCAACCACTACACTTACTTTGACCACCGTAAACACTGAACTCAACCCAAACCAAAAATGCCAAGCGTGCTGAATCACTCTTAAATTGTTTGTTATGAATAATTTTTTGGCACCAAATTTTGTATTTCTCTCCACATTGATATCGCTGATTGAGTTCTATAGACCACATTGCGCCGCAACGAATTTGCTATTGCGCTAGAATATGGTGAATCAAGATTTTCTGCGATTTGTCTAGGAACTCCATTTACAATATCTTGATGTGAAAAATTATAATGAACTTTCGTAACCATACGTAGTAAAAGTAAACCTACATGATAAATATCCATTTGTTTCCCAACATTACCAAACTGTTGATTAATCACCTCGGGAGCTAGCATCCACTGAGCCAGGATAGTATTAGGCCTAATAAACCCTACAAAATTGGTAATACCTAAATCACCGACTTTAAAGCTCCAAACTGGTTCTTTATCCCTAAAAATAGGATCAAATTGATTAGAAACAAAGATATTACCTGTATGTAAATCTTTGTGAACATAATTCTGATTATGTATAAAATCAAGAGCATGCCTAGCAATAAATGGTAACCAATGCTCTCCATTGAAATCAGGAGAGTTCATAAATTGCTCTAAAGTCAACTCACACTTTTCCATCACTATATAAAACACATTTCTGTATTCAAACGCTTTGTGAATGTATGTAATGTTTGGATGCCTAAGTATTTGAAGGTTCGTGAGTTCTTTACTCCACTCATCTCGAACCATCCAGTATGGGTTGTTAATTGGTGCGAGAACCTTTGCTACCAGTCTGTTACCCCAATCATCGGTACACTCATAAACCGTACCAAACGCCCCTTTTCCAATACATGCACCAATATAATAATTCGTATTATCACAAACGATTTTTTCCCCCTGTATTGGCATCACAAATGCTACTGGAGGAGCAACAGGTGGAAATTGTGGAAATTGTGGAAATTGTGCCATATTACCTCTTATTCATAACGCCCTGTTAAGGGGTGAGCAACGCAATACTAAAGCCACTGCATACCGCCTTAACCACTAAAACCAACGCATAGTGAAAATGCCACGCGTTGCGAATCCCTCTTGAACAGTTTGTTATGTGCGTGGTTGAAACCTACTCTACACTTGGTTCTGGTAAAACTGGTGGGGTACTGTCCATATAAGTTAAAAAGTTTTCCCATAACTCGTGCGTTCTTTGTTTAGTTAGCTTAGTTTTGCACGATATCGCCATAATTCCACGAATAGTTCCATCACGCCATTGCGTATAAACCGAATCACAGTGAGAGGACATATATGCTTGCCAATCCTGTTGCGCAAGCTTAATTGCTGCGATCAGTTCTGGGTCATGAGAGTTATGCTCAAAGCTAGTGCTTAGATATTTGTCTAATTTAACTTGTGCTGACTCTAGTTCAACAGCAGCACATTGGTTTATCTCGATTGTGGTCATCGCATTATTACAGTCAATGGACTCTTCTTCAGCAAGAGCACCAAATGAAAGACTAGATAATATGATGATTAGACACTTATTCATCGTTTTCTCCGAAAGCACATAACGCCCTGCTAAGGGGTGAGCAACGCAATACCTAAGCCGCCGCAAACTACCTTAATCACTAAATTCAACGCATAGTAAAAATGCCACGCGTTGCGAATCCCTCTTGAGCAGTTTGTTAGCTGTGTTTTACAACACGAGCTTTGCTCCCAACATACCAAGAGCTGCGATAGCTACCATCGTAAACCAAAGGTAAATCATAAAAGATAGGTATAACGAAAATAAACCTCTCACAGCTTTATCTAAGTTTGCACCTTCATCGTGCTGTAAGAAGTACGCTAGTTCTGCTGTAGGTATTGATCCAGCAAAGCTCTTAAATTTGAACTTTACCATCATCAAGCCCATTGAGACTGGAAGACTAGATACTAGTAAAATGATTCCCACCGAAATCCAGACATTCTCAGGGGATTCATTACCTAAAACTACTGCTGCCCCGATCAACACTAAAAGCATTCCCAGAAAGCCCTTAAAAGATGACAACAATGAGTCTCTTGTTTTTATATACAGCCAGAATAGCGGCTTATCGAATTTTCTCATTTTTTCCTCAAACAGCTAACGCCCTGTTAAGGTGTGAGCAACGCAATACCGAAGCCCCTGCATACCACCTTAAACACTAAAACCAACGCATAGTAAAAATGCCACGCGTTGCGAATCACTCTTAAACAGTTTGTTATGCCTATGCTAACCACCTAGAAAATCTAGTATTTTTTGTCCAGTACCTAGACCTCGTTTGTAAAACTCAGTGTGACCGCAGCTACTGCATGATAAGAAATAAAAACGGTGTTTGTTGTAATTGAAAAATGTACTCAAAAATCCACCACTGGCTCTTAACTCACCAACCTCATATGACTCTGAACCACATTTATCACAGCAGTATTCAAACTTCGATTTCACTTTGTCATTCCCTAACAGGTGGTTTGCCATCTGCTTGTTTGCAAGCTCTTTGCCTAAAGACTCGCACTTTTCACACTTTAATGATGAGTGTTTATTGCTATGCCCGCACCCAAAGCACTCCCATTTACTATCCATATTTCCTCTTATAGGCATAACGCCCTGTTAAGGGGTGAGCAACGCAATACCGAAGCCGCCGCATACCACCTTAAACACTAAAACCAACGCATAGTGAAAATGCCATGCGTTGCGAATCCCTCTTGAACAGTTTGTTATGTGCGTGGTTGAAACCTACTCTACACTTGGCTCCGGTAAAACTGGTGGTGTACTGTCCATATAAGTTAAAAAGTTTTCCCATAACTCGTGAGTTCTTTGCTTAGTTAACTTAGTTTTGCACGATATCGCCATAATTCCACGAATAGTTCCATCACGCCATTGTGTATAAACCGAATCACAGTGAGAGGACATATATGCTTGCCAATCCCGTTGAGCTAGCTTAATTGCTGAGATCAGTTCTGGGTCATGAGAGTTATGTTCAAAGCTAGTGCTTAGATATTTTTCTAATTTAACTTGTGCTGACTCTAGTTCAATAGCGGCACATTGGTTTATCTCGATTGTGGTCATCGCATTATTACAGTCAATGGACTCTTCTTCAGCAAGAGCACCAAATGAAAGACTAGCTAATATGATGATTAGACACTTACTCATCGTTTTCTCCTAAAGCACATAACGCCGCGTTAAGTGGTGAGCAACGCATACCACTGCACTTAAAGTATTGTGCCGTAAACACTTAAATTGAAGCAAACCAAAAATGCCAAGCGTTGTGAATCCGTCTTAAACGCTTTGTTATGTGAGTTTTTTAACTTTAACACGAGACCGCTCTTTATTAGAAAGTTCCAAGCTTTTCAGCTGTGCTTTCCTCATAGAGTCCTCAACGGGATATACTTCGAGCAGCCAATGACGAAAACCGTAAAAACCGAGAAATAAACCTATTGCAGAGAAAATGGCGCAACCGAAAGGTAGAAATTTCCGATCATTCTCAATTATTTCTATTTTCCGTTCTTCAATCGCAATACGATAATCTTTGTCAGACCCAGACAACTCAGCATTTGATGAAATAATCGAAATTTTTTCCAATGATTCAAAAACAGAGTCATTGAATCGGTACGTTTGATATCCGAGAAAATAAAGACTTAGGATAAATATCACCGAGCCAATTATAGCCATCAATTTGTAAGGGTTGTCCGTTGGGATGCTCAATGTAGAGTTCATAATACTCCTTATTATCTCCTAGCACATAACGCTGCATTAAGGTGTGAGCAGCGCTTGGCTATACTTGAGCGAAGCGAAACCGCCAAGCGTTGCGAATCACTCTTAAATGCTTTGTTAGGGCACTGTTCTCAAAGATGACCACCTTACTAGCCAGCCCTTTGAATTTACACGATTTTCAAACGTTTCTCGTGATCTTTTAGGGTTATGTGTGACACAGTAACCAAATAAGGATTCATACCCAAAAGCTGCAATACATTCATAGCTATCAGGTGCGACTTGTCGAATGGCAACAGCTGTCTCTTGTTCTGGCCAATAGCTCATAGCATCAAGGGAGCTTGTGTAGGGTAAATCGCCATTCCGAGTATGCATTAGTGCTTGGTTACGAACTTGCCAGTTAACTTCTGGCATTAGCTGCTTGAGCTGAGATTCATGGTGTAAATATGCATTAGGGTCGTTCTCGTCTGGAGCAAAGTAAATAACATCCGCATCGTTCAATGGTGTTGCTACATCAAAGCCATGCAGTGCATCCCAAACAAGATTACGAACGAAACCAGCTAAAATGTAACACTGAGGCAAGCCCAATTTAGAGACGCAATCTAAAGCTTTAACTCTAACTGGATCTTGCTTGATTAATTCTACGATTCTATCCATTTTCGCCCTGTGCCCTAACGCCTTGTTAAGGGGTGAGCAACGCAATACCGATGCTGCCGCATACCACCTTAATCACTAAAAGCAACGCATAGTAAAAATGCCACGCGTTGCGAATCCCTCTTGAACAATTTGTTAGCTTAAATTATATAGCACCAAGCCAGACCACCCCAAAACAGAATATTCAAAGTCCAGACCATTACACTCTGAACTGGAAGCATATGAAAAACTAACTGGGGACATGCCTTAAGTTCACTAGGAGAGAACAGCATTTGCGGCTGAAAATCCCAACTAGTAGCTAAACGCAGACCTCTTTTGAACCTAGGATGATTCACCAAGTATTCAGCGTAGGATGAATAAATTGTCCATAACCCAAAAAAGCCCAGTAACTCAATTAGGGATATCACTTCCAAACTAAATGGCAATAGTGAAGGTCCACCAATGAGCAAAATAGCTGCAAATATCCATTTTCTATTTCTCATTACACATCCTTGTTAATGATTTAAGCTAACGCCCTGTTAAGGTGTGAGCAACGCAATACCGATGCTACCGCATAACACCTTAAACACTAAAACCAACGCATAGTAAAAATGCCACGCGTTGCGAATCACTCTTAAACAGTTTGTTATACGAGCTCTTTCTGGATACTCGAAAGATAGGCAAAATGTTTGTACTCAACGGGTATGTTACGTCCAACGCCCAATTCGCGATAGCTAAACTTCAGCGCACAAGCCCCTAGAGCTGCCACATTGAGCCCTTGCATGTATGGCTGATAATTTTCTGGTAAATAACCATTAGCTAGCATCATGGCATTACTTACACCAAACCACGGGTCTGTGGCTATTGCCGTTAAGGAACGCTTAACTCTTTTAAAGCCAGTTTCTTTCATAACGCGATTGAAATCATTTAAATCACGATGAAGTTTATTAATTGCTTTGTTCTTTCGTTTAGGTATGTCTTGGCTCGCAACTACAGTATCTACAATTGAATCCATAGCATCACGTAACGCTAAAAGCTCTGGCAACCTTTTATTCTTAAAGTCAATAACTTCAGGAAGAGGGACGTCACCGGTTGGAATTTGGATAGCATTATACAATTCAAACTCTAAACATCCTTGTGTTTTTGCATATTGCTGAGGAACAATTAATTGATCCGTTGGCTGGGCAATACTCCACTCTTCATTTTCAACTTTATTGTTTTCTTCGTAAGCAGCCATTTGAGTTGCTAGTGGTAAAAATCCATTTTGATCACCTCGTAATTCACGAAATCGTACTGTTGTAGATTTAGCAATCCCTTCCTGAATGAGAAAGTCAACATCCTGACCACCACCAATATGAATCATATTGTTTGTTGGATAATCTATCTTGTCCCAAAAAAGAAGGTAATTTCTGAGATTTATAGGCTCGACAGAGCCATTCATTTGTAATCCATGCCCATTATTCAAAATTGAATAATTTGGAGTAATTATTATACCGCGTTCCATTTAGCCTCCTGCTCGTATAACGCCCAATTAAGGGGTGAACAACGCCTCCACCCTAACCTAAAGCATTGTGCCATAAACACTAAATTTGAAGTAGAAACAAAAATGCCAAGCGTTGTGAATCCCTCTTAAATTGCTTGTTATGTGAAAATTACATGCTATTTGAAAGGTCTACACTAAAGCGATCTTCAACAAATTTCTTTAACTCATTTAAAGATGTTGCCGTTTTTTCACCATTATAGTTAGCTCGGACCTGACATTTTGTTAAATCGAGACGAGCGAACTCAATTTCATTGGCAGCAACAATCATTGAACGACAAAACCTAGATCGGGCTTTCAAGCCTGCAGGAAAAGGCATAACTGCTAATGCAAAACATCGAGACCTTAAGCCGTCCTCTTCGAAAGTTAGAGGTTTAGATACGTGAGCAAAATCATTTCTAATCTTGCGAAGAATATTTAAGTCATGAACTACATTCTTTGACATTAGTCCTAACGCATATGCCATATCTATTCGAGACGAAAAACTACCAAGACTACCACTGGAACTAAGCATTCGTTTAGTTAAAGCCTCATTCTCGATAAAGTACGCCTTAAGCAGATCTATTAGAAGTTCGTCGATAAATGCGACAGCCATTAAAGCACAACCACGGTCTGATTCTTCTATTAGAACTTGCCTAAAAGATGTAATTTTCTTAACAATCTCTTGCTCTTCAGGAGGACAAAGTTCGGCAGTGTTCTTGAGCAGCACCTTAGTAAAATCCTCAAAATCTTTTTCTGACAGTTTCATATGTCCTCTTTTCACATAACGCCCTGTTAAGGTGTGAGCAACGCAATACTGTAGCTCCCGCATACTACCTTAACCACTAAACCTAACGCATAGTAAAAATGCCACGCGTTGCGAATCACTCTTAAACAGTTTGTTATAAATCTGATCAGACACTCTCTCTAAGTAGCATTGCTTCCCACTTTTTTTCACGTTCATCTAAGTCGACCTCATCAAGCCCGTTCTCCCAAAAGCCTTTGCGATACTGAGCATTTTTTAAATGACTTTTAAGTTTCACTATTCTGATGAGAGACATCGAGCCATTAACTTTTCGTGTTTCCTCACCCAATCTATTATTTATTTTGTTAGCTGTATGGACTTTAGCTATAGCTGCTTTTTTTATGTCAGTAGGGCATATATCACCAAGACGAACGCCTTCTGCCCATAAGAGATCAATCAATATCAAGCAGCGTCGTCTTATTCCGTCATGATAAACCAACCAATCTTGCACTTCCCTCCTAATTCCTCTATGCGCTCTGCTCTCCATTGGGTCATGATCTTGAGGGTAGTAAACATCGAGAAGTACTCTTAGTGGACGACCTTGTCGCAGTAACTCACTGCCAAATATCGGATATACATCTTTGATGTCTAAGTGCCCTTGAAGAATACGTATACAGATATCACTAAATATATTAGATACTCCTCGCACTGACTCTAGTGCCCATACTGTAGGCGCACTTAAAGAATAATCCCCTTTTAATTGCTCTAATTCTGTAAGTTGAGCTTGGTCTGCGACTTGATAATAGTCCTTTTCTCCTCGTCCAACATACACAGTTCTCGCCCATTGTTTTTTTAAGCCCCACCACCTGTTTCTATAATCCTGAAGTAAAGCAAGTTGATTTTGATGCTTTTGGCTAAACAGCATTCTAATCTGAGCAATACCTACTAAAACAAGCAGTGCAGTCAAAAAAGACATCGTTAATTCATTACTCATATTTAATTACACCCAATGTTGAGTAGGATTTATAACGCCTTGTTAAGGTGTGAGGCACGCAATACCGAAGGTTCCGCATAACAATTTAACCACTAAAACCAACGCATAATAAAAATGCCACGCGTGCCGAATCACTCTTGAACAATTTGTTATACGAATTTCTTCAGTGCCAACACTTGCTGTTCAAATAACTCACAATCTGACTTTGAGTATGACTTAGCGACATTAACCCATTGAACGCCCGTTTCATCTATGTGGCGAAACTCGACTTGAAGTGCATATTTAGAACAACGAAAAAGAGCAAAAACCAAACCTACAACCGTCAGACTAAGAACTAAAACTAGTAGCCATTGTGGCACCTCTTCCAACCTTGGAATAACTAACCAAACTGCCCCTGAAAAAACACACACCCAGAATAAAACTTGACCTAAATTATCAAGAAAACTTAACTTTTTAACCCTAACATTGTTTATCTTAGACAAAGGATATGAGTCTTTCTTAAACCTGAACTCTTTTGAATCCAAGTTAAAATCAGTACTTTTGTACATAATTTCCCTCTATTCGTATAACGCCTTGTTAAGGTGTGAGGCACGCAATACCGAAGCTTCCGCATACCATCTTAACCACTAAAACCAACGCATAGTAAAAATGCCACGCGTGCCGAATCACTCTTGAACAATTTGTTATGTAGCCGACTTTCAGGGTAGTGCTTTCTGTCCAATTTGGATTTTGGGCGCAATACCAGCTTTGCGATACAAAGCTAGAGCAGATTCATTGAAAGAATATACTTCTAACCACAACTCTTCTCCGCCGTTAGAACTAGCCCTTTCCTCAAATGCCTCTATTAGCGCCCGTCCAACACCCTGACTCCTAAAGCATGAATCCACAACAATCTGTTCAACGCTTGCGATCTTTCGCTGTTTGAGTGTCCAAGACTTACGAACCCATAGCTCACCAAAAACAAAACCTACTAACTGCCCATTACTTTCGGCTACCAGAAAAATTGAGCTTTCACTTTTGATTATCTTGTGTAGGTCTATTTTTTGTTCAATTTCTTCCGGTGATAAAAAGTCATCAGGTAAATTTGCTTGATGATACTCATTAAGCTGAAACTGTAGTTTCTTGATAACACTGATATCTTCAATGCGAGCTTGCCGAATATTTAACATATATAAATCCTTTTAACTTACCGTCCTCTCGCGGCTACATAACGCCCTGCTAAGGGGTGAGCAACGCAACACTGAAGCCGCCGCATACCGCCTTAATCACTAAAACCAACGCATGATAAAAATGCCACGCGTTGCGAATCCCTCTTGAGCAGTTTGTTAGTCGCGAGGCACCGAGCGACAATTTTAAGCCGAACTAAACTTTGCGAACAACAAACTTTATGTGCTTTGATGCATTTAAGTCAGGCGTAGTCTCAAAGCGACTACTCAATGAAACCACTGGAACATAAAACGCCATAGAAAGCGGACTGACAACACCAAAAAGACGCTTTTGGAGAACCAATCTCACAGTGCGGACTTTCAACAAAGTCACTGAAACCACGTGGAATTTACAACACCAGAGAAAACGTCATTTCAACGAGTAAATCGGCTTTTTTACCAACAAAGTCACCGAGCGGAATTGCAAGCAAAAACAGACTCTCGATTGCCCTGCACTGTCAGCACCAAAGAACAAATCACCCGTTGAAACGATACCAATTTTGAGTTTACACCACGCAAGTTAACACTGAAATTGAATGCCGATAAGACAATTTCGACTTTAAGCTTTTATCACTAGTTCTTGCGATATAGGCGCGTTTTTCCTCTTGCAAACTAACGCCCTGCTAAGGGGTGAGCAACGCAATACAAAAGCCGCCGCAAACCACCTTAATCACAAAAATCAACGCATAGTGAAAATGCCACGCGTTGCGAATCCCTCTTGAGCAGTTTGTTAGTTTGCA
>Ga0207798_100454_pt1 | contig 10952 bp, 12 predicted proteins | sample TtanPargueraPR_8_FD_187278 | JGI IMG/M metagenome (GOLD analysis project Ga0207798, IMG submission 187278) | Anaerobic enrichment media microbial communities from Bioluminiscent Bay, La Parguera, Puerto Rico - Tt and E1 (SPAdes) | ecosystem: Environmental > Aquatic > Marine > Unclassified ... | reverse complement strand
GACCTAAATTATCAAGAAAACTTAACTTTTTAACCCTAACATTGTTTATCTTAGACAAAGGATATGAGTCTTTCTTAAACCTGAACTCTTTTGAATCCAAGTTAAAATCAGTACTTTTGTACATAATTTCCCTCTATTCGTATAACGCCGCGTTAAGTGGTGAACAACGCTAACCACTAAACCTAATCGATTGTACCTTAAACACTTAAGCTAACTTGAACTGAAATCGCCAAGCGTTGTGAATCCGTCTTAAACGCCTTGTTATATGGTTGTAGGCACCAAAACCACTACATCAATAATTGAACCTATCTACATGAAAATTACAAAGTTGACTCTTTTCAATAAAGAATGAAGTCGGATATCTAACACTTATAGGCTTGAAGCCATATTTGATACAAAAGTCTCTTAAGTCTGAGTTGCCTACATCTTCAAATGCGATGATGTTCCAAGGGGATTCCTTTGACAAATAGTTAAGTAATGACTTAAGTACCCTTGGTTTTGAAGATATTCAGATAGATAAATACTAGCAATAGTCATGCATGGCTCAGTAATGTCGTTAGTATAATTTCTAAAGAGAAGCTGAATACCTTTTGACTCAAAATCGCAGTCCTTCCAGATAAACGACTCTTGTTCCTGTAACTTGAGCCAACGTTTAAACTGTTCCTTTATGGTTGGTTTTTCAAGCAACTGCCACATTTTAAATTCACCTGGTTTCACTTTTTTACCTCATAACTGAAAAACCATATAACGCCCTGTTAAGGGGTGAGCAACGCAATACCGAAGCCGCCGCATGCCACCTTAAACACTAAAACCAACGCATAGTGAAAATGCCACGCGTTGCGAATCCCTCTTGAACAGTTTGTTAGGGCGCAGAGCCTATTGATACACGCTGACTTCTATTAAGTTCTTATCAAGATCCAAAAAATAGACCGATTGGATTGCACCAACAGCTCCTGATTTTTCGACTGGACCCTCTATGATTTTGACATTTTCTTTGACTAAATGGTTTACCACTGATGTCAACGGCCAATCTGAAATTAAGCAAACATCACCTGAACCGACATTAGCTATATTTCGCGGTTCTTGGCCAAGAAGCTGAAAGTTAATCTTTTGATTTCCGAACGTTACAGCCTTACGACCATTGGCAAAAGTCACCTCTTCCATGCACAAAACCCGTTTATAAAAGTCCACTGATTTTTCTATGTCGGAGACTGTGAGAACAATATGATCTATGTGATGAATCATCATTTTACTCCTTGCACCCTAACGCCGCATTAAGGTGTGAGCGACGCTTGGCTACACTTGAGCGAAGCGAAACTGCCAAGCGTTGCGAATCACTCTTAAATGCTTTGTTAGTTTAATTTAGGGCAAATATAACCGTTGATACCTTTGCTCTGCCTCTTTTTTAGGCACCTTTAGTACTTTGGTCAACATGTTTAAATCCAAAGCTGGTGTTAGAGACATCATATCTACAGCATATTCACTAATATTCGATGTCGGTAATTTAAATACGAAGATTTCACGATACCTCTTAGCAACCTTAAGGTTGACGGTATCCTTTGACAAGGTACTAAACGCCTCTAGAAAACAACACATTTCAACCAATATATCATCAGTGAGCATAATTACTTGCTCCGTAACATCAGACATTTCGGCAACCTTACCTAAACCAAGTTCTGCGATTAATTCTTGGTGGTTGATCTGCCCTGCATGTTTATCACAAACAATTGGCAACAGATGCTCTTCGTATAACTCGTTTCTTTTGTCCCAAATCTCTAGCAAGAAATTATAGTTCTTAAACATTCCATTAATTCTTCCGGCATTCAACCACTTGGAGACATCTTGGCTCGTCTTTCCAGAGTGTAAGAAGGACAATTTGGGAGCATCAATGTAGATTTTATTTGAGTCAAAGAAGATCGGAGGAATAGCCAATAGCCTGTTTATTGGGTGGGAGTCAATCTGATTGCAATAGTTTCCCTTTATCGCGATTAGGTTTTCACGCGCATTGCAGGTACTTAAAAGTATTGAGTTAACTGCCTCAATGTTTGATATTGCAGCTTTATTGCTCTCATGTTTGTGAACCGAATAGTTGGCGGCAAACACACCTACTGCGCCGGAAACCAAAACACTACCAACAGGTAGAATGTAGTCCCTAAACGGATTGGATTGAAGTGATTCAATTGCCGTTGCTATATTTTCTAATGATTCAATCAACACTGCACTCCAAATATTAAACTAACGCCCAATCAAGGGGTGAACAACGCTACCACCAAACCTATAACATTGTGCCATAAACACTAAATTTGAAGTAGAAGCAAAAATGCCAAGCGTTGTGAATCCCTCTTAAATTGCTTGTTAGGCAAATTTTCTGTGTACTCACTAACTTGGTTGAAAGCAGAATACCTTAAACACGATAAGCAACCAATCACCCACTGACTTTTTGTAACTCAAGAACGACTAAAGCCACTATGTTACAGCCTTACTTTCAACGTTCACGAGACACTGCCTTTCAGCGACAAAGCAGCTTTTGAACCTGTGAAACTCAAAGCTGCGAAATGACAGCAATAACGAAAGCTTCGATTAACTTGCCCTTTCCACACTTTGAGCCAGTGAAGCTCAACAATAACCAACACTGAAACCCAATGAGGCAACCCACGAAATTTGGCATGTTTTACGGTTGAACAGGTTCAAGAATTTAAGCCGACAATGCTGAACTGCCGACTTTGAAAAACGGACTGCCAGAGGGAGCAAGAAGATTAAAACAAAGAACTTTTCTGCCCTTTGCCTAACGCTCTGTTAAGGGGTGAGCAACGCAATACAGAAGCCGCCGCAAACCACCTTAAACACCAAAACCAACGCATAGTGAAAATGCCACGCGTTGCGAATCCCTCTTGAACAGTTGTTATGTGAATTTTAGCCGTGTGCGTCGATACTATCTTTTGGGGCTTCTGAACGTATGTCCATGCCATAGTCTCTGATGACACCCGCAACTCTGAGTCTGTAGCTTTCAAAAACACCACTACGACCTTTTAATTGAGCAAATCGATGAGATTCTAGATTGCGCCACTCTTGAATTGCTTCTTCGTCACGCCAAAATGACAAAGATAGAACCTTGCTGTCATTTGTTAGACTTTGGAAACGTTCGATTGAGATAAAACCATCAATATCTGATAGCAGCGGTTTTAGTTCACTTGCAATATCTAGATATTCAGAGGTTTTACCCTCTGCTACCTGTACTTCAAAAATTACTGCGATCATAACTCACCAGACTACGACTAATATATTCGAGCATTTTACCGAATTGGAGCTGCTGTAAATATGAGTTGTAGCAAGAAGTTAGAGATTAGATTCTGTGATTTTTCGCCATTCACATAACGCCGCATTAAGGTGTGAGCAACGCTACCACGAAACTTAACCAAACCACCGTAAACACAAAACCCAACGATGGAATGAAAAATGCCAAGCGTTGGGAATCACTCTTAAATGCTTTGTTATAAGCGTACTCAACACGCTCTCAAAACGCATTATATTCACATTGATGCTTAACTTAACATTTTTAGCATGGGAACTGCACTTACTTGAGGTAGCTTTATGTGCATTACTGATAATATTTAATATCAATGACTTACCAAGGTGACCCAATGATGGTTATCAATACTCACAAAAAGCTCAGACCGGTAGATAAAACAGCCCGCTTAGTAACTTCTGAAGCACCAAAAGACTCTGTATACAAAATTAAGAATAGAGATAAGTTGGTTGATCTTGAGTTTTGGGAATCACCACGGAAACACCAACCACTACCAGTGAACTCTACCTTTAAAGACTTCACAGGTGTAGTCATCGGAAGGTTAACCGTGTTTGGCTATTTGGGAAATGCTTCTTGGCAGTGTCGATGTACCTGCGGTAGATATTGCTCAAGAAGAAAGAAATTTATTGAGCAAGTAATCGCTGGACGCGAATCAACTGAGTCAATGTGCAGAGAGTGCTTTGAAGTCATGCAACTGAAAAAGAAAGAATTTTTTAAAGCTAACAACCGATACCCAACTGACGCTGAGAAATATCAGCTTTAGTCATTGGAGGCATTAGCTTATAACGCTCTGTTAAGGTGTGAGCAATGCAATACAAAAGCCACCGCATACCACCTTAAACACTAAACGCAACGCATAGTAAAAATGCCACGCGTTGCGAATCACTCTTAAACAGTTTGTTATATTGTTTTTTAATCAAACATAAATTTACGGTGCTTCTCATGTTCACTCATTGTCATCACATAGAACAAAAGGTGAGGACATTCAGCATCAGACTTATTGATCAACTCTTTGAGTAGCTCTACATTTTTTTTCTGAAGGGAATTAAAGTTATTTTTGATTTCAATTATATCTTCGAGACTATTTTGATCAATGAATGTGAAGTATTTATTGAACAATCCAGCTACGACGTCTGATAACTGTACATGTACGGAATCTTTAGAATCAATAAATTTATAATCTAATTCTGATAGCTTTTTATCATGGCCTAACAACCTATTAAAGTCATCTTCAATTGTGTTTTCATCGTCAAATACATGCTGAGAATGTTTAAATTTGGTGCTTCTATCATTATAGAAAACTGAAAAGCCGTCTATTAAAAGGTCTTTATCCAAGTTATATGTCAACTCTAATGATGGGATATTTTTACATAAATCAAACATCTCAGACAAACTTCGGAATGCCATTTGGGTTTCTTTTGATATATTTGTCTTTGATATTGAACTATATCTTAAGTTTTCCTTAAGTAACTTATTTACCTCTCGAATTAGTTTTTTCGCGAAGCCGGGCTTTAAATTAGGATAGTTAAACTTAGACATTAAAGAAAGAAATTTCGACTTATCCAGTCTAATTAGCTTATATAACGCATCCTTATGGTAATCAAGATAATATCTTGGGTGAATACCATTGTTAAATTGTAGTTCATTCCTTTCAATTAAATACGAAAAAGCATCATCGATTATATCTATAAACGCCCAGTATTCCATATTTAAATTAAAATAATGTATATAAAAATCACTTTCTAATAGCCATTCAAGTATCATTTGAATCTTTTGGGAGCATAGGACTTTTTCGAAGCTACCTTTTGCAACTTGATTAAACTTAAGCTCTTTAGCGGTTGGCTGTAGCTTTAAGTTTTTAACTAAATTCTCAGCATCAGACTCTACACAATTATTCCTATGGGCAATACCAGCTAAGATAAAGTTCACAGATGCTATTTGATTTTTATCTTTATCAATATTGTACTGATCATCATATAAAGAAAGAACTCTTACATTATTTGACTCATCATAAAATAATGTATAATTTTTATCCGCTGTATCAAAAACTTCGTTTATCATTTTTCATCTTCCATTTTTACCTAGATTGACAACCGAGCAATATAACGCCCTGTTAAGGGGTGAGCAACGCAATACCAAAGCCGCCGCAAACCACCTTAACCACTAAAATCAACGCATAGCAAAAATGCCACGCGTTGCGAATCCCTCTTGAGCAGTTTGTTATGTGTCAAATTTTAAACTCGAACTTAGCTTTTTTAGGGCCAGTTTCCCCTTTTTCGGAAGGCGCATACTTCCGTTTTGATAATATTCGCACTGCTTCAGCATCGAACACTCCTTTAGGTACAGAATCAGTAACCATTATGTCAATCACATCACCCTGACTATTAATATTAAACGTGAGTACAACAGTACCGACTAATTTGTTTTTCCTTGAACCTTTATGATTCCTAGGCGATACACTGTCCCGAGCTTTGTGTTCTCGATAATTTGGGGAACTAGCACTTTCAATTAAACCAGCGCAGCCAGACAATAATGCCGCTATAAATAATATTAAAATCTTCATACTTAATCTTTGACAACATAACGCCCTGTTAAGGGGTGAGTAACGCAATACTGAAGCTGCCGCATACCACCTTAAACACCAAAACCAACGCATAGTGAAAATGCCACGCGTTGCGAATCCCTCTTGAACAGTTTGTTAACTGAGCGCCTTTCGGTTTTCGCCGAACTTACAGCCACTTTAGTCAAAGCTAGCTTTCCTAAGTAGTGATTAGTAAAGCTAACTCAAATATGAATCTAACCAAAAGATTACTGTTTATCTTTAGTTTGAAATGCGTCTCACAACACCATACTTCGTCGATGTAAGTGCGCCTAACTAATCGGGAATGCCTTATATTATTAGAAGGCTTTGCGCCGCCTTTCACACCTATAAACTTAAGTACCAAATTGGAATTGTTCGCATTAGCTCAATTAAGGATACCGACCGAACACACTAAATTTCTTAACCTAGAAACCGTATCAATGTACTTTCGTATTTTCTGCGCCAGTTAACGCCGCATTAAGGTGTGAGCAGCGCTTGGCTAAACTTGAGCGAAGCGAAAACGCCAAGCGTTGCGAATCACTCTTAAATGCTTTGTTAAACGTCTATTCCACAGAATAGTTTATTTCCACATTTTTAACTGCAGCCCGATAGCTGCCATCGACTAGATACAGGTAATACATCTGCTCTTTCTGGGGTAGTTTGTTAATACTGAAGTCGTTTACTACTTGCGACTCTGAGCGCAGTGTCGGAGAGGGACCTCTATTAGATAGAAATGCGGAAAACGAAACCGTATAGTTTTTACTTTCAATTGGTAAAGGAAAACGCTCTTTAGACATTGAGGGACCAACCTCCGCCCACACCGCTTTTGACGGGTATGAATAATTGATCCCATTTACAGTAATCACTAAACGTACAAGTTCAGAGTTTTTTGTATCAATTGAATTTATTTGAATCCAATGTTGTTTGGCTGTCTCCTCCTCACTCCCACGTGCAAAGTATCCAGCTGAAACACCAGCCACTGCCGTAATCAACGCAACTATAATCCCTTGAAATGCAGTTATTTTTGCAATTTTGACTTCCGTATTTGATTTGTCCGAACTCAAATGAACCTCCTTGTACGTTTAACGCCCTGCTAAGGGGTGAGCAACGCAATACAAAAGCCGCCGCATACCACCTTAAACACCAAAACCAACGCATAGTAAAAATGCCACGCGTTGCGAATCCCTCTTGAGCAGTTTGTTAGTTTGCAAACCCAAGGGGTTGATTTTACGTTATTTTAAATTTTGAAAACAACAAGCTTTATGTGCTTTGATGCACCTAAGTCAGGCTTAGTCTCAAAGCGGCAACTCAATGAAACCACTTGGAACAAACAACGTGGCAGAAACCGAACTCACAACACCAAAAAACGCTTTTGGAAAACCAATCACACAGTGCGGACTTTCAACAAAGCCACTGAAACCGCGTGAACTTTCCACGCCAAAGAAAGCGTCATTTCAGCGAGTAGATCGGCTTTTATACCAACAAACTCAACGAGCAGAGTTTCAGCAAAAAAGTTCAACTCAGTTAACCCAAAAGTCGCCACACCAAAGAACAAATCAACCGTTGAAACGATACCAATTTTGGATTTTCACCACGCTAGTTAACACTAAAATTGAAAGCCAATACGACAACTTAAACTTTGAGCTTTTACCACTAGGTCTTGCGATATAGCTGCGTTTTTCCTCTTGCAAACTAACGCCGCGTTAAGGGGCGCAGGCACGCACTACAAAAGTGACCGCACAATGCCGTAACCACTAAACCCAACGCAAATTGAAAATGCCACGCGTGCCAAGTCCCTCTTGAACGCTTTGTTATGCTGAAGCTTCAATGACTTACGTTTTACCAAAACCAAGATTAACTCAGCTTTAACTCACAAACATAAGCCAAAAACCAAAAAACTGAAATGACTCATAATTTTGAAAATCAGACTTTGAACTTTGGCAGATCAAACCGAAAAACCTAAGAGCAAATTTCTGATTGAACCAACCGCCCTAACCTCGCGCTTACGCGAAAACTGATTGAGGCAATTCTCTGAATTTTCAGCGCCAAAGAATAAGTCTCCGGAAAACAGCGCCCACTGAAGCCAACTTGCCGACAAGCACAAAACCAACAAGCCGAGGGAACAAAGATAAATGATAACCCACTGATTTTTTTGTGATTAAGCATAACGCCCTGTTAAGGTGTGAGCAACGCAATACCTAAGCTACCGCATACCACCTTAAACACTAAATGCAACGCACAGTAAAAATGCCACGCGTTGCAAATCACTCTTAAACAGTTTGTTATGTTTTTTATGACAACTGCTCCTGATTACCACAGCTATTACAGCTAAATAGAGCTTCTTCACTATCCTCTGAAACCAATATTTCAAAATCCATGCTTTTGCAGACAGAACACTTAGGCTCGCTATCGAACCCAAGATATTTGAGAAACAAGTTTTGAATCAACGAGACTGCCGAACAAGTTAACAATAAGCATATTTTTGCGTCAGGTATATTTTTGTTTGGGGAATGCACAATTTCAGATGAATGATCCCATGCAGCTTCCATGACGTCCCTGCTACGCTTACGCAATTTGCTATTACTTTTCCCTGGAGCGTATATTGCAATTACTTCTCTCGCAATACCTTTGAAGTCAGCAGCTTTAAGCTCTTTTTCTTCAAGTAAATTAGGGTTGTCATTCACCAACACTCCCGCTAGTTCAATTAAGCTTTCCCTACATGTCAAACCTATCGCTTGAAGATCTTCTGGCGCAGTTACGTCATTCAAAGCAACAGCTGCGTTATTAAGACGCCGGCTAATAGATTTTACATGGTCAATATCGAGTGGAACCTCATCAATAATGTGTTTGAACTCAAGATGATGACGTGCTTGAAGACGTTGAGAAATGCCAAGGTGAAATGAATAAGCCTCATCGGCTGAAAAGTAAAATTCGTTTTGAGTGTATAGGTTCATTGGAACACCCTCACCTTCCACGACCCACCAACTACCATCGGTTTTGGTTTTAACATTCCAAACATGAATTTCACCGCCCATATCTGTAAATGTCTGCTCAACTTGTATGAACTTAATGTCCTTGATATCTTGCCCTGAAAGGTAAGATTCAATTCTCTGTTCCGCATCAACACGATATTCTGGTGTCATAAAAACCTACAATAAACTGAAAAATTGAGTAAAAACATAACGCCCTGTTAAGGTGTGAGCAACGCAATACAAAAGCCACCGCATAGCACCTTAAACACTAAACTCAACGCATAGTAAAAATGCCACGCGTTGCGAATCACTCTTAAACAGTTTGTTAGGTGTCTTCTTTACGACGACTGAGAAGTTTAAGAACCTCTTCACGAACCTTATTGTCGTCATGCCGTAACTTACCAAGAAATTCTATTACTGCATCTTCCTCAAACCAATAAAACGCGTTATCTAAGTTTTCTCTCACTGAGTCAATTTGATTAGTTGTGAGCCTAGCAATGTATGCTCTCATACGGCTTTCTGATTTGTCTCGTAAGTGATGACATTCATGGCACAAGCATCGCAGCGCGCTTAACGGATACTCCCATGGCTCATTCCCCAATCGCATACTTGTATAATAACAATGGTGAGTTTCTAACCTATGAGTACTACCACAGTCTTGGCACTTCCAACCTGCTTTCTCTTTGACTAATCGAGACTTATTCTGCCAACGAATATCTCTTAGCTTACTAGAATATGTGCCCTTACGTTGCGTAAAGTCATAGTCAGGTATTGGATAAAAACCCATATTCCATGAATGGGCTTGCTCATAGTAATAGCCAAAAGATTCGATATAGTCATCAAACTCTTCGGTATCACATCCAAAATTAAGTAAGGAATAAAGCCCACCCTCAAAAACTAATACCAAGTCAGCATCATTTAGCCAACTTTCTCCACGAGCTAGCCATTCGCTTTGCTCATAGAATTGGCTATCAGTATCTAGATCATTGCGGATAAGCCACTCTTCAATAGCAACTTTTAATCTATTGATGTTTTTCTTCATGAGTACAACCTTAATACTATCGCGTGACACCTAACGCCCAATTAAGGTGTGAGGCACGCAATACCTATGCTTCTGCATACTACCTTAATCACCAAACTTAACGCATAATAAAAATGCCACGCGTGCCGAATCACTCTTAAATTGTTTGTTAGCCAATGCAGTTCACAGATATCCCAAGCTTAGTCAGCACGCCACATACAAGTGCCAATGTAAATAAAACCCACGGCAATAGATAATCTGGAGCATCTTCTTGCTTGATTGAAAACTTAAAGAAGCCTATGAATTTGAAGAGAAGCCATTCAATGCTACTAAACTTAATTACACCATTGGTAAAGTCGTTGCCAGCCAATCGTGTTCCAGAGTATTGAACTTGATAAGTCAATGTAAGCTTTTCTGATTCATAAGAAAACTTAGAAACATGGATTCGGTAAAGCTCATTGTTAAACCCTTCAACGGGGTTATCATCGAACTTAGATTGCCTAGTTTCTTCAAACTCTGATTTTTTATTCTTAACATAATGCTCATCGGCTAGAGACACTAGCTTTTTGTAAAAGCGACTTTCTTTATTGGGAAAGTTGTGGATGGAAACCGATTTTCTATATCCGGTTCTTATCCGCCGACGAGAATTTAAATAGAATCGCCAAGCAAAGTAAAATAAGATCGAATAAGATACCCACTTTAGTGCTGACGGGTTAGAAATTTCATAGTTAATAACAAGCAATCTAATTGATTCATCCATTGGTTTCAGGCCTAGCAACCAATAGAGAATGAAAAATAGAGATATTAACTTTAAGTTTCTCGAGTGTAAATTCGGCTCACTATACATATACATCCTTATCGATAACGTCTGAGCTCCAAGCTTTGGCTAACGCCTTGTTAAGGGGTGAGCAACGCAATACCGAAGTTGCCGCATACCACCCTAGTCACTAACACCAACGCATAGTAAAAATGCCACGCGTTGCGAATCCCTCTTGAACAATTTGTTATATCCGTTCTTAATTGGCTTTCAGAACCTTTTTTAGAGAGACATTTCGCGCGCAAATTGATACG
>Ga0207798_100453_pt1 | contig 10973 bp, 10 predicted proteins | sample TtanPargueraPR_8_FD_187278 | JGI IMG/M metagenome (GOLD analysis project Ga0207798, IMG submission 187278) | Anaerobic enrichment media microbial communities from Bioluminiscent Bay, La Parguera, Puerto Rico - Tt and E1 (SPAdes) | ecosystem: Environmental > Aquatic > Marine > Unclassified ... | reverse complement strand
ATCCTTAAAAGGGATGTGCTCTACCAACTGAGCTACTGAGTCATCCTTGTTGTACCTTTGTTTGTCAAAGGCGGGTGCAAAAGTAGTATTTATTTTTTTTCAGGCAAACCCGGTTGCTAATTTTTTGGAAAAAATATTAACCAATCAAATAAGGCCCAATTCAATCTCCTGCGAAAGCCTTTGGCTGTATTTAGAAACCGGCATTTAAAGAAAAAGTTCACCGGCATTCCAGAGCGTTATACTGTTTTAGCTCCAAATGAAATTCAACAAATTTATTTGAAGGAAATAATTTTTAATAGTAGTTTTGGTTCCTCAGAAAACCGGACTTTCAAGAGTACTAAACAGTAATTGCTTCAATACTTTGATCAGCACGCAAGGATATATCGTACTGGCTGTTGTTTTTCTAACCATAGTTGCACTGGGCAAAGAATTGTTGCGCCCGGGGTTGATATTTTTCTCTGCAGCTATGCTTCTGCTGGCGCTCGGAATTATTTCGGATGAGGAAATGCTGGCCGGTTTTTCAAACAAGGGAATGCTTACTATCGGGTTGCTTTTTCTGGTTAGTGAAGGCATCCGCCAATCGGGTATTTTGAACCGACTGGCACAAACTTACCTGCCCCGAAAGAGGCGAAGAATGGTTTCAATGATTCCGCAGATCATGTTTCCTGTCTCCTTGCTTTCGGGTTTCCTGAATAACACACCTGTGGTGATTATTTTTGCGCCCATTATAAAAAAGTGGTCGGAAAAGCTGAACCTCTCTTCAAAAAAGTTCCTGATACCGCTTTCGTATGCCACGATATTTGGCGGCATGTGCACACTGATCGGAACCTCGACAAACCTTGTGGTGCACGGTTTAATTCTGGAAAACGGATACGAAGGATTTAGCATGTTCGAACTGGCCAAAGTGGGAGGTTTTATTGCGATTTTCGGTACAATTTACATGACGGTTTTTGGGAACCGTTTTTTACCGGGAGAGAAGATCTTTTTCAACGGGAAAAGTACAACAGAATATAAAGACTATTACTATGACGTAATGATTCCGGAAAACAGTAAGCTCGCAGGAACAGAAATCAAAAATGGACGGCTGAAAGAATTGAAAGGTCTGTTTATCCAGTGCATCAACCGTGATGGCAAGACCATTGAAACGCGCAAAGGCACACATAAATTGCTCCCTAATGATAAATTGCTGCTCGCCGGAAAATCGGATCGACTGAATACCATTCTGACCAACGATAATCTCAAACTAAGTGGTATCGATCTCCTGAAAGGTATTCCGAAAGACCGGTTGAAGCAATATGAGGCTGTAATCGCTCCCCGTTTTCCGGCCGTTGACAAAACCATTCATGAATTTAATTTCTACGATCACTACCAGGCAGTTGTTATTGCCGTTCACAGAAACGGAGAACGTATTACCAGGAACATGGACAAGCTCAAACTTAAAGCCGGCGATAATCTGGTATTACTTACCACCGAGAAATTCATTCAGAACTGGGGTGAGTCTAAAATATTCTACCTCACTTCGTACATCCGTGATTACCGCACTACCGGTTCCTTCTGGAAAAAATGGCTGGCCTTCATTATCCTGTTGTTGATGATTGTTGGAACGACGGTAGGCAAATTTATACATTCACCGGGTGAAATCGAATTCGATATGTTCTACTTTTCAGCTATAGCGGCCATATTGCTGATTTGGCTGAAGATCATGCCGCACCAAAAATACACCAAAGCCATTAGCTGGGATGTTCTGATCACCATCGCCTGTGCATTTGCCATTAGCAAAGCCATGCAGAATTCGGGCGCTGCAGAAGCTATAGCACGAACCACCATTAATTTCTCGAAAGCATTCGGCCCGATTGGTGTTTTAGCAGCCTTGTACTTGCTCACCAGCGTTTTTACCGAAATTATAACCAACAATGCAGCGGCAGCTTTGGTCTTCCCAATTGCACTGGCAGCCTCGCAACAATTGGGTATCGATCCTAAGCCTTTCTTTGTTACCATTGCCATTGCTGCTTCGGCAAGTTTCTCTACACCAGTTGGTTATCAAACCAACCTGATCGTTCAGGCCATCGGGAATTACAAATTCAGAGATTATCTCAAAATCGGATTACCACTTAATTTACTGGCTTTTATCCTCTCTATGTTACTCATTCCTTATTTCTGGAGTTTTTAGTCTTCTAATTTGCCGGTCACCTTGCTGAAAATTCTTCGGAAAGAATAAAATTCTATCTTTGCCATTCCAAATTAGTACAATCTAAAAACAGATACTTCTCAATGAATAATTATTCGTTAACAAATCTTCGGGAACTGGAGGCGGAAGCCATTCATATTATTCGCGAAGTAGCAGCCGAATTTGAGAATCCGGTCATGTTGTATTCCATAGGAAAAGACTCCTCGGTGATGGTTCGGCTGGCCGAAAAAGCTTTCTATCCGGGCAAAGTTCCTTTCCCTCTAATGCACATTGATTCGAAGTGGAAGTTCAGGGAGATGATCGAATTTCGTGATAATTATGCCCGCGAAAAGGGCTGGGACCTGATCGTACATTACAACAAGGAAGGTTACGAAGCCGGAGTTGGACCGTTTACCCATGGAAGTAAGGTACATACCGACATTATGAAGACTCAGGCACTGCTGGCCGGTCTGAACAAATACAAATTTGATGCTGCTTTTGGTGGTGCACGCCGGGATGAAGAGAAATCGCGTGCAAAAGAGCGCATCTTTTCATTTCGCGATAAATTCCACCAGTGGGATCCAAAAAATCAGCGTCCTGAACTGTGGAATATTTATAATGCCAAAGTTCAAAAAGGTGAATCGATCCGTGTATTCCCGATTTCGAACTGGACAGAATTGGATATCTGGCAGTATATTCGTTTAGAAAACATTCCGATCGTTCCCTTATATTTCGCCAAAGAACGGCCGATTGTGGAGATGGATGGTACACTGATCATGGCAGACGATGACCGCATGCCCAAAAAATTGCGGGACAAAGCAAAAATGCGAAAGGTACGTTTCCGTACCCTGGGTTGTTATCCGCTTACCGGCGCCATTGATTCTGAAGCCGACACCATTGAAAAGATAGTGGAGGAAATGATGACTGTTACCGTTTCGGAACGCACAACCCGTGTGATCGACTTCGACCAGGAAGCCAGTATGGAACAAAAGAAGAGAGAGGGATATTTTTAAAAGTTAGTAAGATGACTACGAAAAAACTAAATATACAAGAGTTCCTTGATCAGGACCAAAAGATAGTTTTCAGTCACGGTTTACAGTATTCATTAAATTACAGTATGACTAAAAAAACATTCCTGTTGTGCGGGCGCGTCAAAAATCCATCAATCGGGCTAACCCGGTACAGTGAAAAAACGCAAAGGTTATTTTTGACTTGATTCTTTTTGTTTCGTTTTTCTCATCTAAGGAGAAAAATGAAAGCCCGTCCGGCAGGACAAAGCAACTTTGAAAATGAAAAGTAAAAAATTAAACATACAGGAGTTCCTTGATCAGGACCAGAAAAAGGACTTATTGCGTTTACTAACCGCCGGGTCGGTAGATGACGGGAAATCGACGCTGATCGGGCGCTTGATGTTCGACAGTAAAATGTTGTACGAAGATCAGTTGGCAGCGCTCGAACGCGACAGTAAACGTGTCGGTCATGCCGGCGAAGATATCGATTATGCATTACTGCTCGATGGGCTGAAAGCTGAACGCGAACAGGGCATCACCATCGATGTGGCTTACCGTTATTTCTCAACCGCCAAACGTAAATTTATCATTGCTGATACGCCCGGACACGAGCAGTACACCCGTAATATGATCACCGGCGGCTCCACTGCTAACCTGGCCATCATTCTCATTGATGCACGCCATGGTGTGATCACCCAAACCAAGCGCCATACTTATCTGGCCAATCTGCTGGGTATCAAACACGTGGTTGTAGCCATCAATAAAATGGATTTAGTAGATTTCAGCAAGGAACGTTTCGAGGAGATTCGCGACGATTACGAAGCTTTCGTAACGCAACTGGATATTCCGGATGTGAACTTTATACCGCTTTCTGCATTGAAAGGCGATAACGTAGTGGAAACATCGGATAAGATGAAGTGGTACCACGGACCGAGTTTGCTGGAGTTTTTGGAAAACGTGCATGTGAGCAGTGACCGCAATTTTGACGATATGCGCTACCCGGTGCAGTATGTTTTAAGACCAGATATTAAATTCCGCGGTTTTTCAACTTCCGTTTCTTCAGGAATCATACGTAAAGGCGACGAGGTGATGGTGCTGCCGTCGATGAAAAAATCGAAGGTGCAGTCAATTGTAACCTATGATGGAGAACTGGATTATGCCTTCCCTCCTCAGTCGGTTACGGTTACTTTGGAAGACGAGATCGATATTTCCCGTGGAGACATGCTGGTAAATCCGGATAACCTTCCGCGTGTTGAACGTCATTTTGAAGCTATGCTAGTTTGGATGGATGAGAATGATATGAATCTGTCTACGCAGTTTTACATCAAACAGGCCAACAACAATACCAAAGCCCGCATTGACGAGATCCGTTACCGGGTTGATGTGAACACGTTGGAAAAATCGAGTATCGAAAAATTCAAATTAAACGAAATTGGCCGTGTGGTAATAACCACCACCAAGCCACTTTTCTTCGATCCGTATAAAAAGAACAAACAAACCGGTTCGTTTATTCTTATCGATCCGGTGACGCACAATACCTGTGCCGTTGGGATGATCATAGATAAACTGAGCAGTAAACACCTGCCTTCAAGAATAACGGATGTCGACAAGAAGAAAATTGCAAAAGGTGAACCGCTGATCAAAACGGAAGAATACCAGGAAAAATATAACCAGAAAGGTGAAACCATCTGGATTACTGGTTTGCATGGATCAGGTAAAAACGAACTGGCTTTCAGCCTCGAACGAAAATTGTTCGAGAATGGCGCCACAGCTGTTTTGCTCGATGGTAGTTCTGTGCGATCAGGCTTAAACCGCGAACTGGACTTCTCACCGGCCGACCGCGCAGAACATGTCCGCCGGATCGCTCATATCAGTAAAATGCTGAATGACCAGGGAATCATTACCATTTGTTCTTTTATCTCCCGCAATGAGTCTTTGCGCAAACAAGTGGAAGAAATCGTGGGTGCGGATCGTTTCCACCTGTTCTACATGGATGCAACCCTGGAATACTGCAAAAAAAACAAGCCCGAACTGTATCGCAAAGCAGAAGAGGGCGAAATTGAGAACCTCCCGGGAGTTGATCTTGAATACCACAAACCCGACAATGCAAAAATGGCCTTCAAGCCGGAAGAAAACGAAAAGAACCTGGATGCCATTCTGGATTATCTGGCTGCAAATAAAATCTTTCCAATTCATTAAATTTGAAAGATGAAAATTCTGGTAACCGGTTCAGCGGGATTTATCCTGTGAAATGATGGAAAAATTTTACGAGAAATATTATTGGGTGTATGTTCTGCTAAGTGAAAAAGATGGTCAAAAGTATACAGGCTGTGCTAAAAATTTGCCATCAAGATTTGAGGCTCATCAAAATGGAGAAGTGACTTCTACAAAAAACCGACGTCCGCTTAAATTAATATATTTTGAGGCATGTCTGAATAAAGAAGATGCGCTGAACAGAGAAAAGTACCTGAAAACACATTACGGGAAAATGTTTTTAGGGAATCGCCTCAAATCTTATTTCACCGGACAAGTTAAGAAAACAGATATCGTTTAATTCTAAATTCAAATGATTAAAATTCTGGTAACCGGTTCAGCGGGATTTATTGGTTTTCACCTGGTTAATAAACTGGCGAAACAAAACATCGAGATAGTTGGTATCGATAACATCAACGACTACTATTCAAGCGATCTGAAATTTGCCCGTTTGCAGGAAGCAGGAATCGATCAGAATACTTTGGAGTGGAATAAAAAAGTGCCAAGCTCAAAGCATGCGAACTACAGTTTTTACAGGATGAACCTGGAAAACAGGGAACAAATAGAAAAACTGTTTTCTGAAGAAAAGTTTGACATCGTTTGCAACCTGGCTGCACAGGCCGGTGTGCGTTACAGCATCGAAAATCCACATGCTTACATCGAAAGTAACATTGTTGGATTCATGAATATTCTGGAGGCGTGTCGCCACCACAACATTCAGCACCTGATATATGCCAGTTCATCCAGTGTTTACGGGAACAGCGTTACAATGCCTCTCTCGGTTGAGGATCGTGTCGACAATCCCATCAGTTTATATGCTGCCACAAAAAAAAGCAACGAGTTGATGGCGCATACATACAGCCATCTTTACGGACTTCAAACTACAGGCTTACGCTTTTTTACGGTATACGGTCCCTGGGGTCGACCCGATATGGCCTACTTCTCGTTCACAAAAAATATCCTGGAAAACACACCGATCAAAGTATTTAACCACGGCGATTTGTACCGCGATTTCACCTATATCGATGATATCGTCAATGGAATTGAGAAAATCCTTTTCAATCCCTTAGGAGAGAATTCTTATCGCCTATATAACATTGGTAACTCAACACCGGTAAAACTGATGGATTTTATCGAAACTATCGAAAAAGCCGTGGGAAAAGAAGCAATTAAAGAATACCACGACATGCAACCCGGCGATGTGTACAAAACCTTTGCCGACGTAAGTGCACTGGAAAAAGATTTTGGCTACTCGCCCGACACGCCCATCAAAAAAGGAATAAACGAATTTATTAAGTGGTATAAATCGTACTACAAATAAAAATCGGGGTACGAAACTGATCATACTCCGATTTTAAAATAAGGCAAACCTGTAAGCCGGGTTCTGTCAATCCCGATAACTCGGGAAAGCTTTATCATTTATCTTGCCCAGGTATCGCTACCTGAGTCCTGCAGCCTACCCCTCCAAAGTCTCTTGTGCGTTGAGAACAAAACGGGCCGTTTTGCTGTACCGCAACAGCGGCAAACACTTTGGATATACATGGCTTTGCAACCCGTGAGACGCACGGCTGATGATGTTGCCATCACCACCGGTGCGCTTTTACCGCACCTTTTCACCCGTTCCCCGACGATTGACGCGCAATGTCGGGGTGGTTATTTTCTGTTACGTTGCTGTCCCCTTTCAAAGACCTTCCCGCTAGGAAGCACGGTGCCCTGTGTTGCCCGGACTTTCCTCCCCGATAGCTATCGGGGCGATAAAGCGGTTTGCCGGTGCAAAGATACATATTTAGTTTGGTGTGTGGAATTTAATATTCACTGTTGAAAAAATTGTTCCCAAACCAGCAGCCGCTTTTCACCAAATTGCTTGGGTCTCTTCGTTACAACGACCTTTATTTGACCTTCGTAATTTTCTGATATGCCTGAAACCGCATAATACATTTCGCTGCTAAACTCAGACGGACCTGTTGAAGTGAAACTATGCAGGATGGAAATTGAATCAAGCTTGATAACGTTCATCTCATGCTGCGGACTTTCAACCAGTAGCCGATTCGTATCTTCCTGCAAATTTAAATGCGCGAGAAATTGCTGTAAATCCATCTCTGACAGAAAAGCCTTTGAAATCATCTTTCTGGCTTCCTGCCTAAACTCATCGTTATAGGCTGTATCTGAATACACTTCTAAATATTCAATCAACTCCCTAAACTTTTGAACTGACCGTCGTTCCATTGCATCTAAATCTTCAACGGGTGGAACAACAGCCGTAAAATTATCCTCCAGTTTTTCAAACATACTTCGCTGTTGTTCAGAAACCGATGGTCTGTGCATTTCATCCGAACAATCTTCCGATGTCAATAACAACAGAAGAAACAGGTAGGCTATTATTTTTAGAATATACTTCATTCCGAATTATTGTTTTGTTTGAAACTCAGGTGCGTGATCTGATCATCCTCATATTTCGTATTCAGTATTTCAATGTCCTTTAATCCACTGGTCGGTATGCTAAGTTTCTGAATAAATTCCCATTTGTTATACAATTCCATGCCAACTGTTCCTTCATAAACCTGAAATATCTTTGCACTATCAGAAAACATTTGATCCAATTCTTCTCTCCTTTTTAACCAGTCCTGAATTTTATTCTTCGAGAAATAATGAATCATCAGGGAATAATCATCAACCTTAAGTTTAATTTTTTCATTTCGGTTAAATCGGCTTAGCACCCTAACAACTGTATCTCTGTGATAGTATGGCGACTCAACCACAAAATGCACTTGCCTTTTATGCGTTTTCAGCGAAAAACAACCAAGCGAATCGCACAGGTAATTTCGAGGCGACTGTTCGTTCTCCAATAATGTTATCTCAATTATTGTATTTGAAATAGGCTGTTTTGAAATGCTGTCGTAAAAACAGAAGGTAAACTCTTGCGTGTAAAGCAGTAAGTATAAAAAATAAAATACCGTTAAAGTTACTACTGTTATCAGTGGTACCACATAAAAGTAACTGTTCGATTTATCGGATGCGTCAACATTGTTCGATTTTGAATGGGCATGTTTGAAATTATCCCAACTTCGATAACCGGTATAGCGTGAAAGAAAATTTAATATGTCGATTCGTGGTAATTTCTGATTCTCCGTTTTCATGTGGGTATAAAACCACTTCTCACTTAAATATTGATTTTGCTTGAATTTCAGATCGCTCTGAAAGTCAACAATATTTTGACCTTTCCAGTCGGAAATGGACGCAGGAATCCCCGGGTAAGTTTCCTGCATTGTTGCAACAATCTTACTTTTTAGCAGCGCGAAATATTTTTCCTCAGGATCTGCCACAGACTGTGTTTTAGAACTTCAAGCCTGATGACCTCATCGATTTTACAACTATTCTACAAGAGTTATACAAGTCCCCTCCTTCCCCGACATCGTAACTTGAACTGAGATTCAATAAATTTTACATTATGAAAAACCTGATTCAATTAATTAACGGATTTCATTATCGGGCTGTTACAGAAACAGTCTTAAAAATGAAAAAAGAAATGGGGATATTTAATTATGCGCCCATCTTAGTTTTGCTCCTTTTACTATGTTTTTCCTCGGTATTTTGTGCATGCCAACAAAATGAAAAAGCTGTATTGGCGGCTTATCAGCTTCGAATTGATGGAAAAGTTGATGCGGCAAAAGAGCAGCTGGAACTGATCTTGAGCGAAGATTCGACCAATGCATTGGCCCATTTCGAAATGGCAAGGACACTTAACTACATGAACATGTTGGGGAGTGAGGAAGCCGATCGGCATTTATCCAAAGCACTGGAACTTGATCCCAACAATGTCATTTATGCTTACTACAACGCAGGTAACTGTTTTCTGAAAGCCTACATCGCTCTTCAAAGGGGTGGAGACAATGCAACGGAAATTGTGGAAAAATCATGCGAAGAATTCATCCATGTGCTTGAACTGGAGCCGGATTATCCTGAAGCACTAATGTACCTGGTTGAGTTTTACGGAATGTTGCCTCCTGATCTGGGTGGTGATAAAGCAAAAGCGGAAAAATATACCCAACAGCTTGAGAAGATGGATAAATTTTACGGGGCAAAAGCTCGTCTGGTTCTGATGCCGGAAGGAACAGACATGGCGGAATACTGGGAAAAATTCATCTCGGAAAATGGAGAAAGCTGCAAAGCATTGAAAGAATTGGGTGTTGCCTGCATTTTTAACGATGATATTACGGGAGCCAAAAAACATTTTGAAAAAGCCATGAATTTAGATAAATCCCAGAATATCAGGCTTCTCGATCTTGCCCGTTACCATCAAATGAAAGTAATGCAAAACCGTGATGCCGCAGCAGAAGAATTACCAAAATCAAAAGTTTACATAGAACAATACCTCGAATCGACTCCTGCACCCATTCCGCCTATGCAGGCATATGCCCTGGGCATGCTGGCTAAAGCTGAAATGTTTATGGGAAACCAGGAAGACGGTCAAAAATTAATGAAAGAGGCAGAAGTTCTTGATCCATATTTTTCGCGTGCATTCGGTATTCCTTCCCTGGCCCTGTTTGAACCACCCACAGCGATCAATCACCACTTCAGCTCATTTTTTAGCCCGTTTTAAAAGCTTACGATCATGAAAAAACTACTCACACTTACTTGTGCTGCATTACTCTTTGCAGGAGTATTACATGCTCAGATTGAAAAAGGTACTATTTTTCTCGGAACTTCAACAACAATTGCAGGAAGCAGTTACGATTTACTTACCGGAACAAATAACTCGATAGGTATAACACACTCATCAATGGACTGGGGTGACGGCGATGAAAAAGAAAAATATACCATTCTTAACTTCTCCCCCAAACTGGGCTTTTTTATTGCAAATAATCTGGTTGTTGGTGCAAACATGAAATTGTGGACACAAAAAATAGACGATTCCAAAACTTCAATCAGCGGTATAGGTCCTTTTGTGAGGTACTACTTTACCGATGGAAAAATTGTGCCTTTTGCCGAAGCTGAAGCGACATTCAGCACCTACAAGGAGACCTGGGACAGCGATTATTCGGATGGAGAAAGCAAAGAAAAACTAAACATGTTTGCACTGGGTGCCGGTGCCGCATTTTTTGTGAACGACTTTATTAGCATTGACGGTATGTTAGGCTATAAAAACATGAAACTAAAGGATGCAGAATCGAGCGATGACAGCGAAATAAGTTTTAACAATTTCGGATTTACGATTGGTTTTACGGCAACGTTTTAAAAGTATAAAACCTACAATGAAAAAGCTATTTCTATTAACTCTGTTACTAATTTCAGGAGTTACATTGTTTGCACAGGAAACAGATTTCAACGATCAGAAGAGAGCCTTGAACAACATCAGTTTGAACTTTGGCGGCGGCACAGAATTCTCCGCGAATTTTGAAAGACTGTATTATGTGACATCAAATTTCTTCCTGACCGGTCAGATTGGAATGGGATACAACACTAATTACGATGAAGAAACCGGTGAGTCAATTGAGAATTTTGTGGTTTTACCGCATCATTTCACTGGTAATATCGGGAGGAAA
>Ga0207798_100445_pt1 | contig 11163 bp, 7 predicted proteins | sample TtanPargueraPR_8_FD_187278 | JGI IMG/M metagenome (GOLD analysis project Ga0207798, IMG submission 187278) | Anaerobic enrichment media microbial communities from Bioluminiscent Bay, La Parguera, Puerto Rico - Tt and E1 (SPAdes) | ecosystem: Environmental > Aquatic > Marine > Unclassified ... | reverse complement strand
TGTTAATGTTTGTAAAGTCATTATAAGTGCCACTTTCCCGTGCAGTAATTCCTACTTTGGGTGGTGCCGGATGGTTGTTCACTTTTATCCAGAAACAGGAAATCAGTTCTTTGGCCTCTACCCGGGTGAGGGTTCCCTCGGCCACCTCTCTCTCGAAGAATGGAGCCAGATGCTGGTCGAAATGTCCGGGATTCATGGCATCCCAGCCATTTAATTCAGTAATGGTTCCCAGATGCACAAACCAGTACATTTGTATAGCTTCCCAGAGGTTTCGGGGCGCATTGGCTGGCACCCGGCGACATACTTTGGCAATTTTTTTAAGTTCCATTTTACGCTGAACATCCGTTTCATTGACGGCCATTTCCTCTGCTAACTCCGCATGCCGTTCAGCAAAAACGATGGCTGCATCGCAGGAAATATCCATTGCTCTTAATTCTTCCAATTTGCCGGTGGCTTCAGGGTCGTTAAGGAAATCAAGCCCGTCGATTTGCACTTGAATTTCCTTTTTGAAATCGAGCATCCCTTTTCGATAAATTTTGCCGTCAAGTGCTGTGTGACCCGGTGCCCGCTGCTCCATAAATTCGGTAAAAACACCGGCTTCATAAGCACGTTTCCAGGCTTCGGGAACATGATTGAAAATACGCTCACGCATGGTACGACCTTTCCAGTATGGGATAACCTCTCGTTTATATACTTCGATCTCTTCCTGCGAAACGGTATAAGGCTGCTGCTCCCGTGTATTCAGTACATGAAAATCCTCTACGCTATGACAGGTCAGTTCTGGAAAAGTAGGTACCGATTTTGGTTTTGGCCCGCGTTCACCGACAATCAACTCATCGTCGCCAATGTAAATGGTTTTTTGCTTGCATATTTCAAGAAAATTTAGCGCCCGTATAACCGGCTCCGAATACTTGCCGTAATTATCCCTGTAAAATTTGGTAGTGATCAGCGCCCGCTCAATCGACAGCGATTCCTGCGTTTCAACACTCCTTCTGCGGAGTCGTTGTATGCGCGAATTCATTCCGGGCTCCTTTTCCCCGGTTGAAGATTTGTAAAAGTTTCCTTCGACGCCTGCAGGGCGCTCGGGTTTAACGGTTTTCATAGTAGTAGGTGACATAAGCCAATGGTTTTTTTGAATAAAAAGTAAATGCAGCAGGGGGAACCAAAGGCAATTACAAGTAGATCATCCAGCATTCAAACAAACACCGGTAGCTAAACAGAAGATTCGAATAATGCTGTTTGTTATTCATTTCAGTGGCATTTACACCGTATAAAATTAATCAATTCTTCCCTTTTTTTGCCAGGATCAGTGGTTGTTTTCAACTAAATCAGTTTGATCGTTAGGTAGTTCGTTGAAATTTTTATTGTGATCGTTAAAGAATACCCAAACCGAAACCTGTTTCTTTTTGGGGTTAATTTTGTTGATTTCTACTTTTAATACCTCTATTCCGGTATGGTTCCTGATTTCTTCCATTAATAATTCATTGTTATTCAAGACTGAAAAATCGGATGGCCTGAACACCAGCAAACGTTTAATGACATAACTCTTCGGTTTATAAATTTCCATTATAAAGGCTGTACTTAGCACGATAAAATTGGCGATGAAAAGCCCGTACCAGGTATTTGTCTTAAAATCAACCAAAGCATTGATGACTGATATACCGATCACGAGAAAAAGATAAGTGAGTTCCTTTAAATCGATGGGTGGTGAACGAAAACGTATTATGGCGAAAATAGCGAACAATCCCAGGGCGAAGCCAAATTCAAATTCAATTTGGTCGAGAATCGATGAAATCAAAAAAATCATCAATCCCATCAGGTAAAAGGTGAAAATAAATTTTATCCGGTGGTTGTTGGGATAATAGATAAAGCGAATAAGAACAAAAGTGGAAATCATATTTACCAGCAAGCGAATCAGGAAATCGATCCAGGGTTCTCCGCTGATGTAAAAATCATTGTTCATAATTTCGATAATGGTTTATAGTTTTGGCTCAAAAGGTGATATCACGACATTGTCTTTTTAGGGTATTTAAAATCCCTCGTGAATCTTCTGCTTCATCATAGAATCTTTTGAAAAAAGAGCGTAATCGTTTCTTTTCCTTTTCCGAAAGATACAGACAATCTTCAATTATATTAAATATTTCATCCTTATTTTCAATATAAGGTTCAATTGCCTGCAGGTATAAATCTTCATCATCGCGGCAAAAACCCAGGTATTCGCGCTCAGTCACTTTTTTCACTGAAGTCCACTCCTGTGGAATGGCATAATGGGCATCTACCATTCCGGAGTAGTCGAAATCGTAAGGTACCGGAATTACTTTGGTCGTTACCCAGTCGAGCGATTTTAAGTACTTGATGTTATGGCCTCCCCTTACTCGCCAGTCGGTATTGGCAATCATGTATTCATAGACAGAAACCCGGTCCATTTCGGTATTTAAAACCGTTAATCCACTTATAAGATCACCCTCAACTTCAACCGAGTTGGTCCGTTTCTCGAGCAATTCAATGGGTTCAATCAGAAAACCATGTTTTTCGTAATTTCTTTCCTTTTTACCCGTGTCGATATAATTGATATCCACCATCTTCACCCGAAAACTATAATCCGATATCAGGTTATAAACCTTGTAGGCCAGATATTCCCTTAGCACGTAATCCTGGTATGCTTTTGAATTGGAACAGTGCGTCACCAGTTTGATCTTCTTGATCCCTTCAAGTTCTCCTTCTTCTATAGGATCGGTTTTAAAATTCAGATAAATGGGCGGGAAAAAACAATGTCCACGCCTGAAGTTTCCGCGGGCTTTCAATCTAATATTTTTCACTATCGAATCGTTGTCTCCGGGATAAATGATAAGTTCAGCATCGAGATATTCCCCTTTGTATTTGTTTTTTATAAATGAGGTAATGTCGTATTTCAAGGTCAGTTCAAGCGGTTCCGGATTATCGAAGAAATCAAGCGTCTCGACGGTATCAGAAACAGGATCAATTAGCAGGTCTTGGTTATTTTCCTGGGCCAATGTGGCTAAGGAAAGACAATACAATAAAAGGAATACTATCAGTTTCTTTTGTGTAAGCATAACCTTAATTCGCTTATTTGCAGATTATTAACTTCTTAAAGTTACGAGAATTTTCAGCAATTCTCAAAACGTCACGGCAATGGTTATCAGTTTTGTACGAACATTAAGGAAATTTTGTTGTTTAAAAATCCATTAAAGACTTCCGGTATAAGGTTGTTATTTATTTGTAATATTGCTGCATCCACTAAAATCCATAAAATGAAAATAGTAAAACTAACCGCTCTTATTGCAATCGTAATCTTGACATCCTGTGGTTCTTCCACCAAACTCATTAACAGTTGGTCGGATAAAGAAAACACGCCACAAACCTTTGACAAACTGGGTGTTGCCGTACTTTTTCCTGATCAGTCGAATCGCTACGTTACGGAGCGTGCCGTAGCCAAAAAACTTCAGGAAAGAAAAATTAATGCAGAACCCACCTATGACCTGTTTCCATTTGCCGGACGTTTTGGAGAATTTACCAAAGATAAAAGCCCGGAGTCAGTACGTAAAATTATTGTAGATAAAATCACCGAGAATAACTTCGATGGATTTATGATCATCACGCTTTTTGATCAGCAAAGAGAAGAACGCTGGGTCAGTGATCGTAATTTCAGGATGGGAGGCACCGGCTATTATGGTTCGCCCTGGGGTATGGCCGGAACATATTCCGACTATTATTATTACTCGATGGGCACCTTTTACGACGATGGCCATTACGTCGACCACGTGACTTATTTTCTCGAATGCAACTTATACGATGTAAAGTCACAAAAATTGATCTGGCGTGGGCAAACCAAATCGGTCAACATTAAATCCGTGGAAGAAGAAGCGCAAAAACTCGCCGAACTTGTTGGCCACGAATTGATATTCAAAAAAGTTATAGAACCGTAATAAACCCATTTATTCGCGGTTATCGTCTGAACCCGCCTCCTCTTGGAGCTGGCCGACTCCTGTTTACAGGTGGCGAAGGCCGGTTCTTTTGATAGGTGTTCATTCGGCTCGTTCCGCGATTCCTGCTGTTGTATTGCCGTTCAAGGTTTTGAGACGGTGAAGGGCGCTGCGCAGGTCTTGTTGACGGTCGCTGCGCAGGTTGCGTTGAAGGCCTTGTTGATGGACGCTGTGCGGGTTGAGTCGATGGTCGTGCCGATTTATTGGGCAATTCCGGACGGGTGCTGGGCCGGGTATTCTCGCGTGTCCAGTTGCCATTGTTATCTCTGCGATGAATGTTTCCATCCCTGTCGGTGTAAATATTATTTGGTTTGTTTGAAGGACGCGCCGACACTTTCCGGTTCGAAGCAGAAGGCATGTCGCGGTTTCTCGTTACATCCCTGGTCGAACGTATTCCTGTTGAACGGCGATTGTAAACGTTTCGCGAATTATATCTTCCGTTTGCCTGGCCTGCAGCATAACCATGTAGATAGCCGTTCCGGTAACCGTGGTGATACCCATGATGATAACCATGCCGGTATCCGTGACGATAACCTGCCGGTCCCCAGTATCCATAGCCGCCACCGTAGAACGACATGTTAAACCAGCCGTAACTTACACCAACCGAGAAACCCCAGCCTGTGTAAGGATTATAATGAACACCAAATCCAAAAGTAGCCGGGCGCGGATAATAATAATGCCCGTACCAGGGTCGGTAATAATAACCTGTACCGTAATAAGGAACCCCGTGATACCAGTAGGAATGACAATATCCGGGTGTGTACCCCACATACACAACATCGGGAGTAGAATCGTAAATATAAACGTATTTTACATTGTATACGGGTTCGCTTGGTGGAATATCATTCACTTCTTCGGGGCGCGAGTCACTGACCACCCAGGGGCCTTTTGCATTTTTCGATTCAAACCAAATACCATCATCAACACAATAGTAAGTGCCTTTTATGCGAAGAACCGTACTTGCGGTATTCAGTGCATATTCAACTCCGGTGCCACTAATTGATTTGAATTGCGGATCACCGTCATACTCAACCATTACTGAGGCGGTTTTTCGATCTACAACAGCTGTTTGCGGCATTTGCTGTTCGTACTTCGCCTCCAAAGCTTCCTCAGTTCCCGGAACACTTGCTTTTACTGTTGAAATGCTGGCGTCATCAGGTATATTCGCAAAATCTTCAGGCACATTATCCGGTTCAACGAATGTCCAGTCTCCGTCTTTCAATGTCTTTGAATTAAACCAACGGCCATTCAGCAACACAAAATGTTGCTGCGAATTGATGTCCATTATAATATCGTTTTCCGAATTCTTCACATAAAGCAAGGACGTACCCTTTATAGCTTCATATTCCAGCTCTCCATCCGAGGTGATTAGTTCAGAAGGAACCATGGTAACGATCACATCTGGAATCGCTTCATCTTTTTCTCCAACTTCAGGTTCTTTCTCCTCTTCAACCATTTGTTTGGCCAGTTTTTCAACATCTTTGGGAACCGATTTAGTTGTTTTCCAGTTTCCTTCTGATAATTCGTTATTGGTATACCAGTATTTTCCTCCTTTGATGTAATAATTACTACCTTTTTTTACTATCAGATACGGTGTATTCTGGACGTATTCCAGATTAGAATTTTCCACCTTCTTCATTCGTGGTTCTCCATCAATAAAAACCAATACCGTTGGTGAAGATCGATAGAATATTACGGGCGGATCATTGTTTAATTCATCACTTAATAACTCCAAATTCTCATTCTCTTCGAGCGCTGCAATAATGCGGTCGAGCGACATTTCGAAATCAACGCTCCGAATATCATCTACAATTACTTTTTTTAAATCCTCCAGTTTCGATTCGTCTTCCACATCTGGAAATTTCACCATGGGTATTTCGAGATCGATCAGTGTTGCGGTTCGGTTTTCCTTGTCGGTCAGCAATTTAGCATCAAACCAAAGTGCTCCGAACACCGGGTCTTCCTTCTCTTTCTTTACTGAAAGTGCCATCCTTCCGGTCAGTATGTTCCGGTCAAAAGTTTCCAGTTGAGGTTGGTAGAGTGTGATCACATAACCGGGAACTTCAATCTCTCTTGGCCAAACCAGTGTTTCTGTTTTAGCATGGAGTTGAATTCCGAATAAAAATGCAAACAAGATTAGGAAAGTACTTTTCATGATATTTATTTTATTGGGATGTGTGCTGCAATATACTACAAATGCTTCTTATTTAAAGCTGTCGATTAAATTCCTTTTTTGTTCCTTTTAGAACATATAAGTAATTGAATTCGTTGAAGGCTGTGTAAAAATTTACAAAAAGGCCGGTTCAACAACCGGCCATATGAATGTGTTTTCCTTAATGCGTTATTTTGTTCTATATACAGTACACATTAAGTTTAACCTGTGCAAGTTACGACTATTTTCGGAAAAAGTCCAGTGTTAAAAAGTATAGGCAACCGTCAATCCATATCGGAAGGAAAATGTTGAAAAATTGGTTTTAGCATCTTTTAGCCTAAACTTGAAATCTCCATTGATAAAATCGTAGAAACTAAAATTCTTTAGGGCCTCATTAAGGTCTTCATAAAACTCGTCGGGAACTGGTTTTTTGTTCACCAACTTATAGCTATGGTTACTGGTCCCCGGCCCCAAAATCATAAAATCAATGTTGAAACGCCTGCTCACTGCCAGTTTATAGCCCAGCATCAATCCTGTTGAAAGAATATTGATTTTTGCATCGAAGTCAAGCGAATAAATTTCTCCGGACGCAGTAATGTAGGTTCCTTTAATGTCAGAATTAAAATGAAAATACTTCATGTAAAGTCCAAAGTAGAAACCATCCAGTTCAAATTGCTGGGTTTTATTCAGGTAATAACGCACATCAGGTATCAGTTTATATCCGGAATAATTAATATCATCGGTTTTTATTCTTTCCTTGTCAATTCCCGAGATACTGACCAAACCCTCTTTTCCCTTAAAGGCACTGCCTAATCCTACTGAAATATGATTGCCAAGTTTTCGTTCATATCGAAACTGATAGCTGCCATCTACAAGATCGGTTATAACCAGTCCTATTTCATTTAAACGTTGTACGGTATCTCTTTTTGCTTCTTCTGTTGCCTTGCTTACAGCGTAACTATTATAACAGGCTGACACAAAAACCAGAATCAGTACTATTCGATTCATTACAGCTTATTTTAATTCGTTCTGGTAAGTATTACTATAATGTGATTCAAGATAAGAAGAAAAATACCAATATTCGTTCCTAAAAGTGAAAAGAGAGCAGTTTGTGTGTAATGAAGTCTTTATACGAAGAAAGGGCAGTTCAACAACTGCCCTTTTACTAATGTTAACCCCCAAACACACATCGTGCTGAACGCACGATGTTACAAATGAACGAAAAAGTTCTCAGTTATCAAAGCATAGCAAAAAATAATTTGAATCTGTATTTCAATAAGATAGAAAAATAAATTAGCAACAAAACGGACATGTGATACAGATTGACAGAATTAAACAGACATTTTATAGTTTTTGATAAATTTAAGAACACTTTATACTATTTTAATTTATTTCTATTCTTTATTTACCAAATTAACATTAAGAGACCCTGAATGAATCCATAATTACATTTGGAACTTCACTGAACGTAAGCACTGAATTTGTTTTCAGCTTATTTATCGTCTTGGTTCAATATTATTATATTAATTCGGTGAGGGTGTAATTTAGTAGACAAAAAAAAGAGCCATAAAGGCTCTCTTACAAGAATGTAGTTTTGTAGTCCCACCTGAACTGCAATTTATAACTGATTATCAATTATCTATATTATATAATTTGATTTGGGTGGGCCAATGGGTCGGTTTTTGCCTAATTATATGAGAGATTAGTACCTATTAAATTAGCAACATTAAACATTTCCTGAAATGAGATTTTATAAATCGAATTTTTCATCCCTTTATTCGTTATCGATTCCTGTTTATCTTCTGATTTTACTCCATTAAGTTCCATACTTATCCCTGAATAGAATTTTCCGGTAATTTCAATTAAATCCTCCTTACACATGAAATTCAAATAATAACTTCCAGTCCTGGGTATTGGTTTCTGTCCTGTCTTTATCGTAAATAGTTCTGAATCTTTATTTTCAATTTCAAAATCATAATCCAAAAGAACATTTAAAAGTGTTTTGAAATTATCCTTGGTCGATCTTTCTGTTTTGACAATAATTTTGGTTGTTCCTTTGGGAACTTCCTTTAGCTCGTTTTGTGCAAATGTTGTAAGAATGCAAAACACGAAAAGTATTGAAATATACAGTTTCATATTTGTTGGTTATTTTTCGTTTTTTATTAAGTTACAAATTATACCTCCCCCCTCCAATTTTGACAAACACAAATATTTCCTCGGGTGTGGTCTTGGGGGCAAAACAAAAAAGAGATTTTACCCCCCTCCCCCTATTCAGTGTTTGCAGGGTTTAGAAAGTATCTATGTATCTCAAATAGATTGATGGGATCTTACTTTTTTAATCCAATCATTGTAATATCGGGATAAATATTTCATGTTTATGTTTCTATATGGAAAATATAGTTGAAATTAATTACAGTTTAGATCTTAGCTGTTTTTTGTGTTTTTATAGATAATTTACATTGCATATAATCTTTTCCTATCTCGATCAATTTTGACTGTACATAGTAAAATGTCACTACCTTATACTTAATTAAAGGCTCTGAGCCATTTAACCGCTCCCCGTTTTTGATTGTCTTTAGAGAAGTATGTATCACTTGTTTTTAGAAATGCATAATCCCTACTTCTGTTATGCAATAAGAGTAAATAATTAGACTTTTTTAACGTCTATTTACCAGTTCTTCTCTAATTAAGTTATTTCCTTATACGTTATTTGGACCTTTAATTCTAGATTTAGAATAATGCCCTACTTCTTAAGTTAGCGTAATATTTATCCTGTTAACTATCTGGCTATCAAAGGATAATGAATTAATAGATGTTGCGAATCTAATAAATTCTCCTTAACTTTTATAGTACTTTTCACCAAAAATCAACTTATGAGAAAATTATTAATAATTGGAATATTTTTCTTGTTTCCTATTTCATTAATTGCGCAAGATTTAAAATTTCCAAATTCCGTTGTAGCTGCTGGCGGAAGTAATGCCATAAAAAATAGTAAAAATGTTTCCAGGTGGCGAGTCGGGTACATCAACATCGCTCAGTTAAATGCTAATAGTATTAAAAGTAGCGATTTACTAAGTGGTACTGGTAAAAATGAAATCTTACATATTGACTGGAATATTACAGCATTCCCAAATCCTGTTAATGATTATTTACAAGTCCAGTTCGATATTAGTGTCCCAACACAATTCAAAATTATTGTTACAGACATTACAGGCAGGAAAGTTATTGAAGAAGAACAATTGGTTATTCCTAACCAGATAATACAACTAGATTTTAAGAAACTTATCTCAGCTCTTTATATCGTGAATGTTCAATCCAAAAATGAAACAATTCACAAAATTTTGAAAGTCAGTAAACAGTAATTACTGCAAGAAATCACTTGTCATCTAATTAAACCGTAACATCATGAAATCCAATGTAGCCCATCTCTTTATCCTTACATTAATTCTAACTTTCTTTTCATTATTTGTTGATGCTCAGGCCCCGGAAGGTTTTGTCTACCAGGCAGAAGTCGTAAACGATAAAGGAAGAGTACTTTCAAATGCAAGTGTTGATATAAGAATATCAATTCTTGCCTCCAATAATACAACCGACGTCGAATGGCAGCGACAATATATTGGATTAATAACTGATAAGTTTGGTATGATCTCAGTTATTGTAGGAGACGAAAACGAAAATGGAACTTTCAGAGATATAAACTGGGGTGTTGGAACATATTATTTATATGTTGAAATAGATTTAGGTAAAGGATGGACCCAAATGGCTGATCCGGTCCAACTAATGTCAGTACCATATGCACTTTATGCAAAGTCTGCAGGGGGCACAGGACCTAGTGGTCCGGAAACTGATCCAATTTTTTCAGCTCATCCTGCAAGTACTATAACTGCAACCGACATTACAAACTGGGCAGAAGCATATAGCTGGGGAAATCATGCACTCGCTGGTTACCTGACTTCTGAATCAGATCCAATATTTCTATCTTCTCCTGCAAACGTCATTTCTAATGAAGATATTATTAATTGGAACACTGCATTCAACTGGGGGGACCATTCATCCGTAGGTTATCTGACAAATTTTACAGAGACAGATCCAGTTTTTTCAGCCTGGGATAAAAGTTACAATGATCTCACAAATACTCCTAGCCTGTTTATCCCATCAACTCTACTAGATGATTACGGGTTTATCGATAATTCCATTAATTGGAATGCTGCTTATGGGTGGGGAGACCATTCAACAATGGGGTATTTGACCATAGTTTCTCCGGGTGACTTAAATGCGACAAATGCACCTTCAACAGGATTTATTCCATTATATAACGGAACTACCTTTACTTGGGTAGATACTGCCGGGATGGGCAGTGGAGCAGGTGGTGGCAGTATGGTTTATCCTGGTGTTGGCATCGCCGTTTCAAATGGATCGTCCTGGGGACCATCAATTACCGATAATTCAGCGAACTGGAATACAGCATACAGCTGGGGGGATCATGCAGCTGCTGGTTATTTAACTAGTTTTAGCGAATCGGATCCAGTTTTTATTTCCTCCCCTGCGAGTGGAATTTTTAATAGCAATATTTCAAATTGGAATGATGCATATAGTTGGGGAAATCACTCACTGGCTGGTTACCTGACTTCTGAATCTGATCCAATATTTTTATCCTCTCCTGCCTATGATATTACACCTGCTGACATTTCAGCCTGGAACGCTACATCGGGAATATCTTCAACTGATATTGCAAATTGGAATACAGCATATGGCTGGGGAAACCATGCCCTCGCTGGATACTTGAAAGATTTTAATGAACTTGATCCTGTTTTTTCAAATTCCACAGCTGCCTTTATCACTCCTGCCGATTTAAACAGCTGGAATGCTGCGGTAAGTTGGGGAAATCATGCACTCGCTGGATACTTGAAAGATTTTAATGAACTTGATCCTGTTTTTTCAAATTCCACAGCTGCCTTTATCACTCCTGCCGATTTAAACAGCTGGAATACTGCGGTAAGTTGGGGA